>Ga0255341_1003622_pt1 | contig 17144 bp, 15 predicted proteins | sample wastewater_treat_8_FD_192418 | JGI IMG/M metagenome (GOLD analysis project Ga0255341, IMG submission 192418) | Wastewater microbial communities from Lulu Island WWTP, Vancouver, Canada - plant12 | ecosystem: Engineered > WWTP > Wastewater > Unclassified | place: Canada: Vancouver, British...
GCACCGGCCCCGGAGCTGGCTCCCGCACCAGCCCCGGCACCTGCTCCTGAACCGGCTGTTGCCCCGGCCCCTGCGCCCGCGCCCGCGCCGGCTCCAGCACCAGCGCCGGAAATTCTGGAAAAGGGGAGAACCACATTGAAGGTACTTTTCGACTTCGACAAGGATGTGATCAAGCAGAACTCCGTGGCTGATATCGACAATCTGGTTGCAGTTATGAAGCAGTATCCGGAACTGACGGTGACCATCGAAGGTCACACGGACAGCATGGGCAACAAAGCCTATAACCAGGGGCTCTCCGAGCGCCGCGCCAAGGCGGTCATGAATTACATGATCCAGAAGGGCGGCATCGATGCCAGCCGCCTGGAAGCTATCGGATACGGTATGGACCGTCCCGTGGCCGACAACGCCACCAGAGAAGGCCGTGCTCAGAACCGCCGCGTGGAAGCGGCCACCGCTGAGTACATAATTAAGAAAAAATAAGAGCCGTATCTAGAGGCTGTATCCACAAAAAGTAAGCCCCTGCGGCCGTTGCCGCAGGGGCTTTTCTTTGTGCGCCCGGCAGGGCGCACAGACTAGGTGGTGCAAGTCCACTACTCACCCGGCAAGGGGAAGAGTTAGCTAAACGGCAAGGGTGTCGCGGGTAACTGCGAATCTGGAGGAAGCCGAAGGCAAAGCGCTGGCCTGACGAACAGGAAGCGGATACGAGGCGTTACAGCGGGGTAAGGCGGCGAATATCGTCAAAGCCCGGTACTTGCACGGAACGCTGTAACGTATATCCGACAGGTATAAGCGTGAAGGTCTGTGCGTCATACCCGGGGAGATCCGGCAGTCTGCCGACTTGTGCTACCACGGTCGAGAGGTCGTGGGATGGAGTGCCGGAAGTCAGCAGAGGCCATATTAGGCGTAAGCCGAAGGGCCGAACATGAAACGCCGCAAGTAGGCATCGGGAACACGTGGAGAGCCCATGAAAGCAGAAGCGATCCGGCAAGGAACGACCGGCAGAGAGGAGATGGGGCGGAACCCCGTCAGGGCTTTGACCGGCGCTGAGGCGGACACGACGACCCGGAGGCGGACGAAAGCGGAGACAGGATCACGTCTCCAGTGCGTTTCATGAACCGCCGGATGCTAAACCGCATGTCCGGTGGTGTGGGAGGACGGCGGGGGTGACCCCGACTCCTACCTAATTCATCAAGCGTTTCCTTCATGGAAGTACGCGGACGATCTTTTTGCTTGTAGACGGTCATCCGGTTCATAAGGCTGAATCCGTGACTCGCTTTATTGAAACGGTGAAGGATGGCTTCCAACTCTTCTTCCTTCCGCCTTATTCGCCGGAATTAAACCCGGATGAGCGGGTATGAAATGACCTGAAAAACAATACCGTTGGCCGCCAGTCCATAAAAAATCCACGGCAACTTCGCTTAGCCGTGATCAGACATCTTCGTTTTATTCAAAAAACACCTGCCCGGGTTCGTGCCTACTTCAACAATGAAACAACAAAATACGCAGCCTAATGTTAATAAAAGAGCTCCAAGAATATCTTGGACCTGTGGATTCATATAAAACCTCCATTTCCTGATTCTTGTTTCGGTAGCATTTTATTCAAGGCACTTCGGCCTGGCAAAAGAATATTGACAAAAAAAATATTGCGGCTATAATCAGCCCAGTTAACGTTAAGTGGATTAAGGTCGGGCTTTAGACACCTGCAGAGTCCACGATGAATCGGGGGAAAACCACAAGGGATTCGGGCAAATCCGGCTTATTTATAAAAATTTTACCCGGGCGTATACCGGAAATATTTTGTAAGAGGTGTCTATATGTCAGGATTCGTTAGTAAAACATTGGGCGACGTCATCAGTGAAACGGCCGGGCGTTATCCGGATAATCCCGCTTTAGTCTCCACTCAATTCAATGTCCGCATGACCTACCGGGAGCTCTACGACCGATGCCGGAAGGTCGCCCGGGGGCTGATGGCCATGGGTATCAAAAAAGGAGATCATGTCTCGGTATGGACTACCAATGTGCCCGAATGGATTTATCTGCAGTTTGCCCTGGGCATGGTCGGCGGTGTTTTGGTCACCATCAACACCAATTACCGCTCCCACGAGCTGGAATACATCTTAAAGCAGTCCGACTCCACCACGCTATTTCTTATCGACTCGTATCGTGATGTCAGCTTCTACGACACGGCGCGCACGGTTATGCCTGAGTTGAATCATTGCCCGCCGGGGCAGTTGCAATCAGCGAAGCTGCCCGAGATGAAAAACGTTGTTTATATCGGCGACAAAAAAGACACGCCGGGCATGTTCAACTTTTCGGCAATACTGGAAATGGGCTCGGCTGTCACCGAGCGAGAGCTCGATGAGCGAATGGGTTCTCTTTCAGATAATGATGTGATCAATATGCAATACACTTCCGGGACAACAGGTTTTCCCAAGGGGGTGATGCTCACGCACCACAATATTGTCAACAACGCCCGTATGGTCGGAGACGTGATGGGGATGACCGAAAAAGACAAGCTTCTCATTCAGGTGCCTGTCTTTCATTGTTTCGGATGCGTGATGAGCACGCTAAACTGCGTCTATCACGCCTCGACGATGGTAGTACTTGAGTATTTCGATGCAGGCGCCGCGCTCGAGGCAATCGCCTCCGAAAAATGCACTGCCGTAAACGGCGTGCCGACCATGTTCGTCAACATTTTGAATCATCCGGATTTCATAAGCTATGACATGACCTCACTTCGCACCGGCATCATGGCGGGCGCTCCCTGCCCCGAAGAGACGATGAATCAGGTGAACACGCTCATGCACTGCCCGGAGATTGTCATTGCCTTCGGACAGACCGAATCCTCGCCGGTGATGACGATGACGCGGCGCGACGACCCCATCAAGCTGCGCGTCTCCACCGTGGGGAGGCTGCTGCCCGATGTCGAAGGCAAAATCGTGGACCCGGAAACAGGCGCTGACCTGCCTCCCGATACGCAGGGTGAAATCGTGACCCGCAGCGCCTGCATCATGGCCGGCTACTATAAAATGGAGGAGGCCACGGCGCAGGCCATCGACGCCGACGGCTGGCTGCACACAGGCGACCTGGGTGTGGTGGATGCAAACGGCTATTTCAAAGTGACCGGCCGTATCAAGGACATGATCATCAGGGGTGGCGAAAATATCTATCCGCGCGAGCTCGAAGAATTTCTCTTCACCCATCCCAAAGTGATGAATGTTCAGGTTGTGGGTGTCGCAGATGCGCGCTACGGCGAACAGGTGCTGGCGGCCATACAGTTGAAAAACGGCATGAGCGCAACTGCCGATGAATTTATCGAATTCTGCACGGGAAAAATCGCCCGGCACAAAATCCCCAGATACTGGGAATTTGTCGAGGACTATCCCATGACCGCCAGCGGCAAGGTGCAAAAATACAAGCTGAAGGAAATCTTCGACAACAAATACAAAGCCGGCTGAAAGCCTGCGTTACAACTGCGCATGGAGGCAAAAACTCTATGAGCATCGAAAGGAAATAAAAAATGAGTAACATCTGTTATCGTGACACGATAGGTGATATGGCCCGCCGGGCCGCGACAAAATACGGCGACAAAACCGCCATCATTTTCCGGGACCTCAAAATTTCATTTTACGATCTGGAGCGGCTGTCGCGGCGCTTTGCCAATCTGATGACCAGCTACGGCATCCGGAAGGGCGACAGGGTGGCGATTTACGCCTACAACTCTCATTACTATCCCATCAGCATGCTCGGTTTGGCCAAAATCGGCGCCATTCAGGTTCCCATAAATTACATGCTCAATGCCGACGAAATCGCCTACGTCATCAATCATTCAGGAGCGAGGATGTTCATTGTGGAGGATATTCTCTACCCGATCATCTCCAAAGATCTGGATAAATTTACGACCGTGGAAAAGTGGGGATTCATCCCGCTGGGCGATGCGCATGTGCCGGAGGGTTTTTTCAATTTGATCCCGGAGATGGAGGCCATGCCCTACGATGAGCCGCGGGTGGAGGTCGGCGCGGAGGACATCGTGCAGATTCCCTACACCAGCGGGACTGAATCAAAACCCAAAGGGGCGATGCTTTCACACCGCGCCCTGATGTCACAGTATCACAGCTGCATTTTTGACGGTCAGTACGAAACCGACGATGTCAGTCTGCATGCCCTGCCGCTGTTCCACTGTGCGCAGCTGCACTGTTTTCTGATGCCCTACCTTTATGTGGGAGCGACCAACATCATCATGCACCGCGCCGATCCCCTGGAAATGATCAGGCTCATCGAAAAATACCAGATCTCGCATATGTTCGCCCCGCCCACGGTCTGGATCGGCATCCTGAATCATCCTGAATTTAAAAACTACAACCACAGAAGTCTCAAAAAAGCCGCCTACGGCGCAAGCATCATGCCGGTGGAAATCATCAAGCAATTATCTGTCACTTTCCGCGGACTCAAACTCTGGAACTACTACGGCCAGACGGAAATGGGGCCGGTGGCGACCATTTTGAAGCCTGAAGATCAGCTGCTCAAGCCTGGCTCGGCGGGCAAACCGGTGCTCAACGTCGAGACACGCCTCATGGATGATGACGGCAGATTTGTTCCTGTCGGTACGGTGGGCGAGATCGTCCATCGCTCCGGCCATGTGATGAGCGGTTATCTCAACGATCCGGAAAAAACCGCCGAGGCCTTCGAATTCGGCTGGTTCCACAGCGGCGACCTGGGGCGTTTTGACGAGGACGGCTACCTCTATGTGGTTGACCGTAAAAAGGACATGATCAAATCCGGCGGGGAGAATGTGGCCTCGCGCGAAGTGGAGGAAACCCTCTACCAGTACCCCGGCATAGAAGAAGCGGCCGTGATCGGCCTTGCCGACCCGAAATGGATCGAGATTGTCACGGCGGTGGTCGTGCCGAAAAAAGATGTCACGCTTGTCGACAAAGACATCATTTCCTTCTGCCGGGAGAGGCTTGCCGGATTTAAATGCCCCAAGAAGGTTATTATTACCGACAAGCTGCCGAAGAACCCGTCCGGGAAAATTTTAAAACGTGAACTTAAAGAAACTCTGGCCTCATCGTAAGGCCAAGGCCGCCGAAGGTGCGACCACGGAGAACAGGCATGGCCAAGGAATTTACGTCTATCGGAGAGTTATCCAGAAAGCTGGACATGAGCCAGCGGACCATCCGCTACTATGAAGAGATCGGTCTTCTAAACTCCATCAAGCGTGTCGAGGGGGGCCGGCGTATCTACACGGACGCGGACCTGCGCCGTCTGAAACTGATCAAGCGGCTCAAGATCATGGGCATGACCCTCTCCGAGATGCAGGAGTTGGAGGCCATGTGGACTTATGAGAAATCAAACGAAAAAGTATTGAAGCGCCTCCTGGAGCTTCTGGAGAATCATCTCAAAAGGCTAAACGACCGCATCGCCGATCTGGACATCCTGCGACACGAAATTCTTGAGTATCAGGAAAGAATAAAGGCCAAGATGGAAGGAAAGCATCCTTCGGGCCAGAGGAGCGACAGATAAACTACGCTGCCTTGGGCTATGAACGCGTATTTGCCACGGGCCGGAATTTGGGCAGGGTGACGTCTTTTGTCACCTCATCCCAGGATAGTTTAACCTCCATGTCGCAGTACACTTCCTCCGGAGTGCAGCCGACGATGTTGGTGAGCAGACGGACGCCCTCATCCATATCCACCAAAGCGACCACATAAGGCAGATCTTCCTTGAATGAGGGATGGTAGGCCACGTGATAAACGACGTATGAATAGACCCTGCCCCGTCCGGCGCTTTCTATCAGTTTAGTGTCGGTGGAGTGGCAGTGGGGACATACAAATGAAAAAGGCAGGCGCGGTTTTTTGCAACTGCCGCACATCTGGATTTTGAGCACGTGGTTACGGCAGCCATCCCAGAAGTCCTGGTTGTCTGAATTTATTTGGGGCAGAGGTTTGGCATAGGTCATGGCATTCATATCCTCCGTAAAATATAGCAGGCATGGCTTTGCAGGATTCCGCCATTGTCGCTGCACAAAATGATTCGGGGTTCCCGGGTGTTCGTCTGTTGGCCGAGCTGCCTTTCCCCGCAGCGCCCCATGAGCTGCATGACCGCTTCCGTAAGCGGCGTCATTCCCATCTGATAGGCCTCGGAAAGAAGGCCGCCCGAGGTGTTCACCGGCATGGAGCCGCCCGGCTCGATGGTACCACCCTTTAGCCAGTCGCACCCTTCGCCCGGCTTGAAAAATCCGTAATCCTGAAGAGTGATCTCCACCGTGTAGGTAAAGCAATCGTATATCTGGCACGCGTCGATATCGGCGAGAGTTATCCCGGCCATCTCAAGCGCCTGCCGTCCCGCGCGGTACGCCCCGGTCGGGCCGGCCAGGAAACCGGCGCGCACCAGTTCCGCCGAAGGATTGTCCATGCCCAGGCCCATCAGCGTCACAGGCGGATGAGCGAGATCTCGGGCACGCTCGAGAGTCGTGACAATACAGGCACGGCCCCCGTCACTTATCAGGCAGTTATCAAACAGTCCGAAGGGCTCGACCACACGTGGCGCCGTGTCATAGTCGTGGCCTGTCATGGTCTGTTTATACATCATCGCCCTGGGATTGAGATTGGCCCACTTGCGCTGGCCGACGGCGATTTGCTTCCACGTTTCCGGCCCTGTTTCGAACTCGTGCATGGCGCGTCTGGCGGCCATGGCATAGCCCGCCGTTGCCCCGAAATGGCCGAAAACCGCATCATCGCCGCTCATGGCGAAAAGAAGTTTCTTCATGGAATCGCCCGAACGGGCGTCGTGCCCGTAAGTGATGAGCACGTGAGTGCATAAACCGGCTTCCAACACGCCAACTGCGTGCATCAGATGGTTTCTGGATCAGTTGGCATCCTGCGCGAGATATGCCGGCTCAATACCCAGGTGCTGCGCCACCCGATAGGGAGGCACATCCGGCTCGCCGGTTGAAGGGGGAAAATGCCGGTAGCAGATAAGGCCGTCGATGTCGTCTTTCTTCAGTCCCGCGTCTTTTATGGCGTTGGCTGCTGCTTCGAGCTGGAAGCTAAGAGCGCTCCGCCCGGGCACAACCCCCTGGGGAGTGTAACCCACACCGACGATGGCATACTTGTCTTTCAGGCCCATGTTGGTTCTCCTTTTTTTGATTATGTCTTTTAACAAGTGACCATGCTTTGGCGGCGGCTTTCCGGCTTTTAAGCCGACAAGCTTCTCGCCTTATGACGGCAGGCGGTCCGTCGTGGTTATTTATCGCGTGGCCTTGCCGATTCTTCCCGCCTTGCGTAAAGAGGATTGTCGCTCGAACCAATCAAAGTATGTCCTGATGGAGTAAATGGCATCCTGGATTTTACTATAGACGGGGAATTCCGCCTTGCGTAGTGACGCAAACGTTTCGATGCGGACGCGCTCATGCTCCAGGTCGTCTTCCACAAAACTCGCCAGTATCGGGATCACCGGTTTTTTGATTTGCGCGGCCATTTCCAGGATCGTGTCGGCGCTGTTTTTAACATTGAGAAAAAGCTCCACACGCAGAATATACTCGACGGAAAAGTACGGAACAATCACGTCGATGTTCTCGTCCGCGTCCATGGCCTTCATGGTGTGCAACATCACATTGAGATCGAAGCCGAAGGCTCCCAGATCGACGGGGTTTACCGTTGAGGTGTTCACGCCCATGATTTTTTCGCTGATCATCCGCTGAGCATCGGCACCCAGTTCGGGAAGAGAAAGGCCGGACTGCACGGCCAGGTCGGAAAACAGGACCGATACGCCGCCGCCCGCCCCCAGAAATCCGATGCGCTTCCCTTCCGGCAGTTTTTTTGAGGTGCCCATCATCACCAGGTGCATCAGCTCATCGAAATTATCAACCATGAGGCCGCCATGCTGTTTTACCGCCGCTTCCCAGATGGTGTAGTTGCTGGCCATCGCGCCTGTGTGGCTGGCCGCCGCTTTCGACCCGGTTTCAGTTTTCCCGCCTTTTAATATGATCACCGGCTTTTTTGCCGTGGTGCGCCGGAGTGTACGCAAAAAACCGTCCACGTCCTTGATGTCCTCCACATAGCAGGCAATGAGACGGATCTTCTCATCGTCTGCCAGGTAGTCCAGATACTCCTCAATTTTCAGATCGATCTGGTTTCCATAGGAAACGACCTTGTTGACGGGTATTTTGCGGGTCATCCCCATCGCCATGAAGTTGCCGGTAACACCGCCGGACTGTCCCAGAAATGCTATGGTGCCTGCCGATTCCTGAGGAGGTGTGATGAGAAACGATATTTTTGATTCCGTACAATGCACGCCGATGCAATTGGGGCCGACGATTCTTAAATCCCCTTTGCGCGCCTCGCGGATAATATCCTCCTCGAGCTGCCAGTTTCCCGTTTCGCCGAATCCCGAGGTAAAGAAATGAATGAACTTGATTTGCTTGCGTACCGCCGCTTTGACGATTTCAATGGACTGCTCGACCGGTGCGGCCACCACGGCGAAATCAACCGGGCCGGGCAGATCATCGAGTGATTTGTAAACCGCTACTCCATCAATTTCTCCGCCTTTGGGATTTACCGGATAAACGGGACCGGAAAAACCTCCTCCTTTCAGAATCTGGAAATAAGGCATTTTGCCTCCGCCGAGGTTACTGGAAGCGCCGACCACGGCGATGCTGTTGGGGTAAAATAACGCATCAAGACTCATTTGTTTCCTCCTTCTCACACTTTCAGCGGCAGATGAGAGTGTCGTTCGATCTTCACGTTTCGGGCGCTGCCCGTAAGCTTCGGGTTTTCAGATCGTTGTCCTGCCTCCGACCAAAAACCATTTCCCCTTTTCCCCGCCTGAAAGCGGCACGAAAGCCGCCCTGAACTATACAACTTCCGGCAGGTGTTGCAAGGGGCAAAATAACCCGCCGGGGCCTGACGTGCACGACTATTGGCATATGACAATGGGTTGGGAACGCCCGCTGCTGCGGAGGCAGGCAGGTCAGTATGAAATTTCAAGTGCTTCATTTTCAATACGGGCGGTGTGGTTGATGCCCGGCAGAATCTCCCGCTCGTGGTGGGCGATCTGTATCACGGTCCTGTTTCCATCAAGATAGCCGGCGACAAACGAATGCAGAAACTCAAATGCATTGTCGTCAAGATCCTGAAACGGCTCATCCAGAATCAGCACCGGCGGATTTTTAACTAAAGCTCTGGCTATCATGACGCTTTTCTTTTCACCGGAAGATAATCTGCCGAGAGGAGCCTCTTCGATACGGCCAAGCCCCAACTGCGCCACAAGCTTCCGGTATTGCTCCCGCTCATTACCGTCGAGCCTGCGGTTTAGCACCATGGTATCGGAAAAGCCCGACATGATGATATCCCGCACAGTGCGCGAGCCCTGGAAATAGAGTTGTATTTCAGAGGATATGAAACCGATTCTGGCTTTTATGTCCCATATGGACTCGCCCGAGCCGCGCGGCCGGTCGAACAGGATGAATTTGTAGCGGTACGCGATGGGGTTGTCGGCGTTAAGCAGGCTAAGAAGCGTTGTCTTGCCCGACCCGTTGGCTCCGGCAAGGAGCCATTTTTCACCTTTTACGATCTTCCAGCCGAGATCTCTGATGAGCACCCGCTTGCCGGCCTGCAGGGTTTCATTTTCAATTTGCATGACAACGCGAAAATCCGTCGCGGGTGTCGGGTGCCCGGCGGCTTGCATCTCCTTTGTTCCCTGTAGGGGAAGTTCGGGGGCGCAAAGGCGTATCACACGGTCAAAGATGGTATCGGGCGGGTTTGCGGTCAAAAGCACAATGACGGTCCTGGCGTGGCGGCGGGTGACCATCTGCAGTGTTTCCAGGACCTCTGCGGCCGAAGTCGAGTCAAGTCCGCTCAAAGGATTGTCCAGAATATAAATTTGCGCCTGCTGGAACAGGCTTTTTAACAGGAGCACCTTGCGGGTTTCACCGCTGGAGAGTTCGATGATTTTTGTGTCCAGGAGCCGCTCGTGCAATATCGCGCCGTAGAGCTCTCTCATGTAGATGTCGCTTTCATTGTAGCGCAGGTATTTTTCCACCGTGGGCACATCGGCCGGATCAAACGTATTGTAGCGCTGCTGATAATAAAAATCCGAGTAGTGAAAGAAGTTATCCTCGGCGCTGTGCGATGAATAGGCGATCCGGCGCGAGTCGATTGCGTATTCGAGCCTGCCCTGATACAAACGTATTTCACCCCGCAGTATACCGGCCAGCGTGGTTTTGCCCGACCTGTTGGGGCCGATGACGGCTATGAATTCCCCCGGCATGATTTGCTCATTGAGGCTGCTGCCGCACACAAGAAGGTCATCAAGTTTTATAAGAGGCCCTGCCATATTCCATCCCCGCCTGTTCGAAAGCGGGCTATTAGAGGCACCCGGAAAGTCTTACGTCAAGAAATTTTTATCGCGTTATCGGCCGATTGGCCAAGTTGCAATTGTTTATCTTATAAAAAAAGTATAGACTGCCGGTGTTTGAGGCTTATTGATATTTTTGCAATATGAGAGGCGGGTATGAAAACACAAAGTGCGACATTTAAGGCGAAAGACGGTAAATCAATCTACTGGGCGGGCTGGGAGCCTGAGGTAAGCCCCAAAGCAGTGGTGCAGATCATTCACGGTTTTGCCGAGCACATCGGCCGCTATGGCAATGTAGTGAACCAGCTTCTGCCTGCGGGCTACGCGGTTTTCGGTACCGACCACCGCGGCCACGGAAAAAGCGAGGGGCGCCGCGGTCATGTCGGTAGTTTTCAGGAATTCATCGACGATGAGAGACAGTTTCGCCATGAAGTGATCGACGTGCGGTTCCCCGGCTGTCCCTGTTTTTTGCTCGGTCATTCCATGGGAAGCATCATCGCCATGAATTACGTCGAGCAGTCGCCGGAAGGAATCAGGGGGCTTGTCCTGTCCGGCACCGGGTCGCGGCCCGGTACGGAGATCCCGAAAGTAATTATCGTCCTTACGAAAATCCTCTCACGGATATTACCCGGCGTGCATGTGAAATTCCCTTTGCCGCCGGAATTCATTTCACGCGACCCGGAAGTGGTCAGGGCCTACGTGAATGATCCGCTGGTGTACAACGTCATCACACCGCGGCTGGCGCATGAGATGAACCGCTATGTGGTTCTCGGCGCGCAAAACGCCTTTCAAATCCGCATGCCGGTTTTGATTCAACTGGGCTCCACGGACACGGCCTTTTCCGGTCAGTATGAACTATATGAAATGATCGGCGCGAAGGACAAGACATACAAAAACTACGAAGGGCTCCGCCATGAAGTGTATAACGAACTCCCCGCCGACCGGGCCGTCGCACTGGCGGATTTGAACCAGTGGCTTGACGCACGCTGCCTGTAACGACAGGCAAGGCCCGTGAGATCAAATGAGATTCACAAATTACAAGGAGGCAGGTGAATATGCTCACAGCTGAAAATCTGGAAAAATATGCTGACGTTTTATTGTGGGGGCTTGAGACGGCAAAAAAATCAACATTGAAGAAAAATGAAGTAGTCCTTCTGCAATATGATCAGGCGGCCATCGGTCTGTCTGAAGTTCTATACGCGCGCCTGATGGAGAAAGGGATGCATCCCGTGCAGAGGATGATCGCCACTTGCGCGATGGAAAAGAGCTTTTACGCCACGGGCAGCCGTACGCAGCTTACATTTATAGCGCCAGGCGAGAAGGAACTTCTCAAAAACATCAACGGACGCATTTTTATACACGCCCCGGAATCTCTCACTCATCTGCAGGATATCGATCCGGCAAAAATCGGCAAAACGCTGGTTTCGCGAAAGCCGCTAAGAGACATTCTCAACCGCCGTGAGGAGCAGGGCTTCTACAGCTGGACACTGTGCCTTTTTCCCACCGCTGAACTGGCCAGGCAGGCCAAAATGTCACCCCGGCAATATACGGCGCAGATTATAAAAGGCTGCTACCTGGATGCTCAAAATCCGGTCGACGAGTGGAAGCGCATTTACCGGGAGATCACCGCCATCAAAAAAAGATTGGGAGCTCTTGCGGTAAAATATTACCACATCGAATCGGAGGGCACGGATTTACGAATCACGCCCGGCGAAAGACGCAAATGGGCAGGCGTTTCCGGCCACAACATTCCCAGCTTCGAAGTTTTTGTCTCACCCGACTGGCGCGGAACGGAGGGAGTCTATTATGCAAATCTGCCGTCATTCCGCAGCGGCAATTACGTCGAGGATGTGCGCCTTGTCTTTTCCAAAGGAAAGGTGGTGAAGGTCACGGCCGGGAAAGGCGAGGAGTTTGTCAAAAAACAACTGGCCATGGATGCGGGCGCTTCCGCCCTGGGGGAGTTTTCCCTAACCGACAAAAGGTTTTCCCGGATCGACCGCTTTATGGCGGAGACCCTCTTTGATGAAAACTTCGGCGGCAGGGAAGGCAATTGTCACGTGGCGCTCGGTTCATCCTACAGCGACACGTTTGACGGGAACCCCGCCCGTCTGACACAGGCTTTAAAAAAGAAGCTCGGATTCAACGACTCGGCACTGCACTGGGATCTGGTAAATACAGAGCCGAAGACCGTCACAGCTCATCTGAAAAACGGGAAAAAGATGATCGTTTATGAAAACGGCATGTTTAAATAAAAAACGCGACGGGGACGAGCCGAAACCATTTTCCGGCAAAGCGGAAAGTCTCTCCCGGCGCATCCCGGCGGATTTACAAAAACCCTGCTGTTTGACAAAAACCGAATATTCAGGTTAATTAGACACGGTGCGCTTTTGCCGTTCGACATAAACAGCACACAAAAAACAAGGAGGTTCTCATGGGTATTTTAACCTGGGTGGTCATGGGATTGATCGTCGGTGTGGTGGCAAAATTTATCATGCCGGGAACCGGACCCGGTGGCATTATCTCCACAATTGTTTTAGGTATTGTCGGCGCACTGGTCGGTGGTTTCATTGGTACCGCTCTCGGACTCGGCTCAGTGACTGGCTTTAACCTGGCAAGTTTCCTTTTGGCTGTGGCCGGTGCGATAGTGGTTCTTATCCTGTTTAAAATAATCAGGAAAAGCAAGCCCTAGGGAACCGCTTCCAGGCAACTTTTGTCGCACAAGTATGCGGTGCCGGGATTCTCCCCGACGCATCCCGTCACATTTGTTTATCGGCCGCGGGCCTTCGAGATTATTTTTCCCGCCGCGAAATAATTGCGTGTGAATTGAAGGGCGGACAGAGCTTCACGGCAGCTTAAGGTCTTGAGGAAGCGGGATTTCACCTGTATCATACGGAGATGTTTTTTCTTCTTTAGTATTTTCTTTTTCTTCTCCAACCACCTCCTCATATTCCCGGATGACTATCCCTCGTCGCTCCATGATGCTGTATATCCGTGCCGCGCGCCGTGACGCATAGCGTGAGCCGGAGGCGGGGTGAAAGCGGCGCGGGGAGGGAAGTGCCGCCGCCAGGGCCGCCGCTTCATGCGCGTCCAGGGCGGCGGGAGATTTACGGTAATATCTACGCGCCGCCGCTCTGATGCCGAAAAGCCCGTCCCCCCATTCGGCCACGTTCAGATATAGTTCCATAATTCTTCTTTTGCTGAGTTCGCGTTCGATGCGCCAGGTCAGGATGGCCTCCTTGACCTTGCGGACGGGACTCTTGGTAGGGCTCAGATACAAATTTTTTGCCAGCTGCTGTGATATGGTGCTTCCCCCCATTTTAAATTTTTTCTGATGAAGGTTTTTTTCCAGAGCCTTTTGCATCGCCTCGAAATCAAAGCCCTCGTGAGACCAGAATTTGTCATCCTCTGCGATAATCACCGCCTTCACCACATAGGGGGATATTTGAGAAAGAGGCACCCAGGACACGCTAATCTTTTTTTTGATGTTTTTCGACCGCCAGACCTTTTCGCGGTGCTCCATAAAAGCGGTCTTGCCCGGACGGTTATTTTTGAGAAATGTGACGTCCGGATAGAAAAAATACCGTCCGATGTCCACCAGCACAAAAACAGGCAAGGCAATCAAGAGGCACGGGATGACTGTTTTTAAAAGACGTTTCATTGTTAACTCCCTGTTATCCTTTGCCGTTTTCTATACTTCATTGTAAAAATATTGTAAAATAAATTTGACATGTTTGTTTATTTGCTGTAAGCCCAGCACTTACAAATGCCTGTGGCATGTTATTTGAACTGTATCTTCGTTTTCTGTGTGCAGTAGGCAACCTTGTTTATGACTACGACGGCGGCCCAAAGCCGCAAGCTGTGCACCGTTAACAAAATGGCACCCCCCCGCAAGAAGGAGGTACTTTATGTTGCAACGGCGGATTTCAGCATTAACAGGAATCATTTTATTTTTTTTATTATTCGGATTTAGCACAACAAGCCATGGCGCCCAATATACCGTAAAGGAAGGGGACAGCCTCGAGCGCATTTCCAGACATCTGGGTGTAAGCGTCGCTGAAATCAAGAAAGCAAACAATCTGGCAAGCGATAAAATTATTGTCGGTCAGATTATCTCATACCACGGTAAAGATGTTCCTCGTGTTGCCGCAGCTAAGAACACCCCTGCTTCGCCGCGTTCCTATACAGTGAAAAACGGCGACACTCTTTCCGCCATTGCCAGAAAGACTGGTGTGACGGTTAGACAAATTACGGAGCTAAACGATGTTTCACCCAAACGTCTGCGCCCCGGCCGCAAACTCATCCTGGAGGCGCCGCTGCAGAGGGCTGCTACCGACACCGATGAAGAGGCGATCCTGGCAGATGATGAAGAGGACGACTCAGATGTGGCCGCAACCGGTGATGAGCTGTGTGACGAAAGCGCAAACGAAGTCCTTTTGGGGAAGTGGGGCAGTACGGAAGAGAGAAAGCTGTTCGTCAAAGTGGCAACCGGTTTTCTGGGCGCTCCCTATCGTCTGGGGGGCGCGACAGTCAGAGGCATCGACTGTTCGGCTTTTGTCAGGAAAATGTATGAGTTTTTCGATATCGAGCTTCCCCGTACCGCCCGCGAACAATCGGCCGTCGGCGTTCGCGTAAAGCGTGATGACCTCGAAGAAGGCGATCTGGTATTTTTCCGCACCAAAAAACCCATCGGTCATGTAGGCATTTATATCGGTAACAATGAATTCGTCCACGCCTCCTATAAAGCCAAAGCTGTCCGCATCGATAGCCTGGACAGACCTTATTTCCAGAAAAGATTCCGGCACGCCGTGCGCGTCAAGGGGCTCGACGAGGAGGAAGGCACCTGATAGCTTTTTGACCTCGCCGTCACGTGTTTTTATAATTTAACACACCGGGACTGCGCCTGCCAGTAAGAGAAGCCGCGAGAACCTTCTGAACATTCCTGTGCTGTAATTGAATACCAGTTCCCAATAACCAGTTTTTATACCGCCACGATTCCGGGGGACAGATGATGGTGAATGGCGATTAGATCGTGGCTCGTGTCAGAAGAGGATTAGAGGATTGGAGGGTTGGAGGGGTAGATGAATGGTGGATAGCTGAAAGCTCATAGCTCATGGCTCGTAGTTCGTAGTTGATGGTAAATAGTAGATTGTGATTGGGCCCCCGCTCGTCCTGAGCCTGCCGAAGGGGATGAGCGGGGCTCGTCGAAGCCTGCCCTGAGCCTGTCGAAGGGGGGGAGCATATAAGCGGGGATATGATTAGCCGTTCATGGTTCGACAGGCTCACCACGAACGGTCAGTAAAAGCTCACCACGAACGGGCAATAATCTTTCATGAATGGATAATAGAGCTCAGCACGAACGGGCAATAAAGTGCTCAGCTTACCACTTCCTGTCCCCCGGCTGGCGGGGGTGGCCTGCTTTAGCAGGCCAGGGGTGGAAAGGAAGGCATTCAAAAAGGTGGGTAATTTGCCTATTCAAGTGCCGTGGTAATAATATCTCTACAAGCAATTAATGAAAAATTGTGCTATTTGATGCGGCGCGCCGATGTTCCGGCCGCACTTCAGCACTTAAAGAACGGAAAGTGATTTTAAATGATTTTTTAAAAAGGAAAAATAAATGGGTAAAAATATAATTGAAAAAATACTGGCCGCCCATCTGGTGACGGGAAGCCTCACGCCAGGCAGCGAAATAGGCATCCGCATCGACCAGACCCTCACTCAGGACGCCACCGGCACGATGGCTTATCTACAGTTTGAGGCGATGGGGGTTGATCGCGTCCAGACGGAACTGTCCGCCAGCTACATTGACCACAATACAGTCCAGATCGGTTTTGAAAATGCCGACGATCATCTGTATCTGCAAAGTGTGGCGCGCAAGTTCGGGGTGTGGCTTTCGCGTGCGGGAAACGGCATCTGTCACCAGGTCCATCTGGAGCGTTTTGCCCGACCGGCCAAAACGCTTATCGGTTCCGACAGTCACACGCCCACCTGCGGCGCGATGGGCATGATCGCCATAGGCGCGGGCGGCCTCGATGTCGCGCTGGCCATGGCTGGCGAACCATTTTATCTCGACTGCCCCTCGGTGGTGCGGATAAATCTCCACGGGAAACTTCCGGACTGGGTTTCCGCCAAAGATGTCATTCTCAAGGTGCTGGAGATATTCACGACGAAAGGAAACGTCGGTGTGGCGTTTGAATACGGCGGGGAGGGGCTGGCCAGCTTGAGCGTCCCTGAGCGTGCGACAATTGCTAACATGGGCGCTGAATGCGGCGTGACCACTTCGGTTTTTCCAAGCGATGAGCTCACCCGGCTGTTTTTGAAGGCACAGCGCCGTGAGGCGGACTATGTCCCCCTGCAGGCTGACGAAGATGCAACTTATGCGAAAATCGTGGACATCGACCTGTCGAAGCTCGAGCCCTTGACAGCCATGCCGCACAGCCCCGACAACATCGCCACGGTGCGCTCCTTGAGCAATATCACCGTGGATCAGGTGTGCCTGGGAAGCTGCACCAATTCCTCCTATAAAGACCTCGTCACCGTGGCGAAAATCCTTCAGGGACGAGTGGCTCATCCGGGGGTAAGCTTCATTTTGGCGCCCGGCTCGCGGCAGGTTCTGGCCAACCTTGCCAAAGAGGGATACCTCACCTCGCTTATCTCTTCCGGCGCGCGGCTTATGGAAAATGCCTGCGGATTCTGTATCGGGAACAGCCAAAGCCCCAAATCAGGCGCTGTTTCGCTTCGGACCTCCAACCGTAATTTCCCCGGCCGCTCCGGCACGCTGGATGCGGACG
>Ga0255341_1003629_pt1 | contig 17122 bp, 18 predicted proteins | sample wastewater_treat_8_FD_192418 | JGI IMG/M metagenome (GOLD analysis project Ga0255341, IMG submission 192418) | Wastewater microbial communities from Lulu Island WWTP, Vancouver, Canada - plant12 | ecosystem: Engineered > WWTP > Wastewater > Unclassified | place: Canada: Vancouver, British...
TATTTTTCTACATACAGTATATCGCAAAAACGCCTTGAAGTCCAGTAGTTTCAATAGTTTTGCGAAGTTTTCAAAGATCGATATTACCTGTTTTTAACAGGAGTTATTGCAGTGGAATCATAATTAACAATCTCCCAAACGCCTTCAAAGGGTAAATAATTATTTTTTGGCGGTGCTATCTCAATTCCCGATGGCATGCCAATATTTAAGCAGCCTGGAAGAAGAATAACAATTAGAATCAATGCACTAAGCCTTAAAGATTTAATCAAGCTATTCCACCTCCATAAAAAGGTATAATAACTGTCACTTCAGTACCCAATCCAAGCTCACTTTTTATGCTTAATGTGCCTCCCATACGAGTAACCAATTCATCACAAATGGAAAGTCCTATTCCATTTCTCGATTTTTCGTTTTTCCCTTTATAAAACCTCTCCTTAACCTTTGGAAGCTCCTCCGGAGAAATCCCGCAGCCTGAATCCTTAATAACAAATATGGCTTTCTCATCCTCGCAATGTGTATTAAAATCAATTTTACCACCTGGAGGAGTAAATCGGAAGGCATTGTCAAGTATGTTAATAAACACCTGCTTTAATCTGTTTTCATCAGAAATTATATTTGGAAGCTCTTCACTCTTAGTAACGGAAAAACTGACATTTTCCCGCTCAGCCCTTGCTGTAAGCTGTATTTCCAGGTATTCAACAAGGTCCTTCAAGTTAACCTCCCTGTTCACTATCTGCAATTTACCCGATACATATTTGGAAAAGTCAAGTAATTCCTCTACCATGGAAGTAAGTCTATCGCTCTCCTTTTCAATTATATCAAGGCCATCCATAACAAGCTCCTCGTCCTCAGGGCTTCCAGCCTTCAATGTAACCGCCCAGCCTTTAATAGATGTAAGAGGAGTTCTCAGTTCGTGGGATACTGATGATATAAAATCATTCTTAAGCTGCTCCTTCTTTAGTATTTCCTCTGCCATATGATTCAATGTATCGGAGAGCCTTCCAATCTCATCATCATTCTTTTTAATGCTTTTTATTTCGTAATCCCCTAATGACATCTTTTCTGCAACACCAGTAATCTCCTTGAGAGGCTCAACAATAGAATTTGCAAGCAATACACTTAAAAGACCGCAAATGAGGATTACAGCAATACCTATAAAAATAAAAATTTTAGTTATTCTCCCCACTTCCCTGTTTATATCCTCCAAAGAAGCTATAAACCTTAGAACAGCCACAGTTTTATTTTCCGACTTGGACTTTAAGGGACATGAAACTGCCATAACTTCCTCATCGGTATAATCAACTTTTCCTACCCATGTACCAATACTTCCGCTTAAAGCTTGTTGAACATCCTTCATTGCAGATATATCCTTATGCTCATTGGGGATTGAATCCATTGTTACAATGCCGTTAAGATCAACTATCTGAACTTGTGCCGATGTGGTTTTCCAAAATGTGTCAACATCATTTAGAACATTTTCATAAATTGAAGTGTCGGAATAATACCTCAAATAAATATCGGAACATACCTTGATTTGACTTACGAGAAAGCCTTCTCTGCTGATGTAATAGTTTTGCTTGATAACATTTATAAGAAGTATCTCCAAAATAAGGACTGTTATGATAATTACAAACATGAAGTTTGCAACCAATCTGGTTCTTATGCTTCTCATATTATTCCGCCTTCCGCCATCTATATCCGAATCCCCAAACCGTCTCAATAAGCTTTGGTTGTGACGGGTCATCCTCTATCTTTTCTCTGAGCCTTCTAATATGGACATCCACCGTCTTTATATCTCCAAAATAGTTCCTTCCCCAAATATGGTTTAATAACTCATCCCTGCTGAAGGCTTTACCCTGATTTTCCATAAATACTTTGACAATGGCAAACTCTCTTGGTGTAAGCTCAATGTCAACTTCATCCTTATAAAACGTTTGTGCCGATATATCAAGCTTTATTCTTCCGGTTGCAATAATGTTTTTATTGTCCTTTGAATCTTTGCTTATTCTTCTAAGATTGGCCCTTATCCTTGCCACCAGTTCCAATGGGTTGAACGGCTTTACCATATAGTCATCAGCACCCAATTCAAGACCAACAATCTTATCCATATCCTGGCTTTTAGCTGTAAGCATTATAATGATCACATCGAACTTTCCCTCACGAATCCTGCGACACACCTCAAAGCCATCTATACCGGGCAGCATAATGTCCAGTATAACTACCTCAGGACTATATTCCACGAGCTTTTTCAGACCTTCTTCTCCTGACTCGGCTTCTATTACTTCAAATCCACTTCTTTCAAGATTTATATTGATAAACTTCCTAATAGAGCTTTCATCCTCAACAACAAGCACTTTAACATTTTCCATGTTTTATACCTCTATTTTATTTGCTCTTCCAAATTTAAAATCAATATTAAATACGATTAATCTTTTACATTTATCTATCGCAAAATTCCGTTAAAGCGTTCGTTATTTTGCTCTGCTAAATGTAAGATTAATAACGTATTTAATCTATATTGATTTTAATTGATCCTCAATAGATATTGTACTATATTTAAGCTTCAACTGCCATACTTTTCAGGCCTTACTTTATCTACCACCTCATTAACATCAAACAGATCCGCAAGCCTTTTGGCATTATGCATGCTAATTCCGTCGATCGGCCTTCTGTCTGTAATTATACAGTCCTTTTTATATTCTGTTAATGTTTCAGGTCCAACTCCGCAAAAAACATCAAACCCATTATCCATTAAAAATTTGAACTTTGGATCGGTATAATTGACAGCACTGCCAAAAGGATAAATGTAGACAGACGTTGGCCCTATTAGCGGTTCAACCTCACTCTTCCATCGGTTGGTATCTCTCATCAGCCTGCTGATGTCTATATCATTGGTATCTAAATGCCCATATCCATGGCATGCAAAAGTCCATCCCGTAGACTTAAGTTTATTCACCAAATTTTCAGCTTCCTGTTTTTCATTTTCATAGGAAGGAGATTCAAGCTCATTGGTTCTGTAGCCTAAAATACCTTCATAGCCTGTTAAAGCTATAACTCCCTTCGCACCGTTTAAAGAAAAATCAGGATGCTCATTAATAAAATTATCCAATATTGGCACAATATCGTTATCATTAGATATGACCGGCTGTCCATTGCTATCTTTTGAATATGTCTTTACTATTCCATCATCATCTATTATAAGTTTATTTGCATTACCGTTACTAATCATATATTCATAATAGTTCATATCATCAATTGATATTATTAAAGGTTTCTTTCCTTTGGGAATCATGAGATTTTTTCGTACCAGCATCTTTATTCCGCAGATTTCTGCTGTATCAAATGTATCATTAATATCAACCAATATATAACCCTTTTGGTATAGGCTTCCTATTATCTTTTTAAACTCATATACCGTTACAAACCAGTCATTATAACCCTTAGATAAATAATCGCCATCAAAAGCCTTTTCCGGATATATTATAAGAGGATGAAAGAAAATATGCTGTACAGTGCCTTTATATTCTACCAATTCCTCTATATCTGCCGACTCCTCTTTACTGGAATTATCAAGTCTTAGATTTCTATTTCTTTCGACATACATACTTTCATAAAAATTATTGATTTCATTTGCTGAATTTAGAATACTTTTATTGCTCACAGCAAGGATAGGTTGTTGTTTAGAACTGCTGCACCCTGAAGACAGCAGTATTACCAGCAACAGTAGTATATTTAGTTTTATCTTTTTTCCGTTCACTTTTGCCACCCCATATAAACTTTTCCATTTTTATTCCGATATATATAATACAACTTTATATATTTCATTAATTTAAGAATTAATTAAGAATAATTACAGAAAAGTTACATTTTGTCGATTTAAGAATGTTAAGGGATAGCTTCCCTACATTTCTCAACAAACATCTTACTAATAAATTCTCCATAAAACTGATAAATTATGGTTTTAGAAAGCAAATTCCCGGCATATAATGTTTATTAAGCTTGGGAACAGGTAAAGTATAAGCATAAATAGCGTTTATTATTTTACTTGTTTTTCAACTAATCATACATATTATAGGAAGTGATACTATTGAATATGAAATTTAAAACACTTAGGGCAAAATCAAATAGGTTACTTTTATATCCATTGTTTATTGTATTGACCATCACATCTCAAACAGCGTACAGCTTTGGTGCCGGAAGTCCTACAAACACTACAAAAGAACCCATATCCTATGTCAATAGTTTTGATAAGACTAAGAATAATGGACTTGGATTAAACTTGGTTAAAAAAGTACCTTTCTTTGACGACCGCTTAAGAGAACTTGTTAATACCAATAAATTGGCAGCATTAAAGAAACTCGGTTATTACCAGGAAAGATTTAGTGACAAAAACCTGAACATAAGAAGTGCCCTGATTCATATCCAGAGTGAATATAACATAAAACCTGACGGCAAATGGGATAAGCGAATCAATGATGTAGTATTGAATAAACTTTTAGGTCTCGATACTCCTTCCCTTGATAAGGTGTCGGATATACCCGTAGAAGGCCTCTGGATCACAATTAATAAGTCAAAAAACATATTGACATTGTACAAGGGAGGCAAACCGGTTAACAAGTACCCTGTAGCAGTTGGTAATCCCGCCACTCTTACCCCTTCGGGAAAATTTACTATAGTTAACAAAATAGTAAATCCTGCCTGGGGAGGAGGAGGTTACGCCAAACCCGTTAAAGGAGGTTCTCCGTCCAATCCTTTGGGATATAGATGGATGGGACTTTCAATAAAAGGGGGATCATCATACGGCATAAAAAGAATAATGAACCCGAAGTAACTATGCCTATGGTTAAAAACGGAGAAAATTGGGAAGTTAACCTAGGTAAATTATCAGATGACTCAAAGCTGATTTATAGCCTGTCTTATGGCTCAGGAATTGATACTGTTACTTCAGTTAAAAAAGAGTTAATTTATAAAATCGAGAACCCTGTTAGCAGTCAATTGGAATATTCATTTACAAGGGATAGTTCAACAGGAAGGGTAACATTTAATCTTACATGTATAAAACTTGACAATAAAGATATCATGCCTACAACAGTCAAGGTAACATTAAGCGATGTCGCTGCTGGAACTTCAAAAACTTACGATATGATTAAAAACGGAAATATCTACCAAGCAGATATTGGTGATATTAACAACGCTACTATATTTAATATCAAATATGAATATATTTATGAGGGCGTTAAATACAATACCAGCTACAAATCAGTTAAGTATAATGAAGCAGCTTACCCTGACAGCAGCAACGGTTTTGTGGTAAAATACTTCGATAACAAATATTTTTCTGAATCAAGGCTTACAACTGTAGATCCGGTTGTTGACTTTGATTTTACAAGCAAAGCCCCAGCAGGAGGACTGGTTAACAATTCTACTTATTCAATGACCTGGTCCGGTAAGATTCAGGCAAGGTATGGAGAAGAGTATACATTCTACCTTACTGTACCAAACGGAAAAGCAACTCTCTGGATTGACGGTAAAAAGATAGCAGACGGCAATGGTACTCTAATCGGTAAATATACCCTTGTAGCTGGAAAGCCAACTGACATATTTGTTGAATATGCTACTGACGGAAAAGGTGCAATAAAGCTTGAATGGCAGAGTGAACATCAGGCAAGGGAAGTTGTTCCACAGCAAAGAGTAATTGCTGTTGAAGTAGCAAAACCAAGATCCAGTGATTTTGCACCATTTACAACACAAGTTGCTTATGATCAAATCATTATAGGTTGGAATGCACCGAATGTAACAGGAGTTTCCTACTATGAATTGTATGAGGATTCAAACCTTATCTATACAACATGGGAAGGAAATAGCTATACAAGAGATGGACTTGTTCCTGACAAGGAATATATATATTATGTGAAGGCATTTAAATCATCCGAAAATCTTCTTGCTACAAGTGCAAGTCTTATTGTAAAGACTGAAAAAGCACCTTTGGATCTTGCTTTAAACAAGCCAATAACAGCAAGTTCAACGTCAAGTGCCCTTCAGGAAGCGAAGTATGCCAATGATGGTAACACTGCTACAAGTTGGTCATCAGTGGTAACAAATACAGCAGCCAACTCACAGTGGATAAGTGTCGATCTTGGCAGCTCATATGAAATTGTCAAGGTAAGGCTCAATTGGAAAGAAGATTCTTATGCAAAGTATTACAAGATACAGGTGTCAAATGACAATACTACATGGATCGATGTATACACAACAATATCCGGAGATGGGGAAGTAGATGAAATCAGGCTACCTTCCGTAAAAGCCAGATATGTAAGAATGAGTGCATCTCTAAAAGGAAATCCTTCAACTGCATATTCCTTGTATGATTTCAATGTATACGGTTATGGAGCATCGTCTATAAAGACCAAGTTCTACAACCAGATAACAGATGCACAGAACAACAATATAACACCCACATTCAAGATAATTAATACAGGAAAAGAGGATGTTGATCTTAATACATTAAAGCTTCGCTATTATTACACTATAGACAAGGAAATAGCACAGAATTTCACATGTGACTGGACACCTGTAAGCCCAAGTGTGACAGGAACATTTGTAAAGATGACTTCACCAAAGGATAAGGCGGACTATTACTTGGAGATAGGATTTGCAACATCAACTCCAATACTTGAGCCTGGAGAATTTGTAGAAGTAAAGGCAAGATTCAATAGATCCGATTGGACACCATATACACAGACAAATGACTATTCTTTTGATGGAGTAAGCAAAGAATATGTTGATTGTGACAAGATAACAGTATATCAGTCAGGTACTCTGATTCAGGGCATCGAGCCATAATCACCCATTGGTGATATGAGCTTTGATGTGGACTAAAATGACTGGGTGGTTGCTTATGATACTAATATTCATGAGATGAAAACAGTCACAAACTTTTTTAAAATTATATCCTGACTTTGGCAGTAAAATTAAGATAAAAAAAGCCTGAACACACTGAAATCAGTGTGTTCGGGCTTTTTTTATCAGATTGTCATAGTGTGATTTGACGCTAATAAACTTTCACTGAATAATTTTGGTACATATGTTGGCATAATATTATATATGTAATAATTTCCATATTATTAGATGAGTAAATTATTACATTTATAGAGTTTGTTCACCGCATGAGACTATAATTAAAAAGGAGAGACTACTATGAAGAAAAGTAAGATCTTTAAGCAAGTCATTGCTACGTTGGCTGTCATTTCCATGGCATTTCCAGGTATGGCAGGGTCAGGAGTTCCGGTTGCTAATGCAGCACCAGGAATTCAGGTTGTTAATGCAGCACCAGCAAACGTAGATCCCGTTTTTAAAGAGACAAGTTTCAGAACAATTTTGGTTGGGAAATCTTATGATTTCGATATCGCAAATAAACCGCCAAAATCAACGTACCAATGGGAAAGCAGCGACAAGAAAGTTGCATCAGTCAATAATGAGGGCGTTGTAAAAGCATGTAAAACAGGCAGTACAACAATCACCTGCAAGATTAAATCAGGAAAAAGCAGTAAAATTCTAGAGGCAAAAGTAGTTGTGCAAAAACCTTCCAGGAAGCCAGCTACAAAGGTTAATATAAATAATAATATTCAGTCCATGGCAGTGGGTGAAACATATGACTTAAATTGTACTTATACACCAAAAGATGCTTCTGATTTTGTAAACTGGACATCAAGTGATACTTCAGTTGCCCAGGTTGATGAAAATGGTGTTGTAACTGCATTAAAAAATGGTAAGGTAACAATTAAAGCTACCACAGTTAATAAATCTCGTACGGATAAAGTGGAAATTAAGGTGTCACCAGAGGTTGCGGTATCTTCTCAGAGAGAACTTGATAAGGCTTTAAAAGCAGGCAAAGCAAGTACAATTCTAATTAGTTCCAAAAAAGATATAAAATTAACAATTCCAAAAGGTGACTACTCGGGACAAGAATTGGTTGTTGATGCACCTAAGGCATCAATACATAATTATGGAGTATTTAAAAAAGCTACAATTCGTGCTTTAAAAGATCATAACTGGCATGAATTTGCAAAAGGAAATGAAATAAACGTTTTTGATTCAACCAAAATCACAGTTGAAAAGAATGCAGAATGTGAGATTATAGTAGATAAAAGTAAGGATAAATCAGCTAAACCTAAGATTAAATTAGATCTAACCTTAAATGGAATTGCTAAGATAGACGCATTGAGAACATGTGAGATTAATTTCAATGGAACAACGAGAGACCTTCCAAAATTAAGTGTTAAGTCTGCCGATGTTAAAATTAATACAAAAATTGCACTTCAGATCGATGCTTCCCATAAAGCAGTACTTAAATTGGAAACAGAGGCTGCTTCAAAATCAAAGATTACTGTAAAAGATATGAAATCAATACCAAAAGTAGAGGGCCGTTATAAGGTTAGTGTAGAAGTGAATGGTAGAATTTTTATTGTTGGTAAAGAGACAATTGCAACCCCAACAGTTAAACCCACTGCAGTTGTAACTCCAACAGCTACAACCACTAATCCGCCACCTGTAAATACCGAAGTAGATGATAAGGGATTTACAGCAGATGGAAGAATTGTTGCTAAATATAGTACACCTAGAATCGACGGCATAATTGATGAGGTTTGGAATAATGCAATCGAGATTCAGCCTCCACATACAAACAATGCAGCAGTAAAAGCAACTGCAGCATTTAAGGTGTTATGGGATGACAATGCACTTTATTTCCTTGCACAGGTAAAAGATCCTAACATGTCAGTTGCACCTTGGAATGCCTATGAACAAGATTCTGTCGAAGTTTTCTTAGATGAGAATAATGATAAGACTTCATCTTATGGTCCTGATGACTTACATTTCAGAGTAAATTACAATAACTATACATTTTAAGGGGATGCACCTTTGGGCTGCTCCCCAGCCCATGTAAATTCATAACTGTTATGCTTTTCAAGTTGTATTAGCTGCTTATATCGTTGCATCCCATCCTTGGTCAAGCATTCTCTAATCTCATCTTTTAACTCTCCAGCAGAAGTAGCTGTTATAATGTCAGTGACTTTCAGTTCTAATAGCTTTTCGATATATCTATTATCACTTGTACCTGATAAAATCACTATAATACGGCTGTTAAACATCATTTGAAAAGACTGGACTGCTATTATGAAATCTTCGAGAGCATCCTCAATACAAGCTATATCAACCATAAAGAACTTATAGCTATGGTAGTTTCTCATATCCTTCACTACAAATTGTTTTAACGAAAACCTGCCCACCAGTTTTTTTACCAGTAAATCCGATTTCTGCTCATTTTCTGCTTCCAAAAAGTCTATAAGTTCACTCTTTCCGCTACTGGACAGATATAATAGCATGTCCTGCACCTCCATTATTTAAATCATTCTTTTTATTGTGTGTATCTGTATTTGAGGTAAAAAGTAAAATAAGTCCTACAATAACAGCAACTGCATATATAATCAGTTCTATCATAATTTTTCTATTCATTTTGAGCCCCCTTGCTTTCAATTATCCAGAATGGTCCCCCTGCACTTGCATGTTTACTTGCTTCATTTAATATAATTGATAAATCCCATTCCACTTTACTTCGTTTATTACTTGCTGGATCTGCAACAAGTATCTTTCCTTCTTTTGTTACTCCTCTAAGTACAATAAAATGTCCACTTGAAGTAAAATGCCCTTTTGACATAATAGCTACTACAAGCTTGCCTGATGATAAAGCATCCACAATTCGCTGAGATTCACTTGCTGAACACCCATAGACATTCAATCCAAAAGCTTTTGCAACCCCTGGAATCAATGTATGATATGAACCACTATTCTCACACCAATAGCCCTTTTCATATGCCCATCTTGCCATTTGGATAGGATCTATTGCAGTGTCTGTAAGGCTCGATACAACCATAGCCATTGAAGTAGGTCCACAAGCATATCCTCCAATATTATCTGTTCCATAGAGTTTATCCGCCCATCTGTTATCAAGCTGATTATAATAAACAACAGTGGTTTCGCCTTCATTAGATATATTTACTCCCTCAAAACTTTGTCCATAGCTTTCAACATAATCTTCATCAGTTTCCAAAATACTTTGATACATTCCAAAATCGTTTTGCAGTTGTTCTATCTGAATCAAGGAATCGATGTCAAAGAACTGCCCTAAAAATTCCAGTGGATTGGTAAGAATATAAAAGAACATTGTAACAATAAGCAAAACAGATAATATAGGAGTAAGGATAAGTATCAAGAGTTTTTTCCTTGTTTCTTCATCAGTAGCTGCTTTAATAGCCAACTGTGTAACTATCTTTGCCACAACAGGATTAACTGCCATATAAACCACCTCTCATAAATGACAAAGGTGCAAACCTTATACGGTCTGCACCCAATCACACTATTTTTATCTTCCGCCAGCTTTGCCCATATAATTAAACTTATATTCCGGAATTTCAAAATTTACATGTAGCCGTTTGGAACCTATGACAAACAAAGCATGCCCACGTCTTTTACTCTCCAAAAGTTCTTCCTCTGCTTCTGTCAAATTATAAAGTTCTTCTCAAGCTTGCGATTCAATTCAAGCCCTAAAAGCTTTCCCTCTTCATTGCAATAAATGTGTGCATCGTCTGAAAGATAAGCATATTCAATACGACCACCCACTATAGCCTGCATTTCTCTAAAATCCTTTTCAATTTCTTTAACATAAGGCTGTTTTTGTGGTTCAACTACCAAAACTTTTATTTTATTTTTATCCATGTTAATCCTCCTTTATTTGGGTGCAAATAGCGATAGGTAATCCTTTGATGTCATCGCCGGATTTTCCCCCGCTTCACACCGTGCATGAGAGTTTCCTCTCACACGGCGTTCCATCGGGAATTTCTTCTGGTATGATAAAGCAGTTATCAACGATTGCAAGCTTCCGAAGCTGATTGAGCTTTCTAATTTGCGGCTTTGTTAAGCTGAAATGCGAAAGTAATTCAAATACCGTTGTAGGATTGTTTGCATGAATAAGCTGGTGCATCCGTTCAGAAACAATGATTGAGTTCGCATATTCATCTGTACCGCCACAGTGTTTTGGTGCTATATGATGACAGTGAACCTCATCTCTGTCCAGAATCTGTTTGCTGACCGCACATTTTCCATGCTGTGCACAGTACAGGGAAAGGCGATTATCATTGAACTCCACCGTTTTATGGCGGACAGGGTTTCTCATCAGATAGTGCAGGATATTTTTATCTATCCGTTCCAGTCCTTTGTGAATGACAGCCCTGCCTTCCGGCGTGTATTTATTAACGATTCTCGCTTTCATACGGGGATATTTATGCGACACATAACCGATTGGCACCAGCACTTTTGTATCATTTGTGCCGATAAACCGGAGTTGTGCGCTTTTTCCGTATGCTTCCTGTATGTGCTTTGGTATGGTATATTGAATTTTCCTGCTTTCCAGCCACGACTTTGTTTTCAGCCGTTCACGGAGTCTTGCTTTCAGGCTCTTGTAGATGGGAAAGGCAATTTCCCTAAAATCCTTCTGAACATGGGTAGCCATGTTGTAGTAGTTATGCACTCCGATAACGAATGAGTTATACATGGATACGGCGGTATATTGACCGTCTTTTCCGTCTGTGTGGAACTCAATATCATGTATGAGTGCGCGCGCTTTTTGGACAATCTTTTTCTTTGATTTGTCAGTGATGTGGCTTTTAACGATGTATTTTGGCTCTCCGTTTGTTTTTGCGCCTCTGCGAATCAGCTTCATCTTAAAGCCCAAGAATTCGGAATATCCCTTTTTCAGATTGACGATTTGCGATTTATCCCGATTGATTTCAAGCCCCAGACGGTGCTTGAGCCAATCCTGAACAGCATGGAACACCTTTTCCGCGTCGCCTCGCTTTCTGCAAAATATGCGAAAATCATCGGCATAACGCACAATGTAGCATTCCTTCAGGTTGGTCAGATTTCTAAGCGAGCCATATCGACTGCTGTGAATCGGAGCACCGTTCGCACTAATTCCGGTGGAATATTGCCGTTTTGTAGGCATGTTTTCCCATTGGCTTGCTATCCACCAATCCAGTTCATTCAGCACGATATTTGAAAGAAGCGGGGAAATGACGCCGCCTTGAGGTGTTCCTTTTTCTGGAAATCCTATTCCGGCTACTTCTGCTTTCAGCATTGCGGATATGATTGAGAGCAGGGTTTTATCCCGTATTCCCATTGTCCACATTTGCTTGAGCAGTTTCCCATGACTGACGTTTTCAAAAAATCCTTTGATGTCTATGTCAACCACAAAAGAAAGTCCGCTTAACTGCATCATTTTAACCGCCTGTGCTATGGCATGTTCGGTGCTTCGGTTTGGGCGAAAGCCGTGACTGTTATCATGAAATTTGGCTTCGCATATTGGTTCCAGCACCTGCAACACGCATTGCTGTATCAGCCTGTCCATGATGGTTGGTATACCGAGCGGGCGCATTTTTGTCGGGTCATTTGGTTTCGGTATTTCTACCCTGCGCACCGGCTGGGGTTCGTACCAACTCAATTTTCGCTGGACAAGGTAAACCAGCCGTTCATCACTTAACTTGGATAGATTTTCGATTGTCCGGTTGTCTGTGCCTGCTGTCCTACTTCCTTTGTTTTTCCTGATATTGCGGTATGCCAGCTTGATATTTTCCTCCGCTGTTATCAGCGGCATAAGGTCTTTGAAAATGCGACCGTTTTTGCTGTCGGCATACAGCTTATCAAAGATTTCCTGAAGGCCGTAGTATTCAGCATGGCGTAATTTTGCCTTTTTCCTTTGCTTGCCTGTCGCTGTCATAGTCGGCTCACCTCGCTTTTAATGGCGGGTCTGCCTTTCTTAGTCTTACTCGAACCTATGATATTGTCTGCTTTTACCTTACTGTTTTTCAGAATCATTCTCGACTTGTGGCTATCCCTCCGCCGTGTTTCCACGGTTTCATAGGTACTATGCCACTGCTCTCAGCCAGATTAAATCAGGTTATACGGTGACCGCTTTCCCTGATACCGCTTCCTTACGCTGCAATGCGCTCCACGTCCTGACCTTTCTACGTTCCGATATTCCTATCCAATTTCCAATACCCTTAGGTTTTCCTTTGAGCCTGTACGCTGGACGGCACCTGTAATGCCGTAAGGACTTTCATGGGCACTATTTTACTTATCCTCACGTACACCGCATGACACGGTTACAACCTTTCGATTGTATCGACTTTTAGACCCTTTCATTCGGAAATTCGTCAGCGGGCTAACTACCCACATTCTCACCATAGGTATTGATAGACCTCCGGCATATAGACCGCACCATGTACCTCTACACAGCTTTCCACAGCTTGACCTGTTTGGGCGGTTCTCTGCCGACTTCAACGGGCTTTACACATCAAATCTATTGCACGACTGATGCATACCGTAGTATCAAGGGGGCGTTTCAGGGCGTTACCCCATCATTCCACCCATCGGAATATCAGTTCTACAAGAACTGTGTTTATTAAAACACGACCTTGCGCCTAACCTTTTCAGTTAGGAACGTATCGCACTATGCCAGTCATCATATAATGAACCAGAAATATTCACATAATCATTAAGATTTATTGATAACATTCCAGCAGGCGTCCAGGCATCTAATACATAGGTATAGACCTGATACTGTCCATTTGGATACCAAATAGGTATAAAATGACATTTCTCACCATAGGTACTGAATTGATTTGATTTGAATTCAAATTTTGCAAAGTAGCCATTTTGTGTACACTGAAGAAGTCTCCAATAAGTTTTATATTCAAACTCAGGAAAGTAACTGATTACTGTTTGAGCTCCCGTTATATGGCTTGTTGGTGCAGAAGATAATAGATTTGTTTGCACTACATTATTGATACCATATCCACTTTTCATATTTTTGTATGAAGCTGTTGGAGATTTAATATCCGGCTTGATTTTGCTCGTTGCTGTTAGATTTGCCTCATATACATCGGTATAAAAATCATACCAACCTTTATCTACCCAATTTCCATTATCCACCCAATGTCCCCAATCACCATGGTCACACCATTTCCAATTTGAAATCCAGACCCAATTAGCATGCCATTTTACCCTCCATACGCTCCATGTAGCATAAGTTATCTGACTTTTGCTTGGAATACTCATAGGCTTAAATCCATTATTCTTATCGTTGGCAGTAGGGTTTGGTGGAATATTTTTATCTAAACTAACGATTTTTGCTTTTATAACATTTTCACTTAAATATCCTTTCGTTGTACTTACTGTTATTGTGATATTCTTTTCAGTTGAAGGAGTTGTCCATTTGCACCAAACCACTTGACTTTCATCTTTAGGAATCACGATATTAGTCATTGTGTAGATTTTACCACTCACATTAAAAGTTACCTTAGCTGGACTATCCGGATTAATTTCATATGATGAGTTTAAGGTAACGGAAGTAATAACTTCAGTATTTATACGATATTCTATGACTGTATCCACTGGATCTGTTGGCGGAGCATCCTTATAGCTTACAATACCAACTCCTAAATATGTGAGAATTGTGCTGTTTGACTGTGAGCCGGATGTTGCACCAGTCCATGCTTGAAATCCCAGATCTGACTTTTCCAGAAACATTGCCAGTGGCAAGTTTTTATGCGTAAGACTTACCATTTTGCTTCTTAACGCTCCACTTTGCAACTGGTCATAAAGTGCAGCTTCATGTGCCGTCATACCCATTTCAATCCCTTGATATTTGAAATATGCAATCGGTTCTAAAAGCAGCTTATAGTTCCCATTTACTAGCTGGTCAAAATTAATTCCTACATCTTCAGCAATCATTTTGGCTGCACCATCAGAACAAAAGTACTTCTTTATAGCTTCTATTCTTGCTTTTCCACTAGCACTGCTTATTATTTTAGGCAGAGGATTTGTTGGATTCTTATAATGATAACTACCTTTTACAGGGCATAAAGATGTTCCATTATTATATTGAATTTTGGATACCTTGCCAAAATGGATAATGCTTGCAGATGGATTTTTATTAGTATAATCGATACTACTGCCTACTGTTTTTCCTGTTTTTGTGTCAACAACTGTTACCCTTACACCATCATTGCCTGGAGTCCATGAGTTTTGACTTGTGCCACTTCCCATACCACCAGAACCATTATCTATGTTTCCATCACCTTCAGCATATATGGAAGTTATTGAGGATAACAAAAAAATGCAAATAACCATGATTGTAAATATTTTTCTTCTCATCCTGTTCTCCTTTCAGGCAAATAAAAAAGAGGCAAATCACAATGACTCACCTCTAAATCATAGCTTTATTTAATTAATTCATATCTCCTATTTGTTTATTCCAATCTCCATCCGAATCACTTTTTTCTCCAATGTTTGCTCCACTATCTTTCACCCATCCAAAGCCTGGTACATATGTTTCACCTTTATCGTTTGTTTCTCCCCCTTGAGGAGTTTTACCTTTTGGCTTGTCAGGTTCAACAGGCTTCACCGTTGTTTGTGGCTTTTTATCTGGATTGGTCAATTCTTTATCCTTTGGCTTTTCATGTGGTTTTTCTGTACTCAATGCTGTTTCCGGCTTTTCTGGTGGCTCTGGTTTCTCTAACGCTTCTGTTAATTGAATATTATTAGACTTCAATGATGCTAGGGTGTTCCAATATATTGAATGGATTATTCTCTGAAACATATTTTCTTACTTTTCTTTCTGATAGTCCTGTCAGACTTGTGAGTCCCTTTATAAAGCCGGCAAGATGTGATTCATCGTAATTTGGCTTCAAGACCTGCACCGCCTTCCAAGGTTCTCATTTTTTTGTCTCCATATTCAACATTTAATACATCTTCGCCAAGACCAAAAAGGACAAGCTTGACAGCATTCAGTTTTTCATAAACATCTACTGAAAAATCAAAGGTTGCGAGCTTTTTAAAAAAGCCCTCAACTCCGTTTATTTGAATGTACTTGTTGATTTCATCTGTAATGTCTGAATCAAATTCAAAGAGCTCCCCTAAAAGACTGGAAGCCCTTTCATAATCTTTTTGTTTAATTGTAGTATTATTTATCACTTTAAAAACCCCTTTCCTATTTTATCTTTTATACTCTATTGGTCTTGTAATTCTTATCACTGCTGCTAAGGAAACAAAAATAGCCAATGTACATACCGCCAATATTCCTTTTCCTAATACAGTGTCTACAAGCACTCTGAACCAATCTTTATTCAGGAAATAGATGAGCGGAATATTCAAAACTAACAGCAGTGCCATGGTGATAAACTCCTTCAATGGTTCATACATCAGATAATCCAACTCAGCTGATACAATTCTGACATCCGAAAGCTTTGAGATAATGGGTGTAAGCGTTGTTTTTAAGGTTTTATCCTCTTGGCATGCAATCATTGCATCTACCCATTCACTAAAGACATGATGATTGAGCTTTGATTTCATATCATTAAGTGCCTGCTTCACATTGACATTAATCATGTTTGCTTGTGTCAAAAATGCTTTAAATGCATTAGATATAGGTGGATTTATATAGCCTATGTTCTCTTGAACAGCCGTAATTATGCTTTCATTTCTAAAATAGCTTGATGTAATAATAGATAAGGCTGTTTCCAATTCTGCATTTACCTGTTTTTTAAAAGAATGAGATATAAATATCAGATACCAAAATGGGATAAGGGATAAACCTATTGCAGCGACGGGAATCATGAAAATATTCTCCATCAAGATTGAAGCAAAAATACCTGCCACCATAAGTATAAATGAGATAGCAAATACCATTCCGAATTTTGCTTCCTTTCCCATTAGTGTTAATACGTCTCCTGCTTCTTTGACAGTTTTTCTAATTCCTCTTAATGGCTTTGGATTTTTTACTTCCTCTATTTTTTTACTTATGGTTTTTTTACGGTTTTGAAATGGCTTAAAAAGATTTTCTGCAAACTCAAAAACAGATAGATTTAAAAGCAGAAAAGAACCTAAGATTGATTCCACTGCAATAACTCCTGTTAAAAACAGGTAATATCGATCTTTGAAAACTTCGCAAAACTATTGAAACTACTGGACTTCAAGGCGTTTTTGCGATATACTGTATGTAGAAAAATAC
>Ga0255341_1003642_pt1 | contig 17090 bp, 16 predicted proteins | sample wastewater_treat_8_FD_192418 | JGI IMG/M metagenome (GOLD analysis project Ga0255341, IMG submission 192418) | Wastewater microbial communities from Lulu Island WWTP, Vancouver, Canada - plant12 | ecosystem: Engineered > WWTP > Wastewater > Unclassified | place: Canada: Vancouver, British...
CGAGGGGCTTGCCCACCAAAAGGCAGTAAATCCCGAAATAGGTGAGCTACTTGCGACACTAGAAGCGAAGCATGATCTTTCTCCAGATGAGAAAGCCTATATCCGCAAGGTGCGGCGGGATTATGACATAGAAACCAAGTTACCCGAGGCTTTTGTAACAGAATATGCGAAATCAACTAGCATTGCACAGGCAAAATGGGCTGAGGCAAAAAAAGACAACGATTTTAAGGCATTTGAGCCTCACCTTGAAAAAATCGTAGCCCTCTCGCAAGAACTGGCAGGGTATCTCAATCCGAATGCAAGGCCCTATGATGTACTCCTCGACCTATATGAGCCAGGAAGTACGCAGGAATCGATTGCAGCTGTTTTTTCTACAATGAAGGCTTACTTAGTCGATATTCTCGACAAGATTCGCGCTAGGCCGCAGATAGAAGACAGGTGTGTAGGGCGGTATGTAAGCTGTGAAACTCAAGAACGAATAAGCTTGTATTTCATGAAGGTTTTGCATTATGAGATGGATCGCGGAAGGCTGGATGTTTCTGCTCATCCTTTCACAACAAGCCTTGGCGCTGACGACATACGCATTACAACGCGCTATGTTGAAGATTATTTTCCTTCAAGCCTCTTTAGCACGATCCATGAATCGGGTCATGCTCTCTACGATATGGGAATCGATCCCAATCCAGAGTTTAGAGGGACAAAACTGGCTGGGGCTGTATCGATGGCGGTGCATGAGTCACAGTCTAGATTGTGGGAGAATATCGTAGGCCGATCCAGGGCATTCTGGGAGAGGAATTTTTTAGCCTTGAGTGCCCTTTTGGGTGATGCTGGCAAGGATCTTGACTTCGAAAGCTTTATAAAATCAGTAAATAGAGTGAGTCCTTCGCTTATTAGAACCGAAGCAGATGAAGTTACATATGGGCTGCATATAATTGCACGTTTTGAACTAGAATCGGCGCTATTAGAAGGCAATCTGGGTGTTGCTGATATGCCTGGAGCATGGGGAGAGAAGTACAAGAAACTGTTAGGGTTAGAGGTGCCAAATGATCGAGTAGGCTGTCTTCAGGACGTCCATTGGTCTATAGGATATTTTGGATATTTCCCGAGCTATGCGCTTGGAAATCTCTATGCTGCACAGTTCTGGGCTAAGCTCAAGGAAGAAGTATCTGACATCGAAGCTTGCATAGCGGGCGGTGATATTCTCTCTGTTCTTACATGGCTTCGAACCAATGTTCATTGCCATGGATCACGCTATATGCCAGGCGAACTAGTCGAAAAAGTCACTGGATCAGCTCTGGATCCTGTGTGCTTTGAGAAATATCTACGAGAAAAATACTCGAGCATATACGGGTTCTAAGCATTAGCACTTAGGACTTTCATTTTTATTTTGGCGCACGCGCGAGTGCAGCTTGTGCGTGCGCCTCGAGGCCTTCTAGGCGAGCAAAAGCAGTAGTATCCTCAACGAGGAGCTCTGGATTCTCTATTGCAAGCCATGTCCTAGCTCGTAAAAAGTAAAGGACTGAGAGGCCAGCAGCAAATCTAGATGCTCCTCCAGTAGGAAGAGTGTGATTGGGCCCTGCGCCATAGTCTCCGAATACTTCTGCTGATCCTGTGCCAAGGAAGATAGCACCCGCGTTTTTTATTAGTCTCATAATGGCTGAAGGATTCGAGGTTGCAATCTCAAGGTGTTCTGGCGCGCAGCGATTTGCTCCATCGACAACTCGCAGAAGATCATGCTCTACACAGAGAAAGCCATTCGAAAGGGCTCTATTGGCTATACTTCGATTAGGTTCAGGGAGCTCTTCGAGCCTAGTCGTAAGAGATTTTTGGATTTCGAGAGCTAGAGTTTCTTCTGTCACAATGGCTGCGGGCAGTGCATCGGGGGAGTGCTCTGCCTGTGCAAGAAGATCAGCAGCAATAATGTCGGCTTTTGCACTTTTATCGGCAATGATAAGTAGTTCTGAGGGACCGGCTGGTGCTTCAGTGCCTACAATGCCAAAAAGTTGGCGTTTCGCTGCTGTAACATATTTTCCACCAGGCCCTACGATGACATCGCACCTTGGGATACAGACGCCGAAAGCCAAGGCCGCAATAGCATGAGCTCCTCCTACTTGCAGGAATCCCTCAGCGCCTGCAAGCCATGAGGCAGCTAAGGTCTCTCTGCTGGGATTGGGGCCAGCACACCAGACTTCTTCGACGCCTGCTACTTTTGCGGGGACAACGGTCATAATTGCGCTGGAGGGAAGAGGGAAGGCACCACCTGGAACATAGCAACCTACGCGCGCCACGGGCACGATCTCGTGCCCGTGGCGGCCGCCCAGCGCGCCTTTTTCGATTCCACTTGCGATTTTTCTCATTGACATTTTTGTTGCTGCGATATTTAAAGGTGCAGGCTTATTGAGCTCATCTGGCCCAATCGGCCTCTTGAGCTCTATTGGCCTTATCTGCTCATTTCTTAGCTCTATTGGTTCTATATGCATCGGCATATCCAGAGGCGCAAGGCAGGCGCGCTGGGCGGCCGCAAAGGCCGCTACGCGGCCTTTGGCGCGCCCTAAGAGCTCGGCGGTTTCCTGAGGAAGCGCATCATAGGCAGCCTCCATCTCATCGCGAGAGATAACAAGAGGCGCTCCGGGCGAAAGCCCGTCGAGTCTTTCCGCCCATCGCCTAAGCTCTTCTTCTTTGCCAGTCCGAATAGCATCGATAGCCCGCCTTGCAACCGCATCGATTTCTGGATCGAAAAGCCTCGATGAAGGTTCTGGGATCTCATCTATAGTAATTCTTCTTAGTGGATGCTTTTCCATTCGCTTTTTCCTTCTGGACCTTCGAATTCGGGCTTTGCATCTCCCCCGCGCCGCGTTACGCGCAAGGAGCGGCGCTCGAGTTCCTCCTCGATATCAGACAGACTGCCACCCATGCTGATTGTTTTTACCAGCGTGAAATAGAGTACATCGGCAGCTTCAGATATTGCCTCTTGTACAGATTTCGATTGTGCAAGCTCTTGTACTTCTTCGCGAAGCTTGGATGCCAGCAGAGCTTCATCGGCAAATAGCCTTCGTGTATAAGAGCCAGGAGGTGCTTCTTTCATGCGTTTCTTGATAGTATGATCGAGTTTTTCCAGGCCATAACCATTGTCAAAGCAAGTCCTCCTGCCAAGATGGCAAAAGCCTTCTCCATTCTGTCGGACCGTAAAGCGGATTGTATCGCGATCGCAATCGAGCTCTGCACGGATAAGAGTTTGGTCGTTTCCAGAAGATTCCCCCTTGACCCAAAGGCCTCTCGAGCGAGAATGATACACTCCTTTACCGTTATTCAAGGCGAGTTTTAGACTCTCTTTGCTCGAATGAACAAGCCCAAGCGCCTTTCCAGATTCATCGCAGACAAGCGTAGGCCATAGTCCATCAGCTCTATCGGTAATAAGGGGCGCAGCAAAGGCCTCCGCAAGAGATAGATCGCCCAACACAAGCGAAGTGCCAACTTGGAGATCAGCACCCAGTCTATCCAAGGCCGCGATATCTGCAACACCTCGTTCGCCTCCAGCGGCACCTCCAGCAAAGGTGAATTTTCGATCGGGCGAGAGAGCAATCAGCTTTCTTGCTATTTCGATATCGATGCCGCACTGGTCGCCTTCAGCTTCGATGAAGGTGATGAGGAAGCCCGATACATAGGGTGCTAGAGCTCTGATCGATTGCTCGATGGAACCTTCCTTTGGCTTCGACCATCCTTCGACCATTATAGTCCCTTGCTTGCTATCGAGGGCCGCGATTAGTCGTTCCCGCGGCAAGCAATAGAGAAATTCAGGTGTGGCCGAAGTTCCTATCATGATCGAGCGGGCTCCTGCGTTGAGGTAATCCAAAGCAAGATCAATCGTGCGAATGCCTCCTCCTACACGCACTCGATAGCTTCTGCATAGAGATAGAATGAGTTCTCGGTTAGTGCCAATTCCTTTTGCAGCGTCTAGGTCCACTACTGCGAATTCACCAATTCTTGAATAGAGTTCAGCGAGTTCCAAGGGGTTTCCCGCATCGAGTGGCGGCTGCTTTCCTCCCCTCAGCTGGACTGCCCGGCCATTCATGATATCGATACTGGGTACAATCATAATCTTACCTCCACCTCATGTGCTTTCAAGAATTCTTTTATCTCTCGAATTGAAACTTCGCCGCGATGAAAAATCCTGGCAGCTAAGAGGGCGGACGCGCCGCTTAAATATCCCTCCAGAAAATGCTCTGGCTTCGAAGCTCCACCCGAAGCGACCACTGGCACAAGCACAGCGTGTGCGACAAGTTCTATGAGCTTGTCGTCATAGCCAAGACTTGTGCCATCTCGATCTATTGAAGTGAGAAGAATCTCGCCCGCGCCGCGCCCGGTGGCCTCCTGAGCCCAGGCGATTGCATCGAGGCCTGTTTTGCGAGAACCTGCATCGATCTTCACTTCATATGCCGAAGGCATGGTAGCATTCTGCACTGCATCTATGGCCACCACCACGCACTGGACACCAAAGCGCGAAGCAAGCTCATCGATAATCATAGGATTGCGCACCGCTGCACTGTTCACAGAGACCCGGTCTGCTCCTGCTTCAAGTAGGCGGCCCGCATCTTCGATGCTTCCGATGCCGCCTCCCACCGTGATGGGAATCGAGAGCGCCTGCCGTATGCGCGCCACTTCCTGCGCCATAGTCTTTCTGCCCTCCAACGTGGCGCTGATATCGAGAAAGGTGAGCTCGTCAGCTCCCTGCTTTTCATAGTTGATGGCTAGTTCAACGGGGTCTCCTGAATCGACAAGATTTTGAAACTGTGTTCCTTTGACGACGCGTCCATCCTTAAAGTCGAGGCATGGAATTATTCTCACTGCAAGTCCGCTCATACATTTCTCCGAATCCTGTTTCGATCGAGCCATCGCGAAAAAAGCTTTGTGCCATAGGGCCCGGAAAGCTCTGGATGAAACTGGCAAAGAAGCAATATGGGTTTTCCATCTTGCCAGGCTTCCAGCGCGGCGATGAATGGTTCTCCATAGAAGGCAGTCGCGACGGCCACCTGATCAAAAGCTGTTTGCGTCATGAAGGAATCTGTAGGCCCTTTTAGTGGTGCCTTGCTGGCGGGCTCGACTTCTCCCACCCTGTAGCTATTCGCAAAATAGACCCAGCCAGATTCGATAAGGCCTGCAGCGCTTTCAGGTTCAATCCTATTCCATCCAAGCTGAGGCAAAGGGAGGCTTCCCGCTAGTTTTTTTACATTGCCCTTGAAAATTCCAAGCCCCTGAATTCCAGGTGATTCTTCGCTCTCTTCGAAAAAGAGCTGCATGCCGAGACATATACCCGCTGTTGGAAGCCCTTGATCCACGCGCCTGCGAAGGGCCTCGTCGAGGCTCAAGAGAGATAGCCTCTCCATCGCTGGTCCAAAAGCTCCTACCCCAGGAAGGATGACAGCTGGAGCCTCGAGCACATCGACTATCTGATCGCTCACTATGGGTTCGAGGCCTAGCCGCACTGCAAATGCTTTTACCGAGGCAAGATTTGCTACCCCTGTCTCAATAATGACGACTTTTGTCATTTCTCTCATGCTTATGCGGGCTCCGAATCTATGCATGTTTCCCCCTTTGTGCTTGCTGAAGCTGCACTTGGTGCGAGCGCAGCTCTGAATGCAAGCGCAACGGCCTTAAAAAGCGCTTCAGCCTTGTGGTGGTCGTTTTCTCCGCGAAGAATGTCGAGGTGAAGCGTACATCGTGCATTCGCTGCAAAGCTTTGAAAAAAGTGCCCAATATTGCATGTCGAAAGCAAGCCTATAGATGGTGTGGAAAAGTCTCCGGAGAACACACAGTAGCTTCTGCCGGAAATATCCAGAACTGCACGTGCGAGAGCCTCGTCCATTGGGGCATAGGAATAGCCAAAGCGCGTAAGGCCTTTCGCGGAAGGGACGATTTTGGAGAAAGCCATGCCAAGGGCAATGCCTACATCTTCTACTGTGTGATGGTCATCGATATCTAGATCTCCTTTGCATGAAACTTTTAGGCTCCAGCCAGCATGGAATGCAAGCTGAGTAAGCATATGGTCAAAAAAACCTATGCCTGTTTTGATATCGATAGGTCCTGGTGATAATTGTAAACTCACGCCGACATCTGTCTCAGCTGTTGTTCTTCTTATGGTCGCTATTGGTCGATCGCTCATAGACGCTCCTTGTTCTTAGCCTTGCTTTTTCTGTAGATATTTTCATTGTTCTCTCATTGTTCTCTCATTGTTTCTTCGAAAGCAGTGCACAACTCCTCGAATTCTCCCACTTCTCCTGGAACAGTGATTCTTAGCAGCTCTTCATATCCTGGCTTTCTTGGCCAGGTACGTACAAGAATTCCTCGTTTGCGCAGTTTATCGGATAGATCAGCAGGATTCTCGCTTTTCAGGAGAATGAAGTTCGCTTCACTCTGTGATACCAGAAAGCCAAGTTCTTTGCAAAGCGCTTTTAGAACCTGCACTTCCCGCCGAACTTCATCGATAAAGCCCTGAGTGACCCTTTGATCAAGGGAAAGCGCCTTTCTGCCTGCTTCGATCGCCGAGCTCGAAAGCGAGTAAGGAGGGCCAGCTTCCGAAAGTCTCGAGATCAACTTCGCAGACTCGGGATTCGCCGCAACATACCCAATTCGAAAACCCGCAAGGCCCTTGGATTTCGAAAAGCTACCGGTAACAAGCATATTTGGGTTGGCTAGTGCTTGGATAGGCGTTGCTCCATGTATCGAAAAATCCTGATAGGTCACATCGAAGACAAAGATAGTGCCTAACTCCTGACAGACCGTGGCGATTTGTGTCACCTCCAGAGGAGACAGTACAACTCCGGAAGGATTATCGGGGCTCGACATAATAAGCAGCCTTGGAGTTAGAGCCCTGACGCAACTGCATATATCGTCGATCGGAAAAGGTCCAAATGGATCCTTTTTTATTTCCTCGAAACGAGCGGATGATCGCCGGGCGGCTTCTAAGAATTCGACAAAACCAGGACTCGTACTCATGACAAGGCCTCCTGGCCCTGCAAGGCTCCTTATTGCTCTATCGATCGCATCGTCCGCTCCAGCGGTTGCAAGTACGCAGGATGAAGGCAGCCCGAGTCTTTCGGCTAAAGGTATTTCCAAGAGCTCCCTCATAGGGTAGCGCCGAGCTATTTCAGGGCTCAAGATTTCTCTGAGGTCTTCTTCTGAAAGAAGGCATCGGCCTTCATTGGCATCTAGTCTAAGCATTTTTTCTCCTTTTGGCTTATGGCACAAGCTGCGATATCTGAGTTACCACTATATCGGTGCCTCCGCGGCGCTTTATCTCTGGGATAAGGCTTGCAAGCGTATCGCGAGGAGCCGCAACTTTAACAGCAAAGGCATCCCCTCTTCCCAGAGGGGATACGGTGGGCGCTCGTAGACAGGGCAGAATAGCTACAAGCTCATCGAGAAGTTCAGCCGATATATTGACTTCAAGCATCACACGACGCCTCGCTTCGAGCACGGAACGGAAGAGAAGAACGAGCGCTTCCGCTGCTTCGCGCTTGGCTGCATCCGCCATTGCGGCTTTCGAGGCATAGAATCTAGTCGAACTCATCATTAGAGTATCTAGTATTTCGAGCCTGTTAGCCCTCAGAGTGGAACCTGTTGCATAGTTGTCGATTATGATATCAGCATCTTCCGAAGGAAAAACCTCTGTTGCCCCATAAGAATGAACAAATTCTGCACCGGGTAAGTTTTTATCGATCCAAGCCATTGCAAGTGCCTCATACTCCGAAGCAACAATAGGCGTTCGTTCGCATACAGCTATCATTTTATCTAAATTTCCTTCAAAAGCGTGAAAGGCTTTTGCCACTTTTTCCGGTGCCGCGGCGACGATCTTGACTGGATCGAGACCGGTATCAAGAAGCTCGATCAAATCAGCTCCAAGTTCGCGCACCCAATCTGCGCCTGCAAAACCCATATCTCGGCTTCCAGCCTGAAGCATCTCCACAATGTTTTGGGGTTTTAGGAGCTTTGCTTCGTACACCATCTCTCGAGATCCAAAGACTACGGCTTTTCCATTTCCGATTCGTGGACGATATTCTCGTTCATCGATAGATACAGGTATGCCTGCATCGTTGAAAAGCTCAATTACCTTTGCCTGCATCCTCCCTTTAGGAAGACCGAGCCTCAATTCGACCTTTTCATTTGCGTTTTCTGCCATTTTCTTCTCCTTTTCTTCGTAATCTTTTACCACTCGAGGAAAAAAGAAGCCGGCCCTATTGGGAGCCGGCTTTGGCAAGATTAAAGTCAATGAAAAAGCCGGCCCCCTGGAGCCGGCTTCGGTTTCGTATTAAGCTGCTGGGTTTATGCCCACACCTCGCCACGGCTCCATTTGCCAAAGCCATGATGATGATGAAGATTAAGGGCTTTCCCAACAGATATCCCTTTCATATTATGCTAATATTGCAGTTTCTTTCAAAAGAGTCAAGAGGGAGACGATGTCATTGAATAGAAATCATGCTAAAGAAAGCTAATCGACAAGAAAGCCATGCTGCAAATCTGTTTAGAAGCCTGCTACAGGCCTATTTCTTAGGCTTCTTCACTTTGATGTCCAGACCCCCCATAACAGTGATCACATTTACTTTGATGGTTGGCGCTCCAGGCTTCGCATATAAGGTAGCGCGATTATCTATGCCCCCCATAATAGGAATGCCCGTGACCTCTACATTAACGCCCTCTGGAACGAAGATATCTACTCCTCCCATCAAGGCAAATACATCTATGGTAGAAACCCCTGGAGGAATCTGGGCTTGAGAATAATCCAGGTCGACGCCGCCCATTATTGCGACGACTTTCATCCTTTTGGGTGGATACCATAGGCCCTTCCTAGTTGCACCGGACATAAAAGCTAGGGTGAAGTCATAGTCCTTGATTTCTCCGAGATTGAGCAATATTCCATCTAGGAATGAGGATTGCTTATTGGTCTCGGTTATTGCTGGAAGATCTTCGATGAGAGATAAAAGCTCTCTTTTCGATGCGGTATTGACGGCAATCTCCATTCGCTTTTCGTAAATATCGATATCAAGCAGATTTTGCGCAAAACCGTGCTCCAAGCGCTCAATGACATTATTCCTCTCGATTTTTGTAGGACCATGATCGTACTTTTCTAGCTCTGGCATTATGACCTCTTTAGGAGCCGAACGATGTTATGCGATATTATGCCAATAATCCTGCCAAGATGGAAGCATGGTAAGCATAAGCTAGCCAATCTGATATACAGAATTTCAGCATATAGAATCATTGGCTCTCGCCAAAGCTTGATCTAAACATTATTATAATTCGATACTATGGCGAAAAAGAAAATTGGTCGCAGTGCGGATATGAGCAATCTTTACCATGATAACGGTGGCTATCTTCTAGGCCCCGAATCCCATCCGAGGGGCAGAGGAGAGTCTGCAATCATCTATCCGGTTATTTCGCGACGAGCTGGAGGGCTTTCATTAGGCATCAATCTTTTTCCTGAGCGCAAGGTCTGCAGCTACGATTGCCCCTATTGTGAGGTTCTGCCCTTTTCCAATCCCGGGGCTAAACTAAAAGCTGGCGATGTAAGCCGTGCCATCCAGAGCTTCTTCGATGAAGAATGGCCAGAGCTCTCCAAGACTTTGGAGCTTAAAGATATTTCGATCTCTGGAAATGGCGAACCTACGCTCTCGCCCTTCTTGGAAGAAGCTTTGTACGCTGCCTGCGAAGCGATTGAGACCAGAGCCAATGAAAAGGATTGCGCAGGGCATTTTGGCCGACACTCGATACCATCCCTTGTCCTTATCACTAATTCTACCGGTTTTCTGCGTGCTGATATTAGAGAGCTTCTAGCAGGATTCTACAAAAATTATCCATTAAAGATCTGGGCAAAGCTCGATGGTGGGACTGAAGAGTTTCATACACAGCTTTCGCGCTCGGGCTTTCCGTTTGCCAAAATTGTGCATGGCATTACGGAATTTTCACACAGTGTTCCTCTGACTTTGCAGACTATGGTGATATATGACAATCGAACAGCTAATGTTTATTTCGATTGCCAGGCCTATGCTGCTACTATCAACAAAATTCTCGATGATGGTGGACAGCTAAAGGCAATTCAGCTCTATACTGTGGCAAGGGTTCCAGTCGAATCATGGGTTGGGCCTGTATCCGATGAGGTAATAGTGACCTTTGCTAGGCAATTATCTTCTCTATTGAATAAAATCCAAAAAGAAAAGACTATCTGCAAAAAAATGGAAACTTTTCAGAATCGGGCCTATTCGATTCCAATCTTCTGTTATGGATCGCAGGGGAAACTGGACTGGAACCATGCCGACCGCTGACCTCCACACTCACTCCAACGCCTCCGATGGCGAGCTTACGCCTGCCGCACTCGTCGAAAAAGCCCGCGCTCTAGGCTTATCCAGCCTCGCTCTTACCGACCACGACACTACTCAAGGCCTAGAGGAAGCGCGCGCGGCTGCTGCCTTTGCGAAGCTCGAGTTCATCCCCGGCATCGAGATCGAGATCGGTTTTGAGCCCGGTGAGTTTCATCTTCTCGGTTATGGAATCGACGAGGCAGCGCCATCGCTTGTAGAAGCCGTAGAAAGACTCGGCCGCGCTCGGCAGGAGCGCAATTTAGCAATTATCGAGCGCATTATGGAAGCAAAACTCCCTCTTGACTTTTGCCGAATCGAAGCCCTTTTTAGAACTTCCTATCTAGGTAGACCGCACCTTGCGGATCTCCTTGTCGAGGCGCATTGCGCTCACAGCCGTCAGGATGCTTTTGACCGCTATCTAGGCAAAGGAAAGCCCTTCTATATCAAGAAGGCCTGTCTGCCGCTCGAAGAGGCGATTTCGGTGATCCATGAAGCAGGTGGAGTTGCGGTCATCGCTCATCCTTATTCGCTCTTTGTTTCAAAAGCGATGCTTGGGGAGCTCTTTGACCAATGGAAAGAAATGGGCATAGAAGGAATAGAAGCCTACCATCCTACGGCTAAATACGGCCAATGTGCTATTCTCGAGCGCATGGCTCGCCAGCGAGAAATGTTCGTCACCGCTGGCTCAGATTTTCATGGCAAGATGAGGCCTGAATGTGGGCTAGGGCGCACTTCGGGGAATATGCCTATAGATATACGGTTTCGTGATGAGCTTGTCGCTGCCCTTGAGAGTCGTACTTGATATTCATATCTGAATATCGCTACTGATCACCGTTAAATCTCAAAGCGACCTTAAGAGTAATAGCTCTTAATGACAATTGCACTTGAGAACAAGCGCCCTTAGAAATAGCCCCTAGGATTCGCTCTCGCTTTTATTATCAGATAATTCGCTCTCCTCATTCAATGCTCTATAGAGATCGCCAGCAGCGATAAAAAGTATGAGGATAATAGGGCCAAGGATGAGCCCGTTGAATCCAAAGACAGCCAAGCCACCTGTTATGGAGAAAAAAAGCAAAAGAGGATGTATTTTTACCTGTTCACCCAGCACAATTGGCCGAATAAAATTATCGAGTGTCGCTACAATAACGCTGGCGCAGGCGACAAAAATAATTCCCTTTATAATCTGACCATTCACCGCAAGATAAATCCCCATTGGACCCCATACTACAGTGGTGCCAAGGAGTGGGACAAAAGATGAAATGGCTGTCAATACTGCCAGAACAAGACTATTCTTGAAACCGAAGATAATGCTCAAGATGAACATCATAAAACCTTGAAAAAGCGAAACCAGAAAGTACCCGATAACAAGTTGACGGCCTGTTTCGCGGAGCTTGCGCATAAAAAGCCGAGTATACTGAGGAGCTATGGGCATCATAGAAACGAATGTGTCTCCTAAGGAACTTGCATCCATCAAGAGATAATACAGGGTGAATATCATGAAACAAATCGTGACTATGAATTTGGAGATATTCTTTATGATCGAAGTAGATATTTTTAGAAGTTGATTTGCTCCGGATGCAAGAAGCGACTGCAGCTCTCTCATAGGATCAAAAGTGCTAGCATCATATAAATCACCAAGTAGAGACTGAATCGCTGAGCCTATTTGACTCTGAGGATCTATTCTCAACTTATCGATATTGTCCTCTACAAAGCGAAGGGTCGATTTGAGCAAATCTGCAAGTTGTTGTATCGTTTCGAATGCGAGAAATGCAAGAGGAATAAGAATGATGATAACGCCCAAAATTGACAAGAACAAAGCACTCAATCGGGCGCGCATGGTTTTTCGGCCTTTTGCGCCTTCAGGCCCTTTGAGCCTTTTATGAACTGGTTCGAGAAAGACATATAATAAGCCACTCCATAGTATTACGGTTAGAAAAGGATAGAAGAGTCTTCCAACCAGGAGCAATAATACGAGGAATAGGATTAGAAATGAGATCTTTCGTGGATTTGCAGTTTTCATTGTCCGTAATGATAGTTATTATTGAGGCTTATGGATAGATGCGCTTTATTTAGAGTTCGGTGAAAGCTTTGTCGCATTATAGTTATCTAGGATCAGCCTAGACATAATGGCTTGTAATCGTACACTATTGTCTCTGTGAGCACACTTTTCATGATTGCGACACCCATTGGCAATCTCGGAGACATAAGTCTGAGGGCGCTCGAAACGCTCAATTCTGTAGACATTATTGCCTGCGAGGACACTCGGCACACATTAAAGCTGCTTTCGCACTATGATATTCATAAGCCGTTAATCTCATGCCATTCGTATAATGAAGAGCAAGGAGCCAAAAGAATTATAAGCCTCCTAAGCGAGGGCAAAGAGGTGGCCTATTGTTCAGATGCAGGAACTCCTGGGCTCTCAGATCCAGGAGCGTTGCTGGTGCAAATGGCGCGAGCAGCAGGATACAAGGTCGTACCTATTCCCGGGCCAAGCGCTTTTGCTTGCCTTATTAGCGCATCTGGACTACAGGGAAGGACATTTCTGTTCGATGGTTTTCTTTCACCAAAAGCAGGCAAGAGACGGACAAGACTAAAGGAGCTTCTTGACCGTGAAGAACCCTTTATTCTCTATGAATCGCCTTTTCGGATCGGGAAGCTGCTTGCAGATATAGCTTCAATAGATCCAGAAAGAAGGCTGTGTATAGGCAGAGAGCTCACAAAAATACATGAGGAGATAATAGAAGGGAGGGCCAAAGAGCTTGCTCTGCGGTTTTTAGCAAAACCAGCCAAAGGCGAGTTTTGTGTACTTGTGCATGGCCAAAAGCCTACGCCTTCCATGGATGGCAGGGGAAATGAATCATGATGGACATCTCTCACTTTGAGAATCTTCATGGACGTGCAAGATTGCGAAAAGCCGTGCTCTTACTCGAGCGGCTAGAAAGAGAGTGGCGGAAGACCGATCCTCTTTTTATTTCTTGCGAAGACATTGCTTTTTTGAGGCAAATAGCTCAGATTCTTGCCGATTCAAAAGAGACACCATTGGAATGCGTCAAGGCTGCCAGCGATTTTCTCGCGTTTTCGTCCGGTTTTAGTGATGGTCTTGATTACTATGGATTTTTACAAGCTGAGAATAGATTTCGGCATCGACTCATAGTCATATCTGGCCAGAGTGTTGCAGATTGGGATTTCATAGCTGCACCCAGATCTTCGAGTGGCTATGCCATAAAGAGAGCCGGCATGCGGGTATTTTTAGAAGACCTACGTTCGCCTTTCAATATAGGAAGCATCTTTCGCACTGCTGAGGCTCTTGGTTTCGAAGAGATAATTCTTTCGCCAGAATGTGCGGATCCTATGCATCCAAGGGCAATCCGAAGTTCTATGGGAACCATAGAGCGCATGCAATGGCGCAGAGCTGAACTGTCTGAGCTAGATTGTGCTAAGGGAGTTTTTGCTCTTGAGGTTGGCGGTATTCCTCTCGATAAGTTCTCTTTTCCATTTCCAGGGCTGATGGTCGTTGGCTCTGAAGAGCTTGGAGTCTCCAATAAAGCTCTGCAATACTGCAGTGCAGGATTCGTTGGAATTCCTCTGGTAGGAACGAAGGCTTCGCTCAATGTTGCAACAGCATTTGGTATTGCCGGGTATTCATGGTATTATTCTAGAAATCTGCAAGCATGATTTGCTTATATTTTGCCATGCTGTTTTGCCGCCAGCATTGAGGCGGTGCAGGCGAAAGGAATGTAGAATGTCTCTTAATCCTTTTATGAAGAAGATTGGACTTTCGGCTTCGGACAGAGCGGTAATAATCCATGTAGATGATGTTGGGATGTGTCTTTCATCGATAGAAGCCTTTTTTGAGCTCTACGATTTTGGCACCGTAACATCTGGAGCACTAATGGCGCCTTGCCCTTGGTTCCGCGAGGTGGCGCGCCGCTGCGCGGCGCGGCCTTATGTCGACGTTGGCATTCATGCGACTTTGACAAGCGAGTGGAAAGGTTACCGCTGGGGACCAGTATCGACTCGCGATCCAAATTCTGGCCTTCTTGATGCCGAAGGGTACTTTCCACGGACCAGCGAAGAGGTTCAATCTAAGGCCAAGCCCGAAGCTGCAATGAGAGAAATAACAGCTCAAGTGGCCATGGTATATGCTGCGGGTATCGATCCTACACACATCGACACCCATATGTTTTCGGTAGCGCACGAAAAGCTAATTGATGCCTATATATCGCAAGCAATTGAACATAGGATACCTGCCATGCTTCCAAAGCCAGATATCGCTGGTTTCGAGTCCATTGTTGCAGATTACGAAACCAGAAACCGCCTTGCTGGATATATTAGAGAACTCGGAGAAAGAGGCATGCCTTTGCTGGACGGTGTTTTAGCAATGCCCCTAGATGAGCCTTGCGACCAGACCGAGACCGTTAAGCGCCTTTTTGGTTCCCTTACCGAGGGTATCACGCACTTTGTGCTGCACGCCTCAACCGAAAGCGCTGAGCTGAGAGCCATAACACCTGACTGGGAGAGCAGAGTCTGGAATTATAAAACCATGCATAGCGATACTATGAAAAGAATTATAGAGAGCGAGGGAATCGTTCTAATTGGCTACCGCGACCTGCGCGATGCAATGAGGAAATGATCTGAATATCTTCAAAGCTCCGCGAAAGATTTATGCATGAATAATCAAGATGGGGCAAACGACAAGCCTCGGTTGACGCCTTTTATAAATCATCGTAAACTATCCCCATAACATACACCTCTTGAAAGGAGGATCTATGGCAAAGGTTGAACTCAAAAGTATTGGAAAGGTGTACGAAGGCAATGTGAGAGCAGTCTCGGATGCCAACATCACCATCAATGACAAGGAGTTCGTGGTCTTCGTAGGTCCGTCGGGCTGTGGGAAGACAACAACGCTCCGAATGATCGCAGGGCTCGAGGATATCACCGAGGGTGAGATATACATCGATAGCAAGCTAGTCAATGATGTTCCACCCAAGGATAGGGACATCGCGATGGTGTTTCAAAACTACGCTCTCTATCCCCACATGACTGTCTACGACAATATGGCCTTCGGTCTTAAGATTCGCAAATTGCCGAAGGAAGAGATCGAAACTCGTGTAAAAGAAGCAGCGCGAATCCTAGATATCGAAAAGTTGCTCGACCGCAAGCCCAAGCAGCTCTCGGGCGGACAGCGTCAGCGAGTGGCAGTGGGTCGTGCCATTGTGCGCAAGCCCAAGGTCTTTCTTTTTGACGAACCTCTTTCGAACCTCGATGCAAAATTGCGCGTCCAGATGCGCGCCGAGCTCATTGAGTTACACGACCGTCTCCAATCCACAATGATCTATGTAACGCATGACCAGGTAGAGGCTATGACGATGGGCGACAAGATCGTCGTCATGAAGGATGGAATTATCCAGCAGATTGGCTCTCCCTTGTACCTCTACAATAATCCGATCAACAAGTTTGTTGCTGGCTTCATAGGCTCTCCTCCAATGAACTTCATGAGTGTCGATGTTGTTGAAGAGGGTGGTCAGGTTATGATCGATGAAGGCTCCTTCAAGCTTGCTCCCGATGAAAAGCATGCTGAGCTTCTTAAGCCGTATATCGGCAAGAGTGTCTACTTTGGTATCCGACCAGAAGACCTCCCTGTGGCCGATGCTGCACATCGTGGCCAAAAGTTCAATGCAAAGGTCACCGTAGTCGAGCCACTTGGTTCGGAGATTCACCTTCAGGCTACCACGCCTACCCAGGGCATGGTGTCGCGCATTCCACCTCACCACCTCTACAAACACGGCGATACTATCATGTTTGCTCCAGTAATGGCAAAAGCAATCTACTTCGATAAGGAGACAGAGAAGAGTATTCTTCCTGTAAAATGGAACGAACAGGAGGCCTGAGGCTTAGATCGAAAGCCGAAGCTTCGTTATCTTAAAGGATGCTCTATTGATTACTGTTTTTTAGGATAATCAATCGAAAATGAAAAGCCGCCTCAAATAGAGGCGGCTTTTTTAGGGCCAATTATTCGGTCTCTTTAGATTCTTTTTTCGCGCGTTTCTCTGCGCGCTTTTCCTTAAGTGTTTTCTGGGGTTTTTTCTTCTCGGCCGTCTTAGGTTTATCCATCGATTTCATACCGCACCTCTTATTCTTATTATCGAAAAAATGGCAGAGCTTTTCAATACTGCTACGAACCTTGTGTATATGGCTTATCAGTTTGGTAGGAAGTATCTCATGCATAAGCATAAGCAGGTACATACTCCGCTTTTCTCTTAAGGGGAGTTGGGAAACTCCTAAGCCATAGCTTTCTTTCAAGAAGCGACAATCCTGCTCTGCTTAGGAAAACACGTTCTTGGAACTGCTTCTCTCTAGCCTTACAAATCGCTTTTCTTTCAATACCAGCTACTTCCGCATGCGTTAGAACGATATCCCTTCCAATCCTGTAAGGTTTTTCATAATTATGCCAACCTAAGTATACGACAAGGCGATTCAACATATTCGCAACATTTCGCGGAAAACAAACTGTTTCGCGACGATGATCAGCAAGATCCTTTCTAAGCTCTCGGTCGAGATAGTTTGAGGCAAAGAGAGGATTCTGGAAGGTACGTGGGACTTTGGAATTGACGGTGAGATGATGTATAGAGAAGCGACTAGGGTGTAGTTTGAGCGCTCGAGCATATTCACACTTTTCATCTGTGATGAGGATTAGCGGCGAAGAGTAAACAGTACAGCGTTCCCTATATAACTGAT
>Ga0255341_1003661_pt1 | contig 17031 bp, 19 predicted proteins | sample wastewater_treat_8_FD_192418 | JGI IMG/M metagenome (GOLD analysis project Ga0255341, IMG submission 192418) | Wastewater microbial communities from Lulu Island WWTP, Vancouver, Canada - plant12 | ecosystem: Engineered > WWTP > Wastewater > Unclassified | place: Canada: Vancouver, British...
TCAGAAAATAGGACGCCTCCTCTTCATTGGAAAGGAAAAAACGGGTTACAGACGAGCGTCTGTAACCCGTTTCATTGGCTGGTGCCCCCTCCGTGATTCGAACACGGGGCACACGGATTAGGAATCTCAAAAATAGGAAATCACGTAAAATCACTACAGATTACTTATCATTTAATATCAGCCAGTTATTCTCTTGACTTCATCAGCGAACATTCTCTAAAATCACCCATCAAGTTAGCTATACGTTAGCATTTTGGACTCACGGATATTTTCTGCCCTATCGAATCCCTTTTACTGTTAGCTGTCTGTTAGCAACGGGAACGTAAAAATATCATGACAAAATCAGATGCTCCAAAACGAACCCGCGTACCCAAATTCCAAGGAGTATACACACGGGAATCCCTAGTCCGCAGACATAAGGGGGCACCGGATAGATGCTTCGACATCTGCTATCGGGACCAGCGCGGAAAGCTCGTCTGGGAAAAGATAGGATGGATGAGCGAGAAATATACCGCCGCTATGGCATCACAGATCCGAGCTGAGCGGGTAAGAGCTATTAGACATGGCCAGGATCTACCCAAGCAGAAGCCTAAGGAAGTGACCTTGGGGAATGTGTGGAAACGCTATGACGAATGGCTTGAATCAGGTAAGACAAAACCTTCTGCTGATCGGGGTTATTACAATAAGCACATCAAGCCCATCTTCGAGAACACCCTACTTTCTAAAATCAATCCCTTCGATCTCGAGAGGGTGAAAATAACTCTCCTGAATAAAGGATTGGCGCCCGCTACTGTCAAGCATGTCTTGGTGCTAATCCGGCAGCTGCTCAATAAGGCAATATCCTGGGGGATGTGGAAAGGGGAAAATCCAGTAAAGAAAGTCAAGTTCCCCCGACTGAGCAATCAAAGGGAACGTTTCCTGACAAAGGAAGAGGCACAGCTTCTGCTGCAGGAATTGGAAAAATGGGGGCGGTACAATCACGATATTTGCATGTTGAGCTTGCATACGGGAATGAGAGCTGGAGAGATCTTCTCCCTCATGTGGCAACACATAGACATGGAGAACAACATTATCCTCGTTGCCGATCCCAAGAACGGGCGCGCCCGAAAGGCATTCATGACAGCGACGATACGGAACATGTTTTCTCAAATGGAAAGGGGCGAGCCTGAGGATTATGTGTTTCCTGCAAGACGTGGCAAAAGGATTGGCCGAATAAGCAATACCTTCATGCGTGCAGTCAAGAACCTGGGCCTCAACGAAGGCATTACCGACCCCAGACAAAAAGTCGTCTTTCATACCCTGCGCCACACCTTCGCCAGTTGGTTGGCAATTCAGGGTACCCCCATCCTGACGATCAAGGAGCTGATGGGGCATCAGACTCTCGCGATGACAGAGAGGTACAGCCACCTGAGCCCAGACCACAAGAAGCAGGCGATAGAGGGGATTGAGAACTATTTTGCGGCTGCAGAGACGGCTGCAGGTAATGACGTGACCGAGAAACAACAGGAAGTTAATTCCGATGAATAAAGCAGAATCCAAGAATCCCAAAAATAAAAAGAAGAAAAAAGAACTCCTGTATACCTTAATGATGCCTGGAGATTTTCCAGAAGCATTAATGCCCCTCATCGACAAAGCCGCAGGTGAAATAGAGGGAACCGCAGAGGAAAGAAGCAAAATCATGCAATTCATGGCCGACATACTCTATGCGGGTATAAAGGCTGGTCAACTCGATGATATGGGGACTTTCTTTTTACGCCTAGTCCCGCTTGGAAAATATGAACTGACATCGAAAGACCATGCGGCTTACCTGGAAGCTGTCAGGTTGGTGATGGAAACCGTAGCGGACGCTGTACCTGCCTCTTTTCTGGTTCCATTCATCAAGAAGAATATTATCAGTTCCTTGAAAAAGGAGAACGAGGATTTGTTGACAGAAGTAAAATCGCTCGGGAAGAAAGAAATGTACTCACCCGATTCAATCCCAGAGATGAAAGCTCTCATGGTTCTGATTCAAGAGTTCATGGGAAGAGCGCTGGCAGATGAAGGAAGCGAGGTAACAGCATCAAAGAAAGAGCGCAGCGAAAGAATCTCCAAGATTACAAGACTCCATGCATTGTCCCTCGCCCTATACACGATAGCACAAATAAACGAGTTGATGAGCAAGGGTGATTTCAGCAAGGACCAGGCGATTTGTGTAAAATATCTGATGCTCGGTGTTTTTCTCGGAGAAGCAATGAATCCGCTGCACCTCTTTCACCGCCAAATACAGGAATCGTTTTTTAGCATGGGTGCGTCGGATGCGTTAACCGAAAAACGATGGGCCCCTCTGAACAAACTGAAAGAAGATGCCATGGAAATAGCGGATAACTTATGGAGCGATGAAGAAGAGAATATCATGCATCACGAGATGGCGGCGGAGATCTATGAGTCTCTGAGACAATCCCATGCTGAACTCCGGAGCAAATATATTGAGCAAAAGGTGTCCTCCAAGAAATGCAAGGGCAAGAACGCAGAGGAAAGACGCGTCGCAGCTGAGCAGCTGACAGATAAATTCTTGATAAAGACGATACGAGACGCCATCGTTCCGGTTGCGGAAAAGTGGGAGTCGAAAAAGGGATGCATCCTCGTTTGGGGTAAAAAAGGCGCCAAAACGGGAAAATAATCAGAAAAATTATCTCACCCACCAAAACCTCATACCATTCTTATCACCACGTAATAATTGGATAATTTCCTTCCGCAACACCCCCTGCAATACCCTATCCACCCCCTGCCTCATAGCCTATTAGCCGTCTATCGCCTGCCCTAAAAACGCCCTAGATTGCCCTCGAAGCCAAAGCAAAAGGGGGTGATCAAGACAGTGGACCGGCGGTTTCTCACAGCGAAGGAAGTGGCGGACATCCTCCGCACGACCCCTGGCCATCTGGCCAACCAGCGGATGAGGGGAGAGGGTCCCCCCTACTTCAAGTTCGAACGCAAGGTCCTGTACGAAACTAAAACACTGAACGAATGGATAGAGCGGCGCGTAGTCAAGACCATCGATTAACAGAACCAACGAGATCAGGAGGAACTGATCCAAAGAGCATCAAGAAAAAAATTGGGGGTGACTAAAGATGATAAAGCCCTCGGAAGCTGAGACGACCCTACAGAAGCTTGTAGACCAGTTTGTCGAGTCCAGAAGCGCGGAAGGCGGATGTGGCTTGTTCAAGTGTGATCCTTGTGCCCGCAACATCGCAAGGCGGATCGGGAAGGCTTCGGAAAGGAAGTTTAGACGTTATGGCATTGTCCCTGTTTCCTTCTATATCTGGCTCAAGGAGTTGAATTTCGTCGGGAAGGGTTTCCGTTATCCCGAAGGCGGATCTACTCTGTATGAACTCGCCAGAGTGCTACTGAGAGAAGGAACACGTCTGGACGACATTTTAAGCTATCTTGATGGCACGCGACGTAGGCACATCCATCGCGCCTGTTCGCCAGAACTCAACAAGGCCTTCGGTACGTCGGATCACATTTGGGCTGCAATATTTGATCGCAGGCAATTAAAAGGTGTTAAGCCCCCTCGTTGAAGTTGCACATAGCACCGGGACGGGCGGGACGAACGGGACATAACTTTTTCAATCTACTTTTATTGGGAGTTCAAAATGAATGAAATTAAAGCTTTTACGGATTTGGGAAATGCAGAGCGGATCAGTGAGCGCGAAAAGCACGAAATTCGTTACTGCAAGGACATTAAACGATGGCTGTTTTGGATCGGAATCCGGTGGCAGGTCGACGAGACCGGAGAGATCAACCGCAGGATACAACAGGCCATGAAAAGTATTTACGAAGAGGTCAAGTATGCTGAGGGCGATGCCTCTCTCATAGAGAAGATCCGGGATCACGCTCGGAAATCTCAGGCCTACGGCAAGATCAACGCAGCTGAAAGGCTTGCCCGCACGGCAGCGGAGTTTCAGGTTTCACTGGACAAGCTGGATGCTAACCCGATGCTCCTCAACTGCCCAAACGGAACCGTCGAGCTCGAAAGCGGCCGGTTGCGTCCTCATTCGCGGAACGACCTGATCACTAGGTTGGTCCCCGTGGAGTACGACAAAAAGGCCCAATGCCCGACCTGGATGGCCTTTTTAAAGAAGATCATGGCAGGCGACAATACCATGATTGCCTATCTTCAGAAGATCATCGGTTACTCTTTATCAGGACGCGTCGATGAGCAATGTCTCTTCATCCTGTCTGGCCATGGGGCCAACGGGAAATCGACGCTTCTCGAGACGGTCAGAAAGATGCTGGGGGACTATGCAAGGCATACCCCCTCCTGCACCTTGCTGGCGAATAACATGGCCATCCGGAACGATTTGGCTAGGCTAAGGGGAGCCCGGTTCGTCTCGGCCGTGGAAATCGGGATCGGGAAAAAACTTGATGAGGCGCTCGTCAAGCAACTGACCGGGGGCGACCCTATAACGTCCCGGTTCCTGTTTCAGGAGTATTTCGAGCATCGGCCTTCCTTCAAGCTCTTCATGGCCGTGAACCACTTGCCGGAGATCAGGGGTGTGGATCACGGCATTTGGCGCAGACTCCACCTGATTCCTTTCAATGTGGTCATCAAGGAAGAGGAGATGGACAAGGGGCTGGTTCACAGGCTTGAGAGAGAGCTGCCTGGAATTCTCGCCTGGGCTGTCCAAGGGTGCCTCGAATGGCAAAAGAGCGGTTTGGCCATGCCCAGTTCCTCAATGTCGGCCCTTCATGAGTACCGAGAAGAAACCGACAAGATCGCCGATTTTGTCACGGACTGCTGCAGTCAAGAGCGGGAGGCCCGAGTGCCCATCAAGACCCTCTACGATACCTACAAGTCGTGGGCCGAGGACAACGAAGGCGATGCGCTGACTAAAAAGTCTTTCGGCCAGTACCTGAAGCAGAAAGGTTACAAACAGGGGAAATGCGACGGAGTTCGCTTCTGGAAGGGGCTCCGCCTGAGATCCGAGGCAGGGGAAGAACGCGACGAGCGATTCCCGCAGGCTACGGCTGATACGCCGAGTCAGACCCACTGACGGGGCATGACTCAGAGGAGGTGATTCACATGGTTTAGATAGTGACGAAATGAGCGGGACAGAAGAAAAAAGCCGATCTCAGGTATGGGATCGGCTTTTTTCTTTCCATTAACACCTTAATTTTAAAAGGAATAAAATCATGAAGAATAAAGCGAAAAAGTCTAGCGTCATGGAGAAAGCGACTCGTGTCAACGTCGCCGCCCCGGAGGTTCTACAACAATCTTACATGCCCGCTCCTCTCAATCCGGGGGGGAAAGAGCTGAGGGCAATCCCCAACCTTGATTACATTTTTTTCGAACCGACCAGGGCTGTACCCGATGGCCCCTTTGTATCCCCCATCGTCAGTGCAGTGAGGATGCTGAAGGCCTTGGGTATCGCGGATGGCGATATGAAGGAAGCTGTAATGATCAGCTTGGCCCTGAATTCGGCCAGACTCGGCTTTCCGATTGCAGCGATCCTGCTGTCGAAGGAGCCGTCTGCGGCCGTCAAAGTCCTTCATCGCTGCATGCAGGTGACTCCCGTCACTTCGTACATCGAGTTTCAGAAGATGACCCAGGAAGACCTCTTTCTCGGGTCGCCGCAAATTCGGGAGAGGACCGTGACCTCTTCCGACGAAAATGGTTTCAAGAAGGTCCGACAGGACGTGGATCTTCTTCTGAGTCGGGGCAACTCGACGACTCAAGAGCTCATTCGCTCCAAATTCGGGGTTGGGCTTCAGGGCCGCAGGGTCGAGCTCCCGCTTTCACTGGTTGGGGTTGCTCCCGATCGTGCAAGCAGCGTCCTGCAGCACCCGTCGCTGCTATGGGTATCAGTTGGAGGGGAGCAGGAGAAGACGTTAACCCAGCCTCCAAGGCTGGGAAACGGTGACGGCAATCCTCTCCTGGACGTAGAAGTCGCAAGGCTTCAAAAGACCTACGAGAGGCTGTGCTGGCACCCCGTGGAGGTTCCTTTCGCGGAACAGGTCATGGGTGCCCTGAAGGATGTCAAATCCTTTCCCGTCTGCCAGGTTGAGAACATCTTCAAGGTCCTCTGCATGGCAACCATCATCAACAACCCCCCTCCGGTGCAATGGGAAGAGATCATTTCCCTCATGTACGGGGTGGGGAAGGAAAAGATCGGCGGCTGGCTTGCCGCGAAGAAGGACATTGCAATTCCTGTGGTTCAAACCGGAGGCAGTCCAACCCTGATGGCAACCAAGGCCGATTATTTCTTTGCCTGGCTTCTGCTGGACAAGGTGTTGCCGATTGGCGAGTTCATCCTGACGCCGAGGCAGAACAGGATCCTTGACGTGCTGAAACGGCTTAACCTGGCCGGTGTCAGCAACGCACACATTAACAACAAGAGTGCGGTTGAGGTCCTCTCTGCCATCGCAAATAGCACCAATGCCTGGATGACCAGGGAGAAGGTGTTCGAGACCCTTAACAAGGAAGGTGGTGAGTACGTGTCGCTATCTACGGTGAACAACGAATTGCAATACCTCTTGAAGGTAGGCATCGTGGACCGTAAAAAGCCATCCAAGTCGAACCAGTACAGGTACTATATCCTGACACTGGATGCGGGGCAGTATCTGGCCCTCCCACACCCCTCGGAAATCATAGATCCGATTTACCAGGGGAAACCCATCGAGGTGGTCAACCCGATTACAGGCGCGGTTGAGAAGATTTGAACTTTTAATAGTTCAGCAACGCGTAACGCAGAATCTTTACATGTCTAAAACTTTAAAGGGAGCCTCTCATCCGGAGGCTCCCTTTTTCATTCACTTAAGGAGAAATTTGAAATGGATGACACGCAAAAACAGTTAGTCGGAAAAGTAAAAACATGCCTTTCAAAATTGGGATTGTCGGTGAAAGGCGAATCTCACGAAGATTCGTTTATCGCCATAGACTCGGAGTTCAACTATGCCGATGAGCCAATGGGAATTCGCGTTTTGCTCGACAATGATGGCCAGACGCTCGCCATAGGTATTGCATACGGCATCGTCCCGAAAGAGAAACGGGCGGTGATCCATGAGCTCATCAGCAGAATCAATGTGTTAGTTGTAGTCGGCAAATACATCATGGAGCTTGATACGGGAGGGCTTGTGCTGCAGTCCGGCGCTTGCATCACGGATGACGGCTTGAGTGAGAAGGAATTTCTGGCCCTGCTCAAGCGGATTATGGCTGACAACTACGAGTATTCACGTCTGATTGGCAAGCAGCTTAATTCAACGAGTACCCCCGCGGAGATTATTGACAATTACCTCAAAGAAAAAGATGAACCCTGTAATTGCCTTATGAATCTGGAGGAAAAGAAATGCACACTTCACTGAAACCAAAGCGACGCAAAAAGCGCCCTTATATCATCCACGGGTGTAAAGGGATGCCTGCATTCCCGACCCATACACATGGGTTAGCGGATGTCGGCATGCCGGAATTTCTTATTGACCCACTGGCATTCGGGCCAGAGGGAAATGGACAACGTATCAACGCAGTCTACGATTTTCTAGTCATACCGAGGAACAAGTACAAGCTTGAAGCTATCAAGAGTGGCCAGATTCTGAAGCTGACCATGCATGACATGCATCCCAAGAAGATCGAAAAGGGGAGTGAACCCTACGTGTACTGCTTAAGAAAGGTTACGCCCGATTTCGAAGCGGTGAAACAAGCATACCTCATCGAGCAACCGGAGGATGTTGATCCGAACGCCTGGTATGTTCAGATCTACGTCGAGGGGGATCACTTCGCCCTGACGGATGAGTACTACCGTGACGGCGTCAGATGGTAAATTAAATAGTCTATTTAACCGAAAAAGGGGCCAACTCACCGAGGGTTGGCCCTTTTCAATGAAACCAAAGGAGCTTGTATATGAAATCGACAATGTCCAAGAAAGAGATTGATAACGGAAAAGCTAGTGACATCTTCCAGCAAATGAAGAACTGCTGCCTGGAACTTGGTCTGAAGATTCACAGTGAAGCGGCTAGCAAGGGGGAGATGGGCATACATGCGAAACTGGACCTGGAGGACGTCCGTGCCGGATTTTCTCTACTATATGTCCCTGAAACGGGAATGATCGCGATGTTCGCACTGCACTACGATCTTACCGACTATGAATGGGATGCAGTTCAATGGGTAATTCCTAAGATCTATAAGCAGCATGACATTATCAAGGCATGCGCATCTCCTGAGACCGGATTTGTTGGATACATGGCTGAACTGACCGTTGAGCATGGTGCATTGGATGTTCAGCATTTCCGACAGGTTCTTAGCGGGTTAGTGAAAATGAGTCGATGCATTTCGAGCTTTGTATGTGGTCTACGCGACCGTCAAGAAGGAAACTTAAAGAGAACGCCCGAAGAGAGATTCAACTGATTGCGGCCTAGGCTGAACAGGCTCTAAACAATTTCATTTTAATAGAATGGATGAGCCTTCTGGAAACTGTCCCCTCGAGAAATGATCTTCAGGTGCAACTACATAACGATCAAATTCAGAAAGGAGGTTATGACTATATGATTGTGACGTCTTAGCCATCGATTCTATGTGTTATTAGTGGGCCAGTCTCGATTCCGGGACTGGCTATTTTATTATTCACACAAAAGCAAACAAAAATGTAGGAGCAAGAAAATGAAGAAGAATAATGAAAGTAGTTATACCATCTTCAACCAGATGAAGGATTGCCTGAAAAAGCAAGGTCTCCCCGTATTTGAAGATGACTTCCACTGCGATTACAATCCATATCGTTTCTTGTCCAAAATTCAGGCAGATCACTACACAATCAACATCCTGTGCTGGTTCGATGCCCTAGAGAAATATGCAAACATAAGAATCATCCCCGGAAAATGTATGACAGGGTTAAGCATGGTAGACATTATGAAATTAGCAGATGATTGTAATGGGTATCTTGACTTGTATCACCTTGCACCGTGTCCTGATTGTGGTTCTATGGAGTTGCGATCAGGGTTATTCGTTCCTGGCAAGAATTTACCCGAGAACAAGTTCGGCTGGTTGATTAATACCATGATCAAGGAGGGAGAACGCATCCGTGCATGTTTCAACGAGCCGATATCGGATATCTCTTGTACTGAAAGCCCGTCTGAACCCCTAGATAGATCGTCACACGTGAATCTCGACGATCATGTTATTAGCAAGGTACTCGACGACATTGAGGGGGTACTGAGTAAGCATAAGCTCCCGATCCAAAACGATTTTAATGAAGAGAAATCCTTCTGTATTGATGTGAAATACGAAAGATTCAATGACCTGCTCGTCAGAATAGGCATATTGATCAAGGATAATCCGGCACGAGTCATGATGAGCATGGCGCCTTGGGAAACGGTTCCGGAAGATAAAATGTCAGTGATCATGGAGTTGATCTGCAGGATCAATCAGTCAGCGATCGTTGATCACATGTATATCCACCCCGATACACATCGAACAATTATCAACAAGGGGGTTCTGATGACCGGGGGATACCTCAACGTCAAAGAATTCGAGAGTGCCCTGAAAACGCTACTTGGTAATGGCAGTTTCTATCTGAGCATGGTGAAAGAGCAGATATCATCATCTGAAAGTCCGAAGAAGCTATTGGACAGGATGTATAACAAGCATTTTGAACATGAACATCTGAAATAATCACCAAGGACTTCGCCACCTCAAGGGGAGTGACCTCACTGGTTGCTCCCCTTTTACATTTATCCGAACCCCGAGATCTTAACTGCGGGTCATCGCCCTCCGATCTATCCAAGAAGCCAGAACAAACTATCCAAATAACTATATAGGAGGATAGACCCATGATCTATGACGAAGAACAAGACATAATCCAACTCAACATCTGCCTGCCCCGTTATTACCGCGGAATGCTCAGAAAGATTGCCGCCGAAAGGATGGTGGAGGATCCGGACAAGGTGGAAAGTGCCGCTTCGGTCGGGTCGGAGATTATCAGAGGGTATTTGGATGAGCAGAAGAACCAGAAATGAAAAAGAAGAAGGAGATAATGTCTATGATAATGGTAACAGAGAAGAATCTGAACAGACACGCTTACCCCGTATTCAGCGTCAAGGGCAGGAAGATCGAGACGCCATTCGTAGTCAATGAACCAACCGGCAAATTCGTTTGCCAGGAGGGTTTAATGAAACCCTCAAACTGGATTGTTATGGATATCCTCGGCACCTATATTTATCATATGGCTTACCGAAATCCGGGCGATCCAATTGACTGTAACAAGAAAAAATATACATCTGATGATCATGTGGTTTATGAAACATCAAGACGCGGGATTCATGAGCACGTTCTCGATTCCTTAATCAGGAAATCACAGGATGAAAAGGCAAGCATTATTGATGAATACGAATACAAAGAACTTGTAGCGGAAAATTATTATGATCGAAATATCCCCCCGAGACCAATTCTGACGCTTCGTCTCACTGATGGGGTACTGAAGAAGCATTTCCCTTTTCTCAAGGAATATACTTCCGTGAATATCCACAACATGTTTAAAAGCGCGGCCGACTGCAAAGTCGGAATGTATTATCCTGTCCGTTTTCTTGAAGGTAGGTCTACCCATAACAAAAAATACAACAACTTCGATTATCCTTGCAGCTTTTTCACCATGACAGATGTCGATTGTTCAAAGGTTTCCAAAGATGGAAACGTACTTGAAAGACGGTATACCGTAAAATTCGATACATGTTTGGGCTACTTCTTCATTCATAATGTTCTCTCCTGCTATACGGACTGGCTACCCATGAATTTCTACCAACTTTCTGATACGGCACAGCTCTATTACCGAAGATGCGTCCTTCCTTTCTACAATGGGGTCAAAAGCACTTTAACGATAGAAGAGGTGCAGAGCAGGCTGCAATTGAAGACGCCTGATACTCATGGGCTGCGGAGGGTAATTAAGAATGGCCTAGCTGAGCTTGAGGCTGCAACCTACATCAAGAATGCAAAAGAAGAATATCTTCATGGGCACTTCCGTTACACGGCATATAAAACCCCTTGGACACAGATGAATAGAAATTAGTTGAAAGGTTCTCTAATATGCATTTACAAAACTTGATTCTGAAATTATGTATCTCGAATTCTCATAATACCACTCTCCGATACTTATTTGCGCAACTCGTGTTCCCATTTGAAATTCATGCTCTAACTCTATCTGGAAAAAGGGTAATCGCTCATATATAAAATTAATTAAAATAAAAATAAAAAAATATAAACTGGAGAAAGATATGGGACTGCCTACGGCTGTCCCATCTTTCCCAGTGATAACCCCAAGGGGCTATTCGAGTTACTTGTCTCAAGCATCTAATCCAAACATTTACCTTCAGAATCCCCTGGCAGGACAGCCGAAGGCAACTTCAGAAAGGACGTAAGTCCTCCTGACGCTCTGACGAGTCGCGTTGCCAATAGCACCTACCGCTCGCCGGTGTCTGTTGAACCGTTACTTCAGCGATGGTTCCGCCCGATTCCTCGGACCATCGAATATGAAGTAAACCCTGGCAGTCACTTCAGCCAGACTGTTGCTGGAACATCCGATCTGTATCCGAAGGCAGAACAAAATAATAGGGATAAGAATCATATTTGAATTAGGAAGGAGGTGACATTTCGAAGAAGAATCCAAGATTTGCATCAACCATAATATTATATTCTAGGAGGATTCGATACGTGAAAAAAAGAGAAAGAATTAATAAGGCAACAGCTTTAGTAAGCGACAGGCTATTCATGAAGATATTTGTCACCGAACTGCACAAGTATCTTAAAGCGAATATGCCACAAACGGAGACGGGTGAACGTCGCTGGACATGCGGTTATAATCATATTGATGATTCCCCTCGCAAGCTCTTTCGTAATTTCATCACCTTCTGCAAGCGGTGGGGAGTGGACTGGTTTTTCGCTCATACAATATTCAGAGCGAAGTATGGGGAATTGTACTGCGACTGCGACTATCTGAACAACCTGAAGGTCACGGACGATGGAGTAGAGGTCATTGAGGAACAATCATTCGATTAATGACGCATTCCTGGCACATTACGGACTCACACCGGAATGAAATTCCGCACTACAACCAAATAGTAAGGAGGTGACACCCATGAAAAAGAGGATCTACGACAGACCAGTCTCCGTGACCCTCTCCGAGTGCATGTTCCGGCAGATCTACGAGATCGCCGAGAAGGAAGAAGTGAGCATGTCGGAGGTCATCAGGAAGGCAATTCAGGAGAAGCTCATGAAGGCGAGCTGTTCATCACTGTCATATGAAATATTAAAATATAAGGGGAGTTAGCGAATGAAATCAAAATCAGCAAGACAGACAATTAAATACCTATCAGATCATAATCAGGAAGGGCATTTTATCTATGAGCTTCAGGAATATCTCAAGAAGCGAGCATGTCATTTCGAGGACGATGATGGAAATGTTCACTATGGATGCGACTGCGATCCGGAGGAAGACATCGTTTAAAAAAGAAAGAAGCACTTTATCAATTTCTGCAACCGGATTCATGTGGATTGGATGGCAGCGGATAGCATCCTATCCCTAAAAATGAGTCGCTTCATCAGCGAATGCGATTTGATTAACAATATTGAGATAGATGAGAAGGGTCGAATCTATTATAAATAGAAGACAGTCTCCCATGCTGCAACAGGAAAGACCACCATGTAGTCCCCATCTGCTGGGGTGGTCTTTCACCCAATCCACAGAAAAGGAGAAGCACCATGATTACAAATATATGTACAACTGAAACCACAATCCCATTTTCAGCAAAAGACAAACCCAAGTTCGGCACCAAGGAATGGTCAGATTACAACGTCAACTGTGTTTTCGGGTGTAGTCATGACTGCAAGTACTGCTATGCAAAGTCAATGGCCATCAGGTTCGGCAGGAAGACGCCAGACAATTGGAACAATGAAATGGTCAACGCAACTGCCCTTTCAAAAAGATATACCAAGCGTTCAGGCCGGTTCATGTTCCCCAGCACGCACGATATTAATCAGACTAATTTATCGGCATGCATTCAGAAACTGACCAACCTGCTTGCACCAGGGAATGAGGGGGTCATCGTTACCAAACCACATTTCGAGAGTATCGAAGCACTCTGTGATGTCTTCCCCATGTTCAAGAACCAGTTCATCTTCCGCTTCACAATCGGTTCGAGCAACTCCGATACCCTTCGATTCTGGGAGCCTGGAGCGCCCGACTTTGAGGAGAGACTGGCATCGTTGAAGTATGCCCATTTGAAGGGTTACCAGACAAGTGTATCCTGCGAGCCCATGCTGGACGATAACATACAGGATGTCGTGGAGCAGGTGATGCCCTACGTGACGGAAACGGTCTGGATTGGAAAGCCGAATTTGTTGAAGAGCAGGTTATCCATGAATGGCCACAACGATGAAGAGACGATGACAAAGGCTGAAGAGCTGCTGCAATCTCTTTCAGACCCGTTCATCTGGGATCTCTACGACAGGTACAAAGACGATCCGAAGATCAGGTGGAAGGAGAGCATCAGCAAGATCGTGGGGATTGATGTGGTTGCTTAGATACAGTCAACTTGGAGACCCGGATGGTCATATTGCCAGCACTACAGTAGGAATCTGACCACCTTTTCTACTGTACTGTCAACTCAAGTCCGTCTTGTTACAATTGAAGGAATCGATGTGCTTTTTTCCTTGACCGGGTCCAAGATATCGACAATCTCCACTTGTTAAATCTGTCAGTATGGTATTCGAGAATCCATACCAATATTCTAATTTTCAGTATTAATGATGAAAACAGGCGCATCTCATCGCCAACTACCATTTAATTTCCTGCTCCAGTTTAGCCGCCTTCTTTTCCAAATGATCGATTATGCCTTGATCCAATGTCGTTTTTAGTCTGCCTTTTATTTTATTACATACCCAACAAGCTGCGTAAAGATTATCGAGATCATCGTCATCATGATTCCCGTTTTTATGCTCGATTGTAAATAGACTATAGTTGAATACTGATGCTTTAAAGTTTATACCACCGCAACATACCCCCCACTTGCATCGATGATTAGTTCGTAATGATATAAACGTGGCGTATGTACTCCAATTATATTTTCGTCCTTCTTTTAATGCACGAAGAATCTCATCTTCTGTACAATTACATTCCTTCATTCTCTCTTCGATGTGCCTGCATATTTTCGCACGATCTGCTTCTTTCCATTCTTTCACATCCACTCTGTGGATAATTTCAATTATCTCATTCAAGATATATTCATTCATCGAGTCGGGCCTCTAGTTAAGATCACGTCTATTAAGATTCCAATTGTTTCCGGAAAAATACACATCCCTCATTAAGGATAACAACCGCTCCAGATCAGGCAAAGGGAAAAGACCGTATAAGGTATCAATAATGCAATCATTATGCTCAATATCCCATCTAAGGCAGTACGCTTCCTGTATTTCACGAAGATAGCCTGCTAGCACAGGAAACCACTTGCTATCGTGCAAATCCCATATCGCATCAATTTCGTGAGCTTCCATAGCCTCATCCATGACATTGTTGAAGTGAAACGATAGAGAAAAGAATAAGGATTCGCGCTCCACGCTGACGAAAGCTGTTACCCGATCCACGGGGACACCCCTTACCGTCAATGGGAAAGAAATATTTAACCTGGATCCTGCCACTAATAACCCCGTGTCGGAATTATAAGCTGCCCTGTGAAACAGTGGATCTCCCCAACTACTGATGATACCCTCCTTCGCCAAGGAATCCTTTAGATTGAGAAGTATCTTCTTTTCGTCGATATCAGTCATTGTCATCGCCGCCTCCTGGAAGCAGAGATTTCATCCAATAGCTTCAGCATACATACAAGGCCTTTTAGAGTAAGTATTTATCCGATATTTTTTATATTTTTTGATATGTTAATAATACCGATGGGTTACGTATGTCTGGAGGGTTTCGAGGCGACGGTTGACAGGGTCAAGGATACAGGTGGGTGGTCGTGCGTGGTATTAGGCGATTTGGTCTTGTGAAATACTTAATGAACAGATTCGCATACCCGTCTTTCTACCGTTATATCTTGTTGGAATCATTCCGATAATTGTACAGATTTTGGCGGTTTTGAGTACATGCAAGGGAACTGTACGTGGGGTGTCAGCATACGAATCAGATCAAGCTCTTACACATCTATTGGTCATTAAAGTTTCACGGATTTTGATTTCCAATTGAATGGTCGCAAGACAATCCTTTGCCGAAACAGCGTCACGAATCTTCAGGTTTGTAGACGATAAACATTGCTCCTCATATTTTGCTAAGGACATTCCTCCATCGGAAAAGTAAACGCCCGCAAACCGGATCTGGGATGCTCTGCTTTCAGTCTCCGCACGACATCGACGATGCCAAGGACCTCCTCGTCGGGCGAAGCAAATAAAGTATATTGTTCTTGCCGGGCCAGTAATAAGTGCCTAGCTTAGGTTCAGATACCTCGCCTGCGTCCGTCGCATTATGCGTTTTCGTATATGACCTATAACCGGATTAAAGGCGCTTGTGACTTGCTCATCGTTGTAACGGGGATAAACAACAAAAAGCATTTTCATAATATCGCTCACTTCTGAAATATTAATAATCCCTTTCGCTATTCACTTTAAATCATGTCATCCGGCTGCATATTAATCCGTTTCGAAAAATATCTAGTCGAGCTAGACATTAATCAGACAGTTTCCTTATATTGCTAATCTCGTCCTCACGGTCTATCGTTATCCTGTGTTCTGTGCCAACTTTTTTCCGTTCCGGTTGTGCAGGATGCCTCTCATACATTTCATTCTGCACAATCGGAATAGGGCATGAAACGGCGCCTCCCGGCTTCTCATCTATCATACGAGTGCGCGCGGGAAAGGCACCCTGTTCATTTATTCATTAAGGGGTGATTCTATTCGAAAGGAGGTGAATGATAGTTATCTTCGGTAAGCCATAGGGTCATCGCTTACGCTTATCATTGGATGAATTCATCAACACATCATTTCATATCGAAAAGGAGGACTTTTTTATGGCTCATGAGCATACTTTTGCATCCCCCGGCCCTGCCGGTCTGGCCGCTCTCGCCGTTGCCTGTTTCGGTTTTGCAGCCGTATTCAACGGCTGGGTGAAACCGGAAGGCCTCCCCATCCTGTTCGCATGGCTTGTCGGCGGCGGCGTCGTCCAGTATACGGTAGCGGTCATGGAATTAAAGGACCACAACATCACTGGCGGTAACGTATTCCTATTTTTCTCGGCCTTCTTCATGTTCGGCGCGTCTCTGAGCGTGTTAGCCAAGTTTTTCATGATCAAGTTCGGCATGGTTCCCCACGGCTACGTCGAGGGGTGGACGTGGATGGCCGGGGCCGGCTTCCTAACTCTCGTTACTCCCGCTTACCTGAAATCCAACAAACTCCTCTTCTTTGTTGTCGTCATGCTTGACATCATCCTGTGGTGCATTGTCGGCCTTGACCTGGGAAAGATAGACCCCACCGTAGGAAAGCCCATTGTGGGCTGGGGCCTGATTGTCTGCGGCTGGATCGGTGTCTATCTTTCCGGCTGCATCGTCTGCAACACGGTTTTCGGCCGTCAGATTTACCCGGTTCCTTCTCCATTTGTGAAATAGAAAGAACCATTACACATCCCGCGCTGAAAGGACGGAAAGGGGCAGGTTCCATGAGCCTGCCCCTCATCATTCTACGACAAGATACCAATGCACGGCGTGCATAGAATTCCTACAACCGGCTAATAAGGTGGGACTGCAGGCTCACCTTCTCTCCCCGGAGTCCCAGTTTCTTCCGGATGTTGTTGCGATGAAGGTTAACGGTGGACGTGGACAGCTTCATCAGGGCTCCGATCTCCTTGGACGTCTGCCCCTTCTTAATGAAGTTCGCTATGTGGAGCTCCTTAAATGTCAGGCGCGCATCCGCCTTGATCCGGCTCAGGAAGGGAGATGTGAGATTCTGGAGGTTCTCCTGGAGGCTCTGGATGATCGCGCTGGCCTCCTGCGTGAGCGCCGTGTCCTTGAGCCGCTCGATGCCGGGCAGTA
>Ga0255341_1003670_pt1 | contig 16998 bp, 8 predicted proteins | sample wastewater_treat_8_FD_192418 | JGI IMG/M metagenome (GOLD analysis project Ga0255341, IMG submission 192418) | Wastewater microbial communities from Lulu Island WWTP, Vancouver, Canada - plant12 | ecosystem: Engineered > WWTP > Wastewater > Unclassified | place: Canada: Vancouver, British...
TTAAATTGTAAGATATGGGGATGCCACTACGGTATCCCTTTATTTGAGTTATCATTAGGCGTGGGGTCAAAGACCGTGTTTAGATATTAGCACAGGCACTCCATGGTGGGAATGCCTGAGTAGTAACAAAAAATTAACTTATCAATGAGGCATTTCAAATAGCTAAAATGATGATACTATAAAAAATGCTTTAGTAATGTATTGTTTGAAATGCCTGTAGAGGGAGCGAATTTTTATGTTCACCTATCTTGTAAAAGGACAAAGAATTGACCTGGCAGACTATATCGGAAATTCATCCATGCTATTGTTTGCATTTGGATGGGCAGATTCAAACATTTCATTGGATGTATCTGCATTTCCTCTGGGAAACTCCGAAAAGGTTCAATTTGATGACGATTTTGTATTTTATAATAACCCAAGCACATTTGATGGCGGAGTTGTTTTAGCAGAGGATGGCAAATCCGTTAAAGTTGATTTGGCAAAAATCCCCGAAAGGATTTCCAAAATAGCCTTCAGCCTTTCCATATATGATGATGACACAAAAATTGATAATTTCAGCAAGCTACATGGAGCTTATGTTCAAGTACTTTCCTCAGATACAAATAGAGTGCTGCTTCAGTATAACTTAAGTCAGGATATGTTCAGCAATGAAAGAGCTATTGTAGCTTTTGAAATATATAAGTATAAGGATAAATGGAAGTTTGCTGCAGTCGGAAGCGGTTTTACCAACGGGCTTTCCGAAATTTGCAATTTGTATGGATTGGAAGTGGAATCACCAACAGTGAGCACACCAATAAATGTCAGCGAAACAGCCATTACAGCTTCCGGGCCTCTTACTTTCAAAAAAACCTGGGATAGAAAGGTTGAGCCATTAAGACACCTGGTACTCTGGGGATGGGACGAAAACCAAAATCCTGCTTTTCTTGTTCTATACGGTGAACATGAATTTAAAAAAGGAAATCTCCTTTGTGACGATGTCAAATATGACAAATATCTTATATTTAAGGGTAAAGAAGGCCATCTACCCACCTTTAAATCAATAAAAAAAATGAATTCATGGGATTTTAGCCACTTAGCTCCATATGAAAAGATTGTACTGCCTTATTTTACAGGCTTAACTTATGAACAGATTGTAGAAAAAATTGATTTTCAGAATATAAAGTTTCATGGATTTAAGATTGCTAAAAATCCAAATATGGTTATAAAGCTTCCGGAATGCCATTCCCAGTATTTTAACCTTTTTGTCGGCATACTTGGAAATCAAAATATCTATATGAGAAAGAAAATGTTAAGCCAGCTTGTAAAAAGCAATCCTCCAAAAGAAGTGTATACGCTGTTATTTAGTATATCAAGCACCGAAACCATATCCGGGTTGTTCCTCGAACTGGCAAAAACAAGCAATCCAATTTTACTGGATGAGGCAAAAGCTTTAACTCCTTCAAGCATAACCTGGGCTGAAATTGGCTATGCAAGGGGTGTAAAGCGTTGTGCAGATATATATATTACAGCAATGGATCCTATTTTAAGGGAAGGAAAAATTCACTGGATAAACATTAACGTTTCAAAAATGGATTTAAAGCTTATACGAGTTAAAGGAAAGGATTTACCTGAAGATAAAATTCTTGATGGTGCAGCTTATAGAAAATTCGCCCAAAAAAGGTACTTAAGTTCACTACAGCAGTATTACGATTGGCAAACACGCCAATATATAAAATACCCCGAACACTTCGAAACAAGTCATTATTGTGACGGCAGAAGCTTGAAAATTATAGATTTCAAAAATACACTGCAGGAAGCAGAAGCATTAGGGCTTGCAGATGTCGTTGGAAAGATCGGCTATTTTGTCGATGCACCACGCCTGACATATTATTTTAAAGGCAACCGCAATAAAAAAGCGTTGGAATATTTTCAGCGATATATAAGACGGGTTATCAACTTATATGCCGATACAGATGAATATAAATTTATAGAAGCTCTTAAAGCACTCCTAACAAGTTATACAAATATTGACTATATAAATGATAAGGGTGAAAGCTTCACTTTTAATAAGTTTATAAAGTTTTATCTATATAATGATTTTAATGAAAAGCCTCCTGAAAACATGCAAACCTGGCAGGAATGGAGGGATTATTATGAATGGTTTAAAACCGACCATTTTATGAGAATACAGGGACGCTTTGAGTACCGCAAGGACATATGGGACAGACATTTAGATGCTGCAGCGGATATAGCACTAATGTCTAACATTGATCCTGTTGTGAAGGCCTGTTACTTCATATTGAAGGATTCACCAAATTTAAATATGTTTGTTTCCAGTATTGATTATGACAAGCTTGTAAAACTGGCACTTGTTCCATATCCTCCCCTTGCAGACATGTTTATGGGTATTCTTGTACAAAAAGTTGACAATACATCCCAGTTTGATATGACGTTGTTCTTTTCATTGATAAAATGTTCAGATAAGAGACTTAAATCCATAGCACTTGATTATTTTGAAAGAACAGGTGGAAGTCTTACCCCTGAATTTACAGCAGATTTTATCATGTTGTCGAACCTGTCTGATTGGGCTGACCTGTTCTCAACAGGAATACAAAATCTTTCTGTTGAGCAATTTGTAATTTTTTTAAACCGCATGATCTATAACTACGAAAAGGGCTTGAACCCCGTTCAGATACCGGATAATATCAGTGATATACTGATACAGCATTCAAGCAAGGTAAGAGAAGCTGACCTAGGCTTAAGGAAAAAAATATTTGACAGCATAATTAATGCATTATTTGATATTCCAAAGCTGCCTGAGTGGCATTGTGCCTTCCTTGAAGAAGTAATTTTTGCTTATTCATTTGAAGAGCTTGATGAAATACTAGAGGAAGTAGCAATACCTATAAGGGCTGCTTCATCACGAAACAAAAGAATCATATCCATCCTTGAGGCCATTAAATGTAAAAAAATACCAAAGAATGCACAAATTCTTGATGTTTTTGAATCCTCCACATCAAGAATTATCAGCATGCTTTTAGATATAATAACTATGTTCAAAGAAGATCTTTTTGACAAGCCTTCCACAACTCTCATTCTTTTGGAATCAGAGATTCCTATTGCAAATCAGCTGGCAAAAGAGGTCTTTTCCAGCTTACCTCAGGAAAATCAGAAAAAGCTCCACTCCATGATTATCGATTCTCCTGTGGAAAGGGCTTATAAGTTCGGCCTCCTTCAGCTTGACAGCATTTATGGGGAGCAAATACCCGGTGAGTTCATAATTCAAATGTTAGAACACGGCTCTTCGGAAGTAAAAGCGTACATTTCAAATAAAGTCGACAGCACTTTTGAGAACTTTAGCGTGGAAACAAAGGAGCTTTTTATGTACTATGTTAAAACTCTTTTATTATTACCAAACAGGAATTCTAAAAGCAAACAACGTGTTTATGATTCTTTACCGCGATTTGTTTCGACATTTCCGGATAAACTCTGTGAGATTGAATCAATACTAATAAATATCGGTGCCTCAAATATCATTATTGATGCAGAGCGAGCACTGGTGGCTCTGGCTAAAATAAGAAAGGAAGGTGCTGTACATGCAGGTTAACTATCAATATGCAAGTCCGTCCATGTGTATCCAAAATGGAGACCAAACAGTTTTAGGGCTAAGTCCCGATCTTTCCAGGGCGGAAAAAGTATCCTTCGTCGGTACACTAAAAAATCCTCTTATTTTTAGAGATGCCATGCTGATGCTTCGTCAAATCGTTGTTTCAGATACCAGACAGAAAAAGAAAGAACGAACTGAGTTTTTCACCTGGCTTAATGAGGAAATAGAAAGGCAAATTGCAACACATGAAAAGTATATGTCGGCAAATATAAGATCAGATTTGCTGAATAAAATTAACGACCTGCAAAATTATAAGGAAAGTCTAAATATAAAGTTAGATGGGCTGGCAAAAGCTAAGAGTCAATTGAAAAAAGAAGTTGATAAATATGATGCATGGAGTGACTATTACAAACTGGAAAGGAAATTCTGGCAGTTTATAAGGACTCGAGATATAAGCCTTTGGTACGTACTTGATCCTGTTATAACAGTACATCCTGACCAGGTATCCTTCGAAGCATTTTCCCTGGATGAATCAACATACGGCTGTCTTTCGGTAAGCATGGATGAGTTTGAGTTAAAGCAGCAACCACAGCTGGGTACAACCAATATTGATTTTTCCGACAAGCTGGCACGAGAAATGGAGCGTTTTAGAACATACACCAATGTAGAGTTGTCTGTAAACCCTGGTGGCTTTACAGTTGACACAGGTGTTATGCCGGAATATATAGAGAAAAAAATTGAGCTTCCCGAATCGTGGATTAAAGGCTTCAATCAGGTATCGGGTGCGGCAAGCCTTGGTGGTGTGGATATTACTCTTACACCTGTTGACATGTACGATATTTGTTCTTTTCTAAGAAGATTCAAAGCAAATAAAAGCCCTAGATATATGAAATGGATACTTGAACCGGAAAAACCCGTTAAAATTGTATTTGAGCCATTTGGAAAAGTAATGGAGCTTCAATCTGTTTATCATGGAAAAAAGAAACGTGAAGAAAAGATATGGGGCCGAAGACGGTGGCTTGTTATTGAAAAGATAATTCCTCATGTAAAATCATTTACCGTAAGGCTGTTAGGCTTTGGGATGCCGCAATTCATAATTGGTGATATGGGTTCAATGAAAATGACTGTAGGTTTTTCATCATGGTCTTCGAATGACTGGGTGAAAGGAACTGCATTTAATATATTAAGCGGCTTTATCGGTAATGGAAATTATGAAAACGTTTATTCACTTTTAAAAGAACATAGATTTTTATCTTTTGACAGTATTGCTAATAAACTAAATGTTTCAAAAACAATAAATAAAGCCGGAGTAGGTATGCTCCTAAGACGTGGTGAAGGATATTTCGATCCCGTCTTGGATGTGGTAAGATTTCGCCAGCTTTTAAGTGTTCCGATAGACAAATCATTGTATGAAACCACTCCTATGGAGATTAAAGTACAGGAGCATATACAGGAAGGTATGGCTAATTTCACCATTAAGATTAACAATGAAATGGAGCTTATTGCTGCAAATTCATACAAAGATGGCAACGCTGAATTGGTTATAGATCAGGACGGTCAGATATCAAAAGTAAAATGCAAATGCAGTGAGTTTAATAGAGGCTCAAGGAATATATCGGAGCCATGCTCCCACATTCTTGCACTTTATTCAACTACATCCAAATTTATGCAATTAGAATTCGTACCTGACCGTGAATATAAAATCAATGATATTTTGGAGATACTGCTATGATGGATAATAAAAATATGGATAAAAGAGCAGAATATAGAAATAACATTAAAAGAATGGGTAAGAAAGAGTTCACCATTTATAAAATGATTGAATATGGCTTTTGGCCCAAAGGATTGCCCACACCTTTTGAAAGACAGCTCAACGAAACTCCTGAGCAATATCAGGAGAGGCAAAGGCTTTTTTCCGATTATAAAAAAATTGCGGATGAAATTGCAAAAGTCTATAAGGAAAAGGATGAAATAGATAATAAACTAAGAGAGCTTAAGGAACAGTATGATAGCTCCTGGGATGAGGAGAGAATCCGCAAGGATATCGCCCAGCGGATTATGAAAGAATCCAAAGAACGCCGAGAGCTGAGAAAAAAACAGTTGGAGCTGTTAAAGGAACAGAAGTCATTAGTATGGAAGAAAAAGAGGGAAAACAGCATTGTTTATATCGGTAACGGCTATTCATCTATGCTCCATTATAAATCAGGAAATCAAGACAGATTGACAGCCAGTGGACTGCCCATAATAAATACCGACAAGGAACTGGCAGATTTTCTCGGAGTGGAATACAAGGTACTTAGATTTTTGGTATATCATCGTGATGTTGTTGCAATGGATCATTATCACCATTACAAGATTCCGAAAAGAAATGGCGGTACCCGTAATATAGCCGCACCCAAAAAAGTATTAAAAAGCGTTCAGAAGAAAATATTAGAGAGTATTCTTGAAAAATTCGCATATCATAGTAATGACTATAATTTTATTTCATTTAGTGCCCACGGTTTTATTAAAGGAAAGTCGGTTGTTACAGGTGCCAATATTCATGAAAAAAGTCCGGCTTTATTGATAAATATGGATATAGAGCATTTCTTCCCCACCATCACCTTCCAAAGGGTAAGAGGAATGTTTATGGGTTTTGGTTATTCAGGCTATATAGCATCTTTATTGGCAATGCTGTGTACATATTGTGAACGCATGGAAATAGAAGTTAACGGTAAACAAAAATTTGTTGCAACAACGGGAAGAATACTTCCTCAAGGCTCACCTGCAAGTCCCATGATTACCAATATACTTTGCCGTTCATTGGATAAAAGGCTCAACGGTCTTGCTTCAAAATTTGGGTTTATATACACGAGGTACGCAGATGATATAAGCTTTAGCACAAAAGAAGCATCAATAACCGATGCCGGTAAATTTTGCGGTCTTGTCACCAAAATAATTTCAGATGAGGGCTTTAAGTTAAATTTTGAAAAGACCAGATTTTTGAAGAAAAACAACTGCCAGTCAATTACAGGAATTGTTGTTAACAACAACCAGCTTGGAGTTAGAAAGAAATGGGTGAAAACCTTAAGAGCTGCAATATATAATGCTCGTAAGGCTATGGCTGACGGAAAAGTGCCTTACGAAGCAATCAGTGAGATATCTGGTATGGCAGCATGGCTGAAGTGTGTTAATGAAGAAAGGTACAGGAGCATAATAACAGATGCATATGATCTTATAAGGGATATAAATAAAATGATGTAATTACTTTATTTAAAATACTTTAAAAATTAAGTTGAATTTGAATATCGCCTTTGTTATACTAAATTTAAGTTAATAAAGAGTAACAGATTCCTTGGCCTTTATACCTCGGTGCTGCGCCGCGGTGGAGATTTGCCAGTTACACGACACCTGGCTGTGCGCAACTCGCATTGCCTTCACTATAGTCCATTTTTAAAAGGATCCTACGGTGTAATGACTATAGTGAAGCAATGCTGAAGTGTCACAACCAGATATTAGAGTTGTTAGCGAGGGATCTGTTATTTTTTTGAGTTTTTTTGAGTTTTTTTGATTCATTTCTTTATTTATTCATTTTACTTGAAAAACTGAATTATTGTTGTATAATTTTAGTAATCACATATTTTGGGACAGATGGTTCATTATGCTTATTACAACTTATTAACTTGATAAGTAAAAATATGTTTTCAATTTTCCTGCTTAAATATAGTAATTTATTATTTACTATTGATTGGACAAATAAGAATTTGGTACTTTTTCGTATATTTTAATTTTTTACAATAAAACAAGGGGGAGGAAAAAAATGAATACACTAGAGTTCAAAACACTGCTTGAAATGATATTAAAAGTTACACAAAAAAATGCAAGCAATCTTGCTGACAGTTATTTATTGAAAGACAGTTCAATTATCTCCAGATGGAAAACTAAAAGAGCAACTCCAAAAAGCTATGACTTAGACAAAATAGTAGAATTCACTCTAACAGAATCAAGTGCTTCCCAAAGAAAAATATTGAGAGACAGGATTGAAGCATTAGTCAGAAGTTCAGAAATTGAGCAGGAAATAAAAAAACTGATCTTGGATAAGGATGATTTCGGGGATTTTCTTCGTGAAACCCTTAGTGTATCTGTTTGCGGTTCCTATATAACAGGTCAGGATAATACTGAGACCGATAATATCGACACAATTAAAGCAAAAAAAGACGATTCCTTTAAAGGCACTGTTCAGAAGAAGGATAATAGATTTAGAGGTACTTTGGAATTTGATATTGCTATTCCCGAAAAAAGTCTAATAAATTCATCAAGTACTTCAGATCTTACTAACTTAGAGCTAAAGGGAACAGTAAATATGTCGCCTAAAAACAGATTGTATAGAGCAACCAGGTATCTGGGTAAAACATCCGTTGTAGTTGTAATAACTATTTTAGCTTTATCGGGAGTATTTATGTCGTCATCTTTAAAACAGTCTTCCAAAGATAACCTGAATGTCTACAATTCCAAGACAAGCGAAAGTCAGGAAAACAGGCCCATTTCCGACAATGATGCCAGTGAATCCTTAGATGGCGAAATATCACCTTCTCCTGTTCCTACTGTGACGCCTATTTTACCAACACCGACACAGGTACCTGAACCTACACAACCGACTAATACTATGAAGCCATCAGAAACTCCTCAATCTGTTCCGGAAACTGCTCAAGGCACTAATAAAAGCAATACAAACAGTAACAATTCAAACAACAATAATACAAACAATTATAATACAAACAGCAACAATTCAAACGACAGCAGCATTAATTTTTCCGGAAACATAAATATAAACGGAAACGGAAATGATTTTTATCAGGGAGTGGATATCTCAGTTATAAGAGAAGACTGATATTTAGGTGGTAATATGTATAGAAAAAAACTCGCAAATGTATTGTTTGTCAATTTAATTGTTATGCTTTTGATATTTTTACAATTAGAAATTATAAGCTATGCTGAAAATAAGCAAATAATTCTAAAAAGTATAAACGTAAAAAACTCCCGCAGTATTAAAGTCAACAATACCATATATATGCCGGCAAAAATCATTTTTGAGGCATTTGAGTGGCAGGTAAATTGGGACAGTGTGTCAAAGAAAGTCATTTGTACAAATGGCAATAAGATAATCGCATTTGAAAATAACAGCAGTGAAGTTCTTATGGATAATGAATACTATCATATGGAGAGCCCGTTTATTATAGTCGGTAATATAGGATATGTCCCTCAAAAGTTTATTGTTGAGCAGTTTGGCGTAAAGGTACGCTGGAATAAAAAAGACAATATCGTTTTACTGTCGACCAATAATGCTCAAAGTATATCAGTTAACGGGTCAAGCAACATAGTTATTGTTGGAGAAGGTATTATTGCAAATATATTTGAGCCATGCAGCAAGGACACAATAAATGACATGCTTGATATAGCCGATAAGCTTTTATCTATCAGCCCTCACGATGCTCTTCAAAAATATGAGGAAATCATTGATAACTTTTCTCCTGAAGACATGCCGGATTTGTATGCTCATATAATGAATAATATGGGCAATGCATATATCACAATTGCAGAATACAAGGACACAAGGCAAAATATTAGCAGAGCCATAGATTCATATGTTAAGGCAATGGATTATTTTAAGGCAAACGGAGATAATGCCGACATCTGTACTCTACTTATTAACCTGGGGAATGCTTATCGCACTTTATCAGATTTGGACAATTGTCAAAATAGTGCCGAAAGCTCCATCAACCTTTATAAAGAGGCTTTAAAACGCATTTCTGCCGACGATTATCCTCTGGATTATGCAATGATTCAATATAATATGGGACTTTCTTACAATCAAGCGGGCTCTGAAAAAAATGCCTCCAATTGCCTTAAAATTGCAAGGGATATTTATGAGAAATCTCTTGATATATATACTCTAAGTGAGGATCCTCAAACCTATGCAACGATAAGATATAACCTTGGAAACATTTACAGGCATCTTTGGAGGACAGAAGATTTTTTTGTTTTTGAAAAGGCAAAGAAAAATTATGAACAGGTATTGAATGTGTGGACTTCCGAGAGTTTTCCTCTTTATTATGCAAAGGTTAATGCCTGCTTGGGAATGCTTTATTCGAAACTCTATGCAGAGAACAAATCCTACAATAGTTATGAAAATGCCAGATTAAGATTTAAGGAGAGTCTCAGACTCATTACAATGGAGCGGTATCCTGTAAATTTTGCCAAAACCAATATGGAACTAGGAAATTTATTTATAATTGCCTGGGAATACACAAAAAACGAAGAATTATATTATAATGCTGTTTACTGTTATGAAAATAGCCTAAAAGTATTTACGTCATCCGGTTATCAAAAATATTATAGTAATCTGACAGCCAATTTGAAGGTGCCGATTATAAAAAATAGGCTAATAAATGCTTTTACGTATAGAAGGGAGAAAGATGAAAAAATATATAATTAATCTAATACTTGTTCTATCAATTATTAATTTAATATCCATTGTATCTGAAAGTGCTTCTTTGGAAAATACAAATGTAATAATTAACGGTCAGCAAATAGAATTTACATTGGCTCCAAAGAATATTGACGGAAATCTTATGCTTCCCCTCAGGGAGTTATTTGAACTTTTCGGATTTCAGGTCAATTGGGATAAACATACCAAATCAATTACCATATCAAAAAAGGACAAAACAATAATTTTAAAAGATACAGAGTTAATTGCATCAGCAAATAACAGCCATATTACCCAAATGCTCCCTCTTAAATTGATTAACGGGAGTTACTATGCATCAACCGAAATCTTTCAATCAGGGCTGGATATAAGTATAAAATATGACAAGGATGAAAACACTTTATACTTAACAAATAAAGAATCATATGATATTTCCATTTCAGGCGATAATAATCTGGTAACTCGCGGTAGAACCTTAATTGTAGGCATAACAAGCCAAAACAGTACTGATAAAACACATAAAAAAATTGCTGAAGCCAACAAGTTATTTGATAGCAGAAATTACCTGGGTGCAATCAAAAGCTACAATGATATTCTAAAGAGTATTTCAAGTACAAATAATCCGGAAGAATTTGCTCAGGTAATGATAAACCTGGCAAATGCCTACGTAGAACTGGCATGTGTTATAAACAAGGAAGAAAACTCACTAAAAGCCATAGCCTTATTTGATGAAGTTATAAAAAAAATAAAGGACGAAAAATACTCTTTATATAGAGCTGCTGCCTATAAGGGTATGGGGAATGCGTATTTGCTTGCTGCAAAAGTCAGGGATATGGAAAAGATATCTTCCAAAGCTTTAGATTCCCTTGATGAGGCAATAAAAATATACAAAAAAGAGAAATATCCACTTGAATATGCTGATGCACAGTATTACGTGGCAGTTGTATATATTAATCTAAGTTTTTCCAAGGACGGAAATGAGTACTTACCAAAAGCGTTGGATGCTTGTGATAATGCCTTAAGTGCATATAAAATAAAAAACGACACCAAGGGATATGCTATGATCAAATATTGTCAGGGAATGGTTTTTGAGTCAATGTACTGCATCAATAATGATGAAGACTATTTGACAAAAGCTTTTGCTTCATTTAATGAGGCTCTTAAAACCATTACAATAAAAGTGGATCCCTATACATATGCTTATATAAAAGTCTGTATGGGCCAGCTTTATCAGTACTTGGCTTATAAAAACCCCTCTTCCGGATATCTGGATTCTGCTATAAAATGCTATAACGAGGCTTTGGAGGTATTAACCATATCAAAAAACCCTTTTGGATATGCGAACGTTCAAGAACATATAGGAGCGGTATATGTGCAAAACATCTCTGAAGAAAACAGTGCTAAAGCCGTGGCTGCTTTAAAGGAAGCTTTAAAGATATTAACACCTGAGCAATATCCTTTAAACTATGCTATGGTACAAAGTGAAATCGGAATGGCATATAGATATCTTGCCACATGTAAAGAATCCGAAGAGTATTACAATAAGGCCATTGATTCTTTCAATAATGCACTGTCAGTATTTTCGCTGGAAAAATATCCGGATAATCATGCTAAGGCAATGATTGAACTTGGAGCAACTTATCTGATCAAAAAAAGTAAAACTAGTGTTGATGATATAAAAAAAGCAATAGATTGTTTCAATGTTGCATTAAAGGTTTATACCCCTAATTACAACCGAGTTTTATATGGCTATGCTTATTTAAATCTTGCTGAAGCTTATAAAATACTTGCTGAAAAAAATATAGATAAAAAAGAAAACTCCTTGAAGACTATTAATGCCAGTAATAAAGCTTCTGAGATTTTGACCTTTGACAATTTTCCCATATATTATTTATATCTTCAAACTATTATGGGAAATGCATATTCTTTTCTATCAGAATTAGAAAACAGAGAAGAAAATCTTACAAAATGCATTGATTGTTACAAGAACGCTATAAATAACTTTACAGAAAAACAATTTCCTCTTGAATATATCAAACTGCATAGTGCTATCGGCGAAAAATATATGATACTCTCCGAAACAACAAACACCAAAGAAAACCTGAAGTTCGCAATACATTATTTTGATGAAGCTCTAAAGTATTTGACACCAAAAGATTTCACGGATAAATTCAATGATATAACAAATAAAAGGGAGCAGGCCCGGATGGCTTTGATTCAAGCAGAGTAAGACTATCAGGATACATATCGAAAGATTTTGTTATGGGGATGTTCAAAGAATGAACATCCCCATAATTACTTTTGACCAAAGTAGGTATTTATTTAGATCTGTACAGGGAATTTTGTTATAATCCCGTTTACATATCGCAATATATACATCATGTCAATAGAATCAACTTTTCCGTTACCGTCTACATCAGCCGCTAATCTACCGTACTCATGAGGGAAAATTTTAGATCCACTCATAATTTTTGCTTTTACCAAATCATGGTCCTCTTTTGTTACGGTTGATGTTCCATCCACATCTCCATATATGAAGATGTCTATTGAACCGTTATTTATTTTTGTGGATTTATATTGATAGGAATCCGATTTGTAAAGCTTACATCTGTTTTGCACCAGTGTAAGGGGAGTATTGGAAATCGTAGTAACGCTATCAATAACGTCAAACTCAATATTTGCCATTATTCCATTTGTATTTATAATCTTATGCGAAGCCATATCCCCTGTAAATGTCAGTGTAACCTCACCTTTTGTGTTGTCAACGGAATATGCAAATCCATATCCTTCCGGTATAATGCTTCCCGCTGTTGCATCGGTTACCCAAAGCTTGTTTTTATCATATTGTACAACAGCACTCACTTTGTAAATCCCTTCTGCAGGAACGTTAGATATTGTGACAGGTATTACTTTCTTTCCTGATTTAGGTTCCATTACACCACTTCCGATGCTCAATGCTGTTGCAAAGGCATCTGTTGAATATACACAATCAATTGCCAAGGGTAAGTCTTTATAGTATAGACCGCCCATAGTATATATCCTGCTGTCAACGATCTCTGCTTTGTGTCTTTCACCGGCAAAAGGGTATTCTCCTTTGTCTGTCCATGTTTCAGTAACAGGGTCATATTCCCTGAAAGACCCGTTATTGCCGACCCCACCAATAACATAGATTTTATCATTGGTAGTTGCAGTTCCAAACAGTGCTGAAGCTACAGGCATCGGATTTTTGGTTGTCCATGTGTCATTTGAGGGGTTGTATTCTTCTATGGATGCCGTTAATTTATCCGAAGCATCATACCCGCCAATGATATATATTTTTCCATTTGCAACTGCCGCTCCAAATTCTCTTCTGGCAGTCGATATTGAACCGACGGTACTCCATGTATCAGTAGATGGGTTGTACCTTAAAACCTTATCTGTCATTTCAATTTTGTATTGACCTGTTGCTGAATTATATACCGCTTTTGATCCTCCAATGACATATATGTATCCATTTAAAGCTACCGCTTCATGGTCACACCTCAACTCAGGCATTTTCGCTTTCGAAGACCATGTTTTAGTAGCAGGATCATATACTTCCATACTGTCATAGAACGTAGATCTGCCTATTAAATTATCAAAACCACCCATTACATATATCTTTCCATTTAATGATACGGCAGATGCATCTACTCTGGGAACAGACATTTTTGACTCTAAAGTCCAAGTATCATTGGCAGGATCATAGGATTCAACACTATCCAGTCCACCTAATCCAAGGTTATTACCACCTATACCACCAATTGCATATATTTTTCCGTCCAGTACAGTTGATGAAAAATATGATCTTAGATGATTCATATCTGTATTCTTTTTCCATACTCCTGCCTTAGGATTATAAAGAATAACATTTGATAAATAGCTTCCTCTACCGTATCCTCCAAGTATGTAGAGTTTTTCATTTACCACAACAGATGTATGTCCTATTAACTGTGACGGAAGATCACTTCTTGGAGTATATAAACCAATGGTGTCATCATATTCGACAACCTTACTTGATGCTTGTCCTCCCGAAATATATAACTTTCCATTTATTTCGGAAACTGTAAAATCAGAATCGGCATTGTTCAAGCTTTTCTTTATTGTCCATGAGTCAAGTGTGGGGTCATATTCTTCAAAAGATTTCAGAACATTATCGCCATTTGTTCCACCAAGAACTATAATTTTATTATTCAATGTACTTATTCCAAAATTACTTCTTGCTGTAGGCATTGATGCTCCTGTTGACCATTCATTTGTGGAAGGGTCATATATCTCTACTTATTATGTTAGTGCCGTCTATCATAAGGTCATAGCCTGTAGCACCTGGTACAGAATCCCAACTTACATTAATTGAGTTGTATGTCACATCAGCTCTCAAATTTTTGGGAGTACTGAAAAAATCTGCCGAGTATACCAAAGCAAAAGGTTGTGGTCCCTTCGGCACATTGTATCCGATAACTTCGATTTTATATGTTCCCACCTTGGGATTTCTGATTGTTATGTTTTCAACATTGTTTTTGTTGTCAACTTCTGAATTAAACGGTGCTGTAAAGTCATTTCCATTATAAACCGTTCCATCAGGAGCCGTAACCTTCAGGTTAAGATCGTTAACAAGTGCCTTAGAAGCTGACACAGATCCAGGATAATCCGACCATGTAAGTGTTATCTTAAGCGGCTTATCTGTGCTTGTTACTTTACATTCTGTGGTATATGAAGCTGTTTGACCTGTAGCTAAAGTTGCATTGTCTTCAATAATTTTAGTTGCAAGAAGTGAATCATAAATACTAGTTTTCCCCCAGCCCTGTTCTGCAGTATATCCTTCAGTCAATGCTCCATTAATTAAAAATGCTTTGACAAGAGCTGCCGTAGGACTTGTTATACCATAATTTTTCTCTATATATTCACGGATAACAGCAACATTTCCTGCTGTTAACGGAGTCGACATTGATGTACCGCTCATATACTGATAGTATGGGTTACCGGGATATGGATTATCAGTACCTTTAAGCGAGGTTTTTGCTGAAGCTATATTTGTACCGGGTGCAACAACATCAGGTTTAATCCTGCCATCAGCACATCCATAGCTTGAAAAAATAGCTCTCTCACTTGGATTGTCGGAATTCAACAAATTATCCTCAATGGGCATATATGGCCTGAAATTTTCAGTTGCACCAACTGTTATACAATTTTTGGCTGATCCGGGTGAACCAAGATTAGGACTGTCATTTCTTCCATTGTTTCCGGCGGAAAATAAAACAACCATATCCGGATTGTTCCATATAAACTGGTCAAGGTCGTTGCAATTTGAAGTATATGCACCTTTTACAGCAGAACCCCATGAATTTGAATGTATTCTTGCACCATATGTATATGCTTCCTGAAGCAAATCACTTACAGAAGTATATCTTATCGAGGAACCTACACCTACATCCTGTACAACCAAATGTGCTTTTGGTGCTGTTCCCTTTATTTGACCACCAGACATCGAACCATCTCCAATAATTGAACCTGCCGTATGAGTACCATGTCCATAAGCGTCAACTCCGTTTTCTCCCGTATGGTCGATGATTTTATCAATTCTGCCTAAAAAGTCATTATGAAGGGTATTGTTGGAAAGCCCTTCATTCCCATTATCCAAGCCTGTATCGGCTATCCCGATAATTTGTCCGCTACCTTCATAAGACAAGCCGGAAATGGATTCAGAGCCTGTTATTCCTCTTGCAATATCATTGTTAAATTGTGCATCAACTTCTTCTTCAATATATTTTATTGAATTATTCTTCAAAAGGCTTTTTATATTCTTAAACTTGGATTTTGCAGTAATAACTCCTTTTTTGCTCGATAACTTGTTAGAACCGCTGTTTTTAAGATCATTATCCAAACTGCTTAAATCGGTATCAAAAGTGCTGATTCTTATTTTGACTTCGTCATCAAGACCTTTTTGATCCTTGCTATTGATTTTTTCCAGAAGATCCGGATCCATCTTGAATTGATCGTCATAGGGTATGACATTATCTACACAATCAACATTTTTAACCTTTTGAGCAATGTTAGGTGTAATGAATGTTAGAAACGAGAAATCAGGGATATAATCCAGCAAAATTGCTCCTGCATTTATGACCTTATCTTTCATCTCCTCCGTTATAGGACCTGTGAAAGAAATAATATAAGGTCGTGCTTCTTTTCCTGATTTATTAAAGTCGTATTTTGCACCTATGCTGCTATCATCGGATTCAAATGTCGCAGCCCTTAAGTGAATTTTATGCTTGTTTTTTTGAAATCCTTTTTGTGATGATGCACCCACATCAAAACTTGCTGTCGATAACAATAAAGATACGGACAGTACTGACGCCATTAATTTGTTTAGTTTCATAACCGTTTCCCCTCCTATAAATATTTATTTTACTACAACTCAACAAAAGCTAAGGCATATCACCTTCTTTCTATTTTTGATACTTTAATTATATACTCAAATGCTGTAAATTGATTTGACATAGTGTTGATTAAATTTTGACTTTATTTTGACTTGATTTGATCATATCTGGTCTTCTTGTACCCTTACAAGCCAAAAAGTAAAAGAAAAAGCTACAGGCCAAGTATCTTTCTCATCCTGTAGCATAGTGTTATAAACTATATAACTATTTTCTTATTATAATGAAATTGTACTCTTGGTTCTTTATACAGACTGTTTCCATTTATTTAGGATCTCACCGCTGTTTTTTATTTTTAGACTATTTGTTCTAGTTCTTTGTGATCTTGTCAATATTACTTGACACATTTTTCTCGAACACTTTGTGATTTTTGCGTTGGTATATAATGGGATGGAGCGTAGCGTAATCCCATTATATACCAACGCGTCGCTTTGCTCCCATCGTTACGCTGTTTTAGAATATTGTGCCTCATAAAACCTTTTCCTCTTTACCAT
>Ga0255341_1003674_pt1 | contig 16990 bp, 15 predicted proteins | sample wastewater_treat_8_FD_192418 | JGI IMG/M metagenome (GOLD analysis project Ga0255341, IMG submission 192418) | Wastewater microbial communities from Lulu Island WWTP, Vancouver, Canada - plant12 | ecosystem: Engineered > WWTP > Wastewater > Unclassified | place: Canada: Vancouver, British...
TCAGGATTTTGTAACCAACGAAGTACATAGGTTTTCTTCGCCTACCATTGAAATTAAAAACAGTTCACTTGCACCACTTTTAGAAGAATGGCGTCTTCTACCGCACTAATTGTCAGAAGTCAGGACATGTTGAATATCAACAGGGCAAAACAAAATAATAGAAGTTTTCTCATATAAGTTGATTTTAATTAATTTCCCAAAAATTCCTCATTATGGATTTTTGATGTATGCAAATTTAAGTAATAAATATTCAAATTGTTCATTAGAACAATATTTTTTTTTCACAATTATTTAAAATCCCCATTGCTCGATAAAAAATGTTTCTATTTTCTTGATTTTTTTGTTTAATTTTTTCATCACGAAAAAAAGTAAAAGCCTGCCCGGCTCAAGGGTACAAAAAGAATTATAAATTTATTTTGAAAATTTACTCGGACAACAATAATAGAAAATAAATAGGGTCTGCTGAAAAAGTCTGAGGTGCGCCAGCTTTGAGGCGACAAGACGAAGATGTATAGTAATACTTCGAGTCGATGGCAACGAAGAAGATGGCGTGCATCAGACTAACAAACACTTTAAGCGTAGCATTATACCCGATTTATTTTTGAAAATAAACGCAAAATTTATTACATGAATGAAGCAATAAAATTGAAATGCAAGGATTTTTAATGATTTTGCTTAAAATACCTGCATCTTCAATGCAGTTTAGTGCGAATAAATTACTGGTGCAGAAAGTGTTGAGTGTTTTTCAGCAGTCCCTAATTAAACTATTTAAGTTTTATCTCTTCGGATTGAATAACTTCCAAAGATTCAGCATCATAAATAAAAACGACAATGTGCATCTGATTTTTATTCCAGTTGCTGTTTGTTATGGTATATGAAATAGTTTTACTATATTTTGCACCTGCAATTGCGCCGTTAGCTGAAAGAGTGTCTCCCCAGGTATCATTAAGTGCAGCACGCAAAACGTGCATGTGTACATAATCTGCTATTTCCGGCACTGCGCCGACAAGCGGGTCATTGTTTTTTTGATAATCAATAATACTATCTTCTGTAAGATATGCCGATATCATGATTGTATTTTGAAAATCATTGAAAAAATCCACATTTGCAGTTAATTCAATAGTTGATGTATTATTATTAAAATTTTTTGTAATATTTATATCGGCTTCGGGTGCCAATGTCAGCAATTCAGATATTTTTGACGGCCAATCGTCAGGTCCAATTATTTTAGACCCGTTGAATTCTTTCCTGTTTATTGTCCCATTTGGATTGCCAATTAGGTCAACACCAAAAAACGTATTTAAATCATTACCTGTTGTGCATTTAAAATCTGTCATGTAATTGGGTGACACAAGTTTTGCAAAATATCCAGCATGAATTGTTATTAACGTAATTTGCCCGGGATATAAATCCATTAGCTGATGCGCAATAATTGCAGCACCAGGGCAGTTTGGACAAAGGTGCCCCGTGTAATCTTCCAATAATATTTTCCTTTTAACCGTATCTGTTGGAGTAGTACCTGAACCGTTTTGGGTGAACGGAGGCTCAATCACATCACATGAAACAATAATGAAAGATAAAACAACGATTATTGAAGCTATTGAAAAAATATTTTTCATTTTAAAAAAATTAAAAATTACTGGTAATTGTAACAAGTAATCCGTAAGAAGCCGGCACATTGCGGCAAACTCCGCCTACACAAACGATTCCCTCACGCTGCTTACCGTAAGTTAAAGCTATTCTGCTGCTGTTTTTGGTATATCCAAATCCAAAGGTATAATAGTGTAGTTTTTTACTTTTAACCGGGTTTCCATAATTGTAGCTGTCGCCTGCCATAATGAACCATTTTGGAGCCATTGTAAATTCCAGCATTACATTAGCCCAGTTTTTCTTGTCTTGTTTGGTCATTAAATGTTGTGCTTCCAACCTTAAAGATTTTGTTGGGGTGATTTTATAGGTTATATCGGCAACTCCAATATGACTATAAAAAGTACCATCAGTATGCCCTTCAATCACATCGCTGTTATATGTTAAATATGCCCAAGTGAAAATACCTTTTAATTTTTTATTAAATTTATGACTTACTTCTATATTAACATCCTCGAAATACAATTCGTCTCCGATTGCAAAAAAATCGCTTTTGTATCCAAGGGTACCGGGCTGCATTAATGCAGTTGAATCGTTTACTTTTTGCATGTCAATTGCATTTGCTCTGGAATAATTAAAAGCAATATCGGTTCCGTATTTACCACCTAAAGTAGTATTTTTTTTAATTTTATAATTAAGTTGACCTTGCAAAGCCATTTCGCCATTTGGTTGGGTTGCATAAGGATAAAAAGCCAAAAGAGTATAGGTGTGAGGTTTTGTTAAAGCAGGCAAATAATTCATTGTCAACGCATTCCCAGTAACGGTTCTATCGCTTCTAAAATTCATATTGTCAATTCTTTTGGCACTTAAGGTAATTCCCAGTCCTTTTTGTGAATAACATAATGATGCAAACAAGGCTTCACCGGGTTTATAAATCATCTTGTTCACTGTGGACGGGTCGTTCACTTTGTAGGCATATTCGCTGTTAAGCATCCAGTTGCCATAGTTTAATGTTATTCTGCCGGCCCAACTACCTACGTTTTCGGGTAATTTATATATAGGATTTTTATCGGGTTGATACTTGCTCACAAAGCTTCCCCCAATAGTAGTCCTCAATTTCGAACCTGACCACTTATCGTTAAGCTCGTTTAAATTAACTTCTCCGTCAATTCCTCTAACAATGCCTTCTCCTTTGTCGAAAAAGAATCTTTGCTGACCAATTACTCCTTTTAAATAAATTCCCTTATATGGCTTAAAGCGCAATCTTATTCCATCCAGCGAATTATCAATGCCAAGGCTTCTTTCCTCATAAATGCGCAAAAGCATACCTGACCCGAACTGCTCATAATAGTTTCCCACTGTTATATCGAAATCCTTATGGGAATAAGAGGCAAAACGGTATGGGATTCCACTGCCTTTATATCGCGGGTCGAAGCCAAGCATTACATTGTTATAATTTTCATAACGTATTCCTGCAGAAAAATTCCCTGCGCTAAACATAAGATTCAGATAGCCATTACTAAGTAATTTTTCGGGAATAGTGTCGGCACCAATGGCAGAATCAGCCATATAATATTGAAAATCTGTTTGAAAATCGCCATGAATTTGTGCGTTTTGCAATACATTTTGCGCAACACTCGTCATTGACATAATAAGGAGCGCAGCAGTAAAAAATTTATTCATAATATTTCGCTATGGAAATTATTCATTAATATTTTCGCCGGAATTTAATTTTCTGATTAAATCAATCAATTCCAATTCGCCACCCTCGGTAAATGAGGTATGTTGCCAAACGATTTTTCTGTCTTTATCTATAATAAAAGTATGTGGCACTAAATTAACATTCATGGCTCGTTTAAAATCGGCATTTGGATCGCATAAAACATCAAACGGCCAATCTCTGCCATTTACAAAAGATGCAACATTTGGAAAAGTTCTTGAATCATCAATGCTGATGGCATAAAGTTTAACTCCTGTTTCTTCCTGCCACTCCTCGTAAACTTCGGCAAATGTTGTTAATTCTTTAACACATGGTTTGCACCATGTTGCCCAAAAGCTAATAATTATAGGCTTCCCATTATTGAGTATAGAGTCCGAAGATACTATAGTGCCATCAGGTTTTTTTAAATCAACAGTTGGCACTGTGTTGTTTTGTGCAGTTAATGATATTACTGCAAAAAAAGTCAATATTCCAAAAAATGATTTCATTCTGTTAGTTTTAGATTGTACACAATTCAAATTCCTTACCAAAAAATAATTTGAATAATACAAAAGTATATGTTTTATTGCATATAAGAAAAATGAACAAATGTTACATTTTTTAATTTTGAATCCATACGCATTGAAAATCAGTAATATAATTTTATTAAAAAATCTGTCATCATAAATTTTATTTTTACGACAACAGATTTATACAAAATACGATTAAAAAGGAATTAACCTTTTATCATAAAAAGCAGCATTTTGAATGCCTCAGGAGCTTTAACGGCATGAGGAATATTTGCCGGCATTATTATTAATTGTCCAGCTTTAACAATATGAGAAACACCACCGATAATATATTCGCCTGTGCCTTCTATTACCTGAACAACGGCATCAAACGGAGCTGCATGTTCGCTTAAAGCCTGACCTTTATCGAATGCAAAAAGAGTAAGATTACCTCCCGTATTTTTGGAAACAATTTTACTTACGATTCCACCAGGAGTATAATCAATAGCGCTGGCAACCGAAGTTGGTTTTGAATGTTCAAATGCGTTTTCCATGGTTATTTTTTTTAGTTAAGATACATTAAAAATTGCAAAGTCATTTATGGGCGTGGAGCCTTTATTACTAAAACACGAGCAATATCATTGGTATTATTCGTAATTTGATGAATAATATTTTTAGGGCTTTCTATTAATGAGCCTTCCGAAAAAACTTCATTTTCTCCGTCAACGTCAATAGTTACTTCGCCTTGGTGGACAAAAAACAAAACATCTACCGGAGTAGCGTGTGGTGGAATGTTTTGTCCGGGTTTAAGGCTAATCATTATTGCCTCGGCAGATGGGATACTACACAAAACTTTAGCATCAAGTCCATGGGGATTTTCTCTGTGTGGTGCACTTGAATAGTGTGAACTTTTCATAATTTTAGAGTTTATATAAAAAAGGGGCTTGCTTAAAGCCCCTTTAAATTAATTTGTTTATCCTATCATTGTAGCTAAATCCTCTTCAACGTTAGTGATGGTTCCGATTCCAAAATTCTCAACCAATACTTTTGCAACGTTGGGTGAAAGGAAAGCCGGAAGTGTTGGTCCAAGGTGAATGTTTTTAACGCCAAGTGAAAGCAATGCAAGTAATACAGCAACTGCTTTTTGTTCGTACCAAGCAATGTTATAAACAATTGGTAATTTGTTTACATCGTCGAGTCCGAAAACTTCTTTCAGTTTAAGGGCTATTACTGCCAAAGAATAGCTGTCGTTACACTGACCGGCATCAAGAACGCGTGGAATTCCGCCTATATCACCAAGAGGAAGTTTGTTGTAACGATATTTTGCACAACCTGCTGTTAGAATAACAGTATCTTTCGGAAGTTTTTCGGCAAATTCGGTATAATATTCGCGCGATTTCATTCTGCCATCGCAGCCTGCCATTACAACAAATTTACGGATTGCTCCTGATTTTACAGCCTCAACTACTTTATCGGCCAAAGCTAAAACCTGAGCATGAGCAAAACCACCGGTAACATTTCCGCTTTCGATTTCTTTAGGTGGCTGACATTTTTTTGCATGCTCTATAATAACCGAAAAATCTTTGCGTCCGCCTTCTGGACGTTCGGGAATATGAATTGCACCTTCAAGACCGGAAGCACCGGTTGTATAAATTCTGTCAGCGTAGGTAGCATTAGCTCTTGGAGGAACTATACAGTTTGTGGTAAACAAGAAAGGACCATTAAAGGTTTCAAAATCATCAACTTGTTTCCACCAAGATGAACCATAATTTCCTACAAAATTGTCGTATTTTTTAAATTTTGGATAAGAATGTGCAGGTAACATTTCACCATGAGTGTAAACATCAACTCCTGTGCCTTTTGTTTGCTCTAATAAATCTTCAAGGTCGCGCAAATCATGTCCGCTGATTAAAATTCCGGGATTATTACGTACGCCAATGTTTACCTGTGTTATTTCAGGATTACCATAAGTACTTGTATTGGCTTTGTCCAACAATGCCATTGTTTTAACACAGTATTCTCCGGTTTTCATGGTTAAGGCAACCAATTCGTCGGCTGTTAAATCATTGCGAAGCATTTGAGATAGAGCATGAGCCGTAAAATCAATGATGTCTCTGTCAGTATGATTTAAATTCCATGCATGCTCGGCATAAGCAGCCATACCTTTTATACCATACATTATAAGTTCTTTCAAAGAACGGATGTCTTCATGTGTTTCTGCTAAAACACCAACAAGCAGAGCTTTTTTATCAAATTCTTCTTCTGTTGATGCATACCATTGTGCAGCATCAGGAATGGTTACATCTTTAAGTTTTGGGGCAACTTTTTCCTGAAGTGCTTTTTTTGCTGCAAGGATATCATTTAATAATGCAATAAGAGCTTTGCGGTCGAAATTTGCATTTGTAATAGTTGAGAAAATAGCATTCAAAACTTTGAGATCAAGTTTAGGGTCTAATGAAACTCCATTTTTATTTGCTTGATCCATCCACCAACTCAAACCTTTTACATTATATATTAAAAGATCTTGAATTGCAGCTACGGGTTCTTTTTTTCCACATACTCCGGCTATGGTACAACCTGTACCTTTTGCGGTTTCTTGACACTGAAAACAAAACATGCTCATAATAGGTTAGTTTTTAATTAATCAATTCGGTAAAACAATACGCAAATGTATAAATGTTTTTAATGTCGAAATAAAATTAACATAAATTTAACATTTGCAATTGCTTTTTTAATTTATTTAAAATTTGAAACGAAATTACAAAAAATGTTCAATATAAAATTTAAAGGAATTATATTCGTAAGCAATTTAAATAAGTTATTGTGTAATAGATGAGCTGTAAAAGAATAATATTAATTATTTTGTTTTCAACAATTTACTATTTGGCTGTTTCACAAACAATACGGGGGGTAATTAAGGATAAAGCGGGTTTGCCTATACCCGGTGCCACAGTGATGATTAAAAACTCAAATATTGGGGTTGTTGCCGATGAAAACGGTACCTGGCAATTAAAGGCTCAGACGGGGAAAGTAGTTTTGATATTTTCCATGCTTGGTTATAGTTCAATAGAAAAGGAAGTTTTTATATCTCGCAACGATATAGTTGATGAAACTATATTGGAGAACAGCATTACGGAACTAAATGAAGCATTAGTTGTTGCAAATACGCGTGATTTGGCTAAAGAAATTATGCGGCAGGTACGTGAGAACAGACGCATTTATTTGAATAACTCAAACACTTACGTTTGTAATGTGTCTCGAAAACTATCCCTTATGCGCGATGAGCCTTTTGGTATATATGACAGTATTCGTAAATCGCAAAATGACAGTTTGAACAAAGCTTTTGGAACAGAGATTTTAAAAACGCCGAAAGAGAGACGTGCTGAGCGCAAAGTCATAAGGAAAACTAAAAAAGAGAATCGTAAAAACAATAATAAAACTTTGGTTGACTACAATGATACAATAAGAGTTCGGCATATTGGAGATATGAGTGAAGTGATTTTGCAGGAATATTCAAATAAACTGATGGCAAATCAGCTTATTATTGCAGAAAATACCTATGACATACAGAATGATGACGATTATATTTATGTAAGTATTGGATACGAAGAAGAAGGATTGAATATAGACCGTTTGCAATATGTTTTTTCAAGCCCTTACATGATTTTTAATACTGCAGAAGATTGGAAGTTTGATTTTTACGAGTCTCAATTACGCAAAGAGATGTTGTGTCAGCAACCTCTTGTTTCTCCATTGTCTCCTGCAGGAACAACGCTTTACAAATATGATTATGCAGGTTTATATTACGATGACACAACTAAAATATTTAAAATAAAAATAGCTTCATTATTTCCCAATGATGCTTTATTCAATGGTTTTATTTATATCAGAGACGGTTTGTTTTGTTTAAATGAAGTTGACTTATATGTTAATAAAAGTGCGCTGACAATGACGGATTCGTTCAGAATTAATCAAAAGTATAAATTAATTGATTCAACACATTCGGTTCCTGTTGAAACAATGGTTGAATATACCATTAAAGAAGGGAAAGTAAATTATTTCATTACAGGCAATTCTGTTTTTTATGATTACAAATTCGATGAATTTCCAAATATTTTTCGCAAATCCTCGCTTGAAAAAACCAGATATCAAGATGGTGCTACAGACAGAGATTCTGTTTGGTGGTCGAAAAACAGAATTATTAAGTTAACCGAGCCGGAAAAAATTTATTCCAAATATATCGACAGTCTGAGGCTGGCATATTCAAGTGAAGAGTTTGTGCGCAAAATGGATTCCGCATATAATCATATCAATATATGGAGTTTTTTAGTTAGCGGTATCAGGCATAGAAATCGTGAAAATCAGACAGAGTTTTATATTGGAGCATTGCCCACACAGATGAATTTTTTCGGAATTGGCGGATACCGGCATAATTTTAATGGCAGTTTTAGCAAACGATTCAGAAATGATGTTTTGCTGGATTCTGACGCCGAAATAAATTATGGTTTTTCAAATAACGATTTGCGAGGTTATGCAGGTGTGGGAATTACCTATATACCTAAAAAATTCGTACGAACCTATGTAAAATTCGGTGATTACTATGATATGATTAATAACAATCCGTCAATTACCAGTGCGTTTAGCAGAAGCAATTTTGCAAGAACAAAAATGTTTTCTGTTTCTCAGCGAATGGAAATTATAAACGGACTTTTTGGCGAGCTTACTTTTGAATATTCCGATCAGCAAGCCATAAGCGATATGAATATGGACAACTGGTCAAATCACATTTTTGGAGAAATTAATAAACCAATTGATTTTGACAGATATATTAAAAGTGAGATAAAATTGAATTTTGTTTACAGAATAAGGCAGCATTATATGTTTAAAGGCAACAGAAAAATATTGCTTGGCAGTAAATGGCCCGATATTTCTTTCACATGGAGAAAAGGCGTTAATGGATTGTTTAATAGTGAAGTGAATTATGATTATATCGAGTTAGGGGCAGGGGATTATATTAAGTTAAAACGATACGGCATTTCCAACTGGTCTTTTTTAATGGGAACTTATGTGAATAAAAAGAATTTGCGAATTCTTGAAAACAAATTTTTCAGAGGTAGCGATATATTCTTTTTTAGTAATCCGCTTGCATCTTTTCAATTGCTTGGTCCTACATTGAGTACAAATTCTGCTTTTTTACGCGGGAACTACATTCATCATTTTGAAGGATTTTTAGACAAGGTGCCACTTGTTGGGCGGCTTAAGCTGGCTTTGGCTGTAGGTGGTGGTTTCCTTTTGATGGACGAAAACAATTTCAGACATGGGGAGTTTTTTGTTGGACTTGAGAAGCCTATACGTATAAGACGTGAACTCTTCCGCATTGGAATATACGCTGTTACATCCGATAATTCAGTTTCAGCAGCCAATTTTAAATTAAAAGCCGGAATTAATTTTTATAATTCATTTAGGCGAAAATGGGATTATTAGCCAAAGACAATTTGTTTCCTTTAAATGATTTTCCAAGTAAAATAAAATTAGGATAAAAATAAATGCGTAGGTTTGCAGAAAAAATGATGAAAAGAGCCACATATATTAAATTTTTGTTTTTCCTTATTTCCATCATGTTGTTTTCCTGTGTCAAAGACGCTTCAATAGGCAAGGCTATATTATGCAATAATCCGTCAAACAATCAGTGTAATGAAGACATAGCTTCTTTTTATGGAGTAGAAACCGACACTATTCATTTGTTTGTTACATTAAACAATGCACCGAAAAACATAAAGGTTGATATAACCTGGTATTATCAGGCTGCTGAAAGCGAAAAAGAAGTTATTATGCAAGGTAATTTTGAAGGAGACGATAAATCGAATATTCACGCAAAGCTATATACCAATACGCCCGGTTGGCCTGTTGGCGAATATTCTGTTATAATTAAAATCGTTGGCAGCGAAAGCGAAGCAATTGAAAAGAAATTCATAATAAAATAAAACAAACATAAGCATCTAATTTAATACATTAGTCATAACGTCTGAAGTTAAAAGCTGATAGGCATTTTGGAACATTTTACTGTAAAACAATTGAAAAGTTAATTAGTTACTTGTCGCTTTAAATTAACAATTTCAGCTCATTAGATTTAAGTTTTGTTAAAAACTGACGTTTTTTCATATCTAAACAATCACAGTTACTTTTTCATATAAGTCCGGCAAACAATTTTGTCTCATTCTGAATTTTGTTCCATGATTATGACCGGTCCTTGCGTCAAAATCAACTAGAATATTTCCCTTCTCTAATGCCTTTAAGAAACCTTCAAAGTTGAATTTTTGAAGCATTAAAACTTTTGAGTAATGATAAAATTCTTTTCCATTTTCCTTCTTACTTTCTGCTTGGACGAAAAAACAATTTAACATTTTTGTCCCTGCTTTATTTGCCAAGTCGTCAAAACCCCAATATGGTTGAGGATTTAGTTCTTTTAAACCAATATTTTTCTCAACTTTTTTCAACCAATTTGCATGTTTGTCTGAAACCTTTTTTGCGTTAAATGAAATCAGTACTTTTTTTTGCTTACGGTCAATTTTGACCATAAAACCTCTGTCACTTGGAGAGTTGCCATGAATCGTTTGTCTGAAAGACATTTCTGTTGCCGGATATTTTTTCCCTGCTTCTTTATGTTTCCAACCGTACATTGGTAAAAGCATTTGAGGAACAAATCCAATTGCCCTTGGAGAAGGCTCGATATGAAATAATGTTGTTAAAGAAGAGGTATTAATTCGTTGTGATTTTAATTCCCATTCTGCTGCATTGGGTATTGGTAAATTATTTTCTTCAATCCCCAGCAAATCTTCGAGTGTATTTCCAATTCCACCTTGATTTCCATATCTTCTGTTTTCAATCCAGCCTTTGGCTGCAATTTTCTTTAATTCAGCAATTAGCTGAGGTTTTGTATATATTTTCATTTTGCGTCTTAAAATAAAGTTAATGGTCTAATTCGTAATAGCTCGCTTTGTTTTTTATTTTTTTCAATTCTTTTTTCTGACATTTCACAATAGTCAGGAGATAATTCAATACCAATAAAATGTCTTTTTAAGCCCATTGCAACAATAGCCGTTGTGCCACTTCCCATAAAAGGGTCTAAAACAATTTTTGCTTTTGTTGAAGAAATAATTCTATCAATTAAGGCAATAGGAAAAGGTGCTGGGTGCTCATTTTTCATTTCTTGTGTAAATTCCCAAACATCACCATAGGCATTAGCCTTTGGGGCTAATTTAAAGTCAGGTTTTGGAATTAGATAAATTACCTCGTAAGTTGGCAAAAAGTATCCGGGATTAAAGTTAATACCGCCTTTTCTACGCCAAATAATTATTTGCCTTACTGGCAAATCTCTAATAATATCTTTTCGGTCTTGAATAAGCCCGTTTTGTACTCGCCACTTATGATTATAAAAAATTGCTCCATCATCTTTTAAAAGACGATACATTTCCGTCAAACAATTGAATTGCCATTCTGCATATTCGTCATTTGGAATATTGTCACTGTAATGACTATATCCGTTTTGCAATGCGTTTCCTGCCCATTTCCCACTTTTTGTATTTTTTTTCATTCCGTTACCGGTAGAATTTTTCAAATTATAAGGTGGAGAAGTTACTATTAAGTCTAAACATTTGTCAGGCATTTTTCTCATTACGTCCAAGCAGTCTCCGCAAATTATTTTATCTAAATATGTTTCTTCAAAATTCATTAAATTTTTTCTGTTTGAAACAAAATTAGTTATTTTTCTGCAAATGTGATTAATTGTAGCTTGGTCTTTTACTATGCTTATTGGTAACAACAGATTGTTGAAATTTGTGATTATTACAAATATCAGATATATATATTTTTAGTAGTTTTGTGTCATGTCTCAGGCTAACACATTTGGGAAGGCTTTAAAGGTCACTTTTTTTGGTGAATCACACGGAGTGGCTATTGGAGCCGTAATTGATGGTTTTCCTGCTGGATTTCCTGTTAATTTTTCATTAATTGATTCCATGATAAGTCAGCGCAAGCCATTTTCTGATTTTGAGACAAAGCGCAATGAGCAGGATAAGGTAGAATTTCTAAGCGGCATAGATAATTATATTTCAAATGGCAGCCCAATAGCCTTTATAATTCGTAATACTGATAAAAGATCAGAAGATTATGCCTATTTAAAAAACGTTTTTAGACCCGGACATGCAGATTATGTTTACTATAAGAAATATGGTTTGTTGCCACAGGCGGGAGGCGGTCGTGCTTCGGGCAGGGAAACAATAGCCAGGGTTGTGGCCGGAGCTCTTGCAGTTGATTTTTTGAGGCAGAGAAATATTGATATAATAAGCTATGTTTCTGCAATTGGCGCTGTAGGAATTAAAGAATATGGCAAGTGGTATCCCGAAAAGGATATATTTGCTTCCCCCTTGCGTTGCCCTGAGTTACACGTTCAGGCAGAAATGCAAAAGCTGATAGATGAGGTTGTAGCTTCTAATGATTCAATTGGAGGTAAAATCACCACGCTTGTTAAGGGATTACCTGCAGGCATTGGAGAACCCTTGTTTGAAAAATTAAATACCGTATTAAGTATGGCATTGCTTAGTATTCCGGGTGCCAAAGGAATTGATTTCGGTGAAGGCTTTTCCGGAATACATTTAAAAGGAAGTCAATATAATGATGAATTGACACAAAAAAACGGAGCAGTGGAATTTGTTTCAAACCATAGTGGTGGGATTCAGGCCGGAATTTCCAATGGCAATATGCTTATAATGAATACGGTGTTCAGGCCGGCTTCGTCAATTGGTATTGAACAAAACACCATTGATGTCAGTGGAAAGCCTATAAAAGTTACCATTAAAGGGCGGCATGATGCTTGTTATATTCCACGCGTTGCAATAGTGGCAACATCTATGGCGGCTATTGCATTAATGGATTTATTTTTACAAAATAAAAATTTTGAACGGAAGTTATGATTATGAAATATTTAAAATTTGTCTTATTAATTTCCCTCGTTTTTTCTTTTACCGGAGTTTCTGCGCAGCCTGAGTTTAATTGCGGTAAGCTTAACAAAAAAGCCACAAAGCAATATGATGCAGCAATGTCAAATTATATTCAGGCTCAAAAGCTCGCACCAAAACTTCCTGCAAGTGCCGACCGTTATTATCTTGAGGCAAATCGTTTATTCAAAGAGGTAATCGATATTGATGCAGAATACGCACCGGCATATTATTATCTGGGTTGCATTAATGTTTTTAAAAAAGAAAATAACCTCAACGCTGCCGAAAAACATTTTAAAAAGTCAATAGAACTTTGTCCTGATGGGTTACACGATGCCTATTTCCAATTAGGCAAAATTTATTTTGGGTTGGATAAATATGACCAGGCTCAATATAATTTAAAGAAATTTCTTGATAAGCCTGAAGAAATCACAAATGACTCTATAGAACTTGAGGCCAGAGGAATGTATGAATGGGCAAAGACTGCCATGAATTTATTGTCTAATCCGGTGTCGTTTAATCCTAAAGTTGTGCCGGGGATTAGCAGTAAATTCGACGAATATCTTGTAATAATCAGCCCTGACAACGAAAATGCATTTTATACCCGCCGCGTTGAGGAAAAAAACAGAAATGCATGGGCAGGTGATATTGATTATAAAGAAAAGTTTTTTGTTAGTAAACGTAAACCACAACAAGGTAAACCACTTTCAGAAATACCATTTGACAATGGTCAGCCTATGCCGGAACCCTTTAATACTCATTTGAACGAAGGCGGAGCAACGGTTACAATCGACAATAAAGAGTTGATATATACCATTTGTCATATGCCGGAAAAAAACAGTCCGAATCAGTATATTAATTGTGATTTATACTATACAAAATTTGAGCATGGTGACTGGGGAGATATTGTACCTATAGATGCAGTAAACACTAAAGACTATTGGGAAAGCCAGCCTTCTATTTCCAGCGATGGTAAAACTTTATACTTTATCAGTGACAGACCCGGAGGCATGGGTGGTTATGATATATATACAAGTACCAGAGATGAATATGGTAAATGGAGTGCTCCAAAAAACATGGGAAAAAATATTAATTCCAAAGGAAATGAAAAGAGTCCGTTTATTCATACTGACAGCCAAACCTTGTATTTCAGCTCTGACGGAAGACCGGGAATGGGAGGGTACGACATTTATTATGCGCGAATGGACGGAAATGGTAATTGGCAAAACCCAACAAATATTGGCTACCCCATAAATTCCAAATATGATGATGTTGGATTTTTTGTTAGTACAGACGGGAAATATGGCTATTTCGGTTCAAATAACATGAGCGAAGGGCTGGGAGGCTGGGATTTTTATTCATTTGAGCTATATGAGGAAGCCAGACCGGAAAAAGTATTATTTATTAAAGGTACGGTTAAAAACGAAGCTGATAATCAGCCTGTTGATGCAAAAGTCGAAATAAAGAACATTGCCACTAAAGAAATAAAAGAGATACCGATTGATATTGAAACAGGTGAATATGTTGCCGCATTAAAATTTGAATCAGATTTTATGCTGACAGTTAAAAAGCCTGATTTTGTTTACGAAAGTACATATATAGCCCAAGATGATTCTACATTTACAGAACCTACCAATATTGACGTTAATTTAGAGCCTGTGGAGTTGGGAAAGGCATATCGGATGAAGGATATTTATTACGAAACCAATTCCGCCGAGTTAACTGCGGAGTCAAAAAAGGTTTTGGATGAATTTATTGAATTTTTAAGTGAAAATCCCAATATAAAAGTGAAAATTCAGGGACATACCGACAATATAGGAAGTGATGCTTCAAATTTAATTCTATCCGAAAATCGCGCCCGCAGTGTGTATGATTATTTGATTTCTAAAGGAATTGCTTCATACAGACTCAGCTATAAAGGTTTTGGAAAATCGCAGCCAATAGATACAAACGAAACTGAAGCGGGCAGGGCAATGAACCGCAGAACCGAGTTTCTTGTTACAGGAATGTAGGCAAATATAGCATTTGCGTTTACAAAATATTAATTCTTGTTATATACTGCTTAAAGGCATTTGGGAAGAGTGTCAATATCCATACGCTTAATTATTTTTAATGTATGGGTATATTTATTTAACTCAGAATTGAAAATCCCATGATGATCTATTTTGTCAATGCGTACCCGACCCGAAGCATGAATTATTTCGTAATTATTAAGCATTATGCCGGTATGTATAACTTCTCCGTTTTCATTTTGAAAAAATGCCAAATCGCCACCTTGAGCTTCGGAAACAAAAGCCACATCACTGCCAAGTAAAACCTGCTGGCCGGCATCGCGGGGAATAATCATGCGGTTTAGCATAAAGACCATTTGAGTAAATCCGGAACAATCTATTCCAAAAGGAGTGCGTCCGCCCCAACGATAAGGATTTCCCATGTAAAACTTGGCTGTTTTTGTAATTTCACTTAAAGATTTAATAATATCAGGAGTTTCAAAACAACCTTTTTCAGTCTTTTCATCTCTCACGCGGCTACCCCTTGGCAGGTCTAGTTTTAAACCTTCTTCTGAACGAATTAAAGACGATGCAGTAAAAACAAATTTAAAAGGAGAAATACATTTATCTGAAATCTCATTTAGTTTTGTTATTTCCGGGATAAAGCCACAATAATTATAATCGAGACATGTTATCGAAAGCCACCCGTTATGATTTTCTAAAATGGCTATGTCTTCTCCGTATAAAATTTCATTAACCATTTCGGCTCTGTGTGATGGTTCCTTGCGCATCGGAACAACGGTTTCAGCTATTCTGTAAATTTGCATAGTTGGTTTCTTTTCTTAAATATTCTTTGGTTTGTGGTCCCAAGTTAAACATTATATCCAATATCGACAATGAGTTTCTAAATCCAAAAATATTGTCAAAAGGTTGATTGTATATATTTTCTAATTCCCACGATAAATTACTTTTACAAAGTTTTCTCAAGTCGTTTTGCTCAAAACTATGAATATATTCATGTGATATCTCTATTGGAGCAGTAATATGTAACCACTTGAAAAACAACTTCATAAGTGCATAATTAAGCTCAGTGAGTTTTTGATGTTTTTTTTCGAATTCGTCAAAAATATAATCTGAATAATATAAAAAGAATGGACTTTTAGAATAGGAAGTTGTAATTGTTTTTTTATGATATAATGCCCAATTGGTGCTATAATCTATTAATATTTCATTGGTTTTGGTTTTATGTCCAAAAGGCTTTTTAACAGGTACCACCAATGAAATTATATCATTTGGGCCACCCAGATAATAACGATTTCTTAAAGTTTGTTTTGGATAGGTTTCGCAATCATCAATAATTATTTTACTGCTTTTTTGTAAAGCAGCGAATAATTTTGAAGGCGGCATCAGCAATGAAGGAATTAATATTTCGCTATTTACCATATCCATAGATGCAAAGATACAAAATTGGATATCTAATATTGAGCATGAAAAATAATTTCACGCTACGTATTTTTTACGATTGATAAAATTTTATACTGTGGAAAAAACGGTGCAGGATATAAATGCTGAATTTTAAATATGAGTGTTAATAATACCATTAACAAAAAGATAGGTCATATATCCAACAACAATAAATTTAACAAGGTTGCTTATAATTATGCCCGGTTTTGTTTTTCCGAATTTTTTTTCGGCAATGATTGGCGCAACATAATCAACACTGATTACTGTAATGGTAATAGCAGACAAAATCAGCATCTGTGCGGTATAAAATGGCGGTTTTTCCATTAATTGGAGCATTAGCAATCCTGCAAGCCCAAAAGGAGTCCCGGGAATTTTTTTCACAAAACATCCCAATAATCCAAGAATCATGAAAACAGCACCAATGCTAATCCATATCTGATCACTCCAAATGAATTTGCTCCATGCCAGGTCCGCAATAAATTCAGCAAACATTACTCTACCGGTTTAGTGTACAAAGATAAATAAAACATCTTTATCATTAAATTTAAAAGTTATCAGAAATAAAAAAAGCCCTTGTGGGCTTTAAAAAAATAAGATTTTTATTTAGTCGTCCCTTAAAAAAAGCATTTTTCAAACCGTCCATAGTTTGAAAATTTGCTGAAAAACCAGGCGATAAATAAAACACAGAAAATCTTTCTTGATTTTCTGCATCATTTTCTTAAGATTCCATGCTGTTGCAGCCAT
>Ga0255341_1003676_pt1 | contig 16984 bp, 8 predicted proteins | sample wastewater_treat_8_FD_192418 | JGI IMG/M metagenome (GOLD analysis project Ga0255341, IMG submission 192418) | Wastewater microbial communities from Lulu Island WWTP, Vancouver, Canada - plant12 | ecosystem: Engineered > WWTP > Wastewater > Unclassified | place: Canada: Vancouver, British...
AAAATGTGTTAATAACCAGAATAACTCTGCGAGTTATTTCCGGTTATGTAACACTGTATTACATTATCATAATAATATAACTTATATTTGTTAACATGTGGTCTGATAGAAGGGAGTAGTTAATAGAGCTTTGTATAATAGATCATAAGTTATACCTTAAATCAGATCAATCGTCTTGCACAGAGTTTACAGCAGCAAAATCAGTTTCGTTTGTTCTTAAACTCAATGGCATATATATTTATGCACAACTTGCAAAAGAAGGTATTGAAAGGAAATGGGTATTCCAATGCAACTATGAAAACAATCCCACTCAAAATCATTAAAATGGCTACATGGGTTAAAGAAATAAAAACGAAAATTAAGTTACCACAGTTTTGTCCTACTAAAGAAGAATAGATCAAAGGTTATAAAATGCTGATCATGCTTCAAACTTACACATTTCGAATCACAGCACTCCAATCATATATTCCAAATATCAATTTCATCATATACAGGGGGGAGGTATGCTCTTGAGAGAAATTTTCAGCTCAAAAAGAACACTCCCAGAGAAAAAATCAGTATTAAGTCCATAATAAAAAAAAATCATCCACAAAAGCAAATCAAGTAATCATCCGGGAAAACAAGTTGAAAAAACCAATTTGTATTCCCAATTTTAAGTTTATGAATTAATCAGGTTATGAATAAAGACAATCGTTTGTGCAATTTTTTGATAATTTGCAGACTACATTCATAATAAAAAATTATTCTGATAAAATTTTCCAATGTTTTTTACATGTATAGCTTAATATATTTATGACATTAATCATTGTTCTTAACGTTTTTTAACATATATTAACATTTTTTAACTTGGTGATATAAAATTTTTGTATTGATTTGAACAAACGTTTGTTCTATGTGTGTTTGAATATAATTTGTATGGTTCGATAATACAAAAGGCAGAAAATGAGTCTTTTAAGATCTTCTCTAAAAACAATATAACGTGTTAATTTGGTGAAGAAAAAATGTCAGGTAACAGAAGTCCATAGTGAGAAATAAGCCGGATAAAGAATTTTCTGAAAATTATTATTCTTTTTAAAATTCTAATACCTTAAAAATTAACATATGAAAAAAAATATAAACTTTAGAGAATCGATTTCTCAATCACTGAAGAAATCATTAAAAGTGAGGTACATTATACTTGCTCTTTTAATTCTTGCGTTTCCTAAAGGGCATGCAATAACCACACATTCTGTCGATTTAACCTCGGACAACCAACAGGTTACAGTAACAGGTATTGTTACTGATGCTGCGACAGGAGACATTTTACCTGGTGTGTACGTTCTCGTTTCCGGAACCACTATAGGGACAACAACGGACTTAGAAGGTAAATATTCACTACAGGTACCCAATGCTTCTGTATTACTTCGATTTTCATTTATCGGTTATCTAACACAGGAAATATCCTTAGCCGGACGAACAGTTCTGGATGTTGCCTTAGCATCTGATGTTTCGCAACTTGATGAAATTGTTGTCATTGGCTACGGTACGCAAAAAAAAGTCAGTATGACCAGTGCGGTATCTGCTGTATCAGGAGAGAAACTAACTGAGAGAACTGTAGCTAATCTGCAACAGTCATTGCAAGGTAAATTAACAGGACTAACAATTCTTGACCTTGGAGCCGCTCCAGGCAAAACAAATTATACTCTACGTGTCAGGGGAATTACTACTCTAAGTAGTAATAATCCATTGGTTATCATCGACGGGATTGAACAGGAACTTAGTGATATTAATCCTAATGATATTGAAACAGTTACCTTATTAAAAGATGCCTCGTCAACAGCAATTTATGGATCAAGAGCTGCAAACGGAGTAATTCTGATTACTACAAAGAGAGGAAAGTCTGGAAAGCTTTCTCTTGCTTATTCAGGATATTATGCCTTACAAAAGTCAAACGATCTTCCAACCCATATGGAAACCAGAGAATATATGGAAATGCAGAATATAGCTTGGATAAATACATATGGTTATCCAACATTTACACAAGAATACATTGATGAGTATGTTGCTGGAGAGAAAACTGATCCTTTAAAATACCCTAAGGTAAATGATTGGCACAATATTGTCCTCAAAGTTGCTCCAATGATGAGTCATACGCTCACAGCCACTGGGGGCAGTGAAACAGTTAAAGCATTGTTTAGTACTCGTATTCAGGATCAGGAAGGCATTATCCCTAATTCAGAAGCAAAAATCCGGGAAATTCGCTTGAATACTGACATGCAAGTTTTTAAGAATCTATCTATTGGAACAGATTTAAATTACAGATACCGCAATCGTTTATCTCCTACACAAGAGAGGGCAGTATTCAATAGAATATTACAGCTTTCTCAATTTACTGTACCCAAATATCCTGATGGAACATATGGCGTGAGTAGCGATGGACATAATCCATTAATGTATGCTGAAATAGGTGGTCTCTCCCGTTTTAGAGAGGATTACATAACAGGTTCAATAAAAGCAGATCTGGATATTATTAAAGGTTTAAAATTATCGGTCCAATACGGTGGTTATATTAATAGTAACTATGAGAAGAATTATACCAACAGTTATCAGATCAGAGATTATTATGATCCCAATGTAATAAAAAAGACAGTATCCCCCAACAAGTTGACTGAAGTCAGAAATTCGACCCGTGAATTTACTCTCAATAGTTTACTTACTTATACAAACACTTTCGGAGCACATTTTGTCAATGCTTTAGCTGGGTATTCACAAATTCAAAACACAAATAATAATCTAAGTGCGTATCGTCAGAATTTTTTCAATAATGATATACAGTCTCTTTCTCAAGGAGCCGATGATGCCTCGAGAACCAATAGCGGTATAGACTCCGAGTGGGCCTTATCATCGTATTTCGGAAGGGTCAATTATACATATCTCGATAAATATTTATTTGAAATCAACGCAAGATATGATGGATCATCACGATTTGCATCCGGGAACAAATTTAGCTTCTTTCCTTCCTATTCTGTGGGTTGGCGCATTTCAAAAGAAGAATTCTGGGGCAAATTATATCAGGCTATTAATGAGGCCAAGATAAGAGTTTCTTATGGTAAAACTGGCAATCAAGCAGTTTCCCTATATACATATATACCTACACTTGGTCTTCAAACCTATACCTTTAATGATCAGGCAGTATCTGGATTGGTTCAGACAACAATGGCTAATCCAGATATTACATGGGAGACAACAACACAAACTAATTTGGGTCTTGACCTGGAATTTTTAAAAAGCAGGATTCTCTTATCTGTAGATTATTACTACAAAAGGACTGATGATATTTTACTTGTACTTCCCGTTCCGGGGATACTTGGCTTAACCGCTTCAGCCCAAAATGCTGGCAGAGTAGATAATAAAGGTTGGGAGTTTTTACTGGAATCAAAGAACCGTTTTGGACAATTTAGTTTTAATGGCAATTTAGCATTTAATATTAATCACAATAAGGTTATTGACCTGGCTGGCACGGGCCCATACATAGGTACAAATCAGGAAACTAGAAAAATGACTGGTGAAGGTTATCCTATTGATTGTTTCTGGGGGTACAGAACTGACGGTTATTTCCAGACGGAAGAAGAAGTAGCAAGTTACCCCAATATCAGATCCCAGATTGCACCAGGTGATGTAAAGTTCTTAGATCTTAATAATGATGGAGCTATTACACCCGCTGATATGACTTATTTAGGACCAAGCTTCCCAGTGTATACTTTTAGCTCCACCTGGGATATGAAATATAAAAATTTTGGATTGAGCTTGTTCTGGCAAGGTGCAGGAGGGTATTGGGCGCGTGTCGGAGGAGCACTTGAAGAAATGGGTATATGGGGTAGTTTTTGTTCCAAATACGTTACAAATAATTACTGGACTCCTGAAAACCGAAATGCTAAACTTCCGAGGCCACTTAAATTTGATAATCGAAATATTAACTTTGCAGACAGGGATCGGACGGATGGCACCTACTTGCGCTTAAAGAACATACAACTTTCTTATGAAATACCTTCTGGTTTATCACAGCGTATTGGTATTGACAATATCGTAATATATGCTGCTGCAACCAATCTTTTAACTTTTGCTGCATTAAATGAACTTGAAGTCGATCCTGAGTCAATAGGCCGCAAAGAACAATATCCTCAAACATCACTAAAGACTATAGGTATTAATATTAAGTTTTAAAAATGTAAAAACATTAATCATATGAAAAAGTTATCTTATATATTATTATTCATCTTGTTCTCAAATATTCTTTATAGCTGCACCGATATCTTGGAAACAATTCCAAATGATCGAGTCTCAAAAGAAGTTTTCTGGAGGACAGAACAAGATGCCATCCTTGCTTGTAATGCTATTTATTGCTATCTGCCCAATACAACAACATGGACAAATTGGGATGCTATGTCAGATATTGGACATGTTACTAAAACAACAAATTGGCAATCCCTTGTCGAAAAAGGCGCTCACGATGCCCTTTCTTCTGTAGTACTAAATGAATGGAAAGAAAACTATAGAGGCATTCAAGCTGCAAATATATTTCTCGATAATGTTGATAACGTTGTTACATCTAATGAAACCCTTATCAACCGATTAAAAGCTGAGGTCAGAACCCTGAGAGCTTATTTTTATATTTCGCTGGCAATATTATGGGGTGATGTACCATTACTAACGCATGAAACTACTCTGGAAGAAAGCAGAGAAGCTACAAGAACTCCTGTTGAACAAATTTGGACTTTTATTTCAGAGGAACTTACTGCTGCTGCTGCTGTTCTGCCAATAACACAGGCAGAAACGGGTAGAGCTACAAAAGGAGCAGCTCTGGCAATTAAAGCAAGAGCAATGCTTTATGCAAAAAGATATACGGAAGCTGCAACGGCTGCTAAAGAAGTGATGGATTTAGATGTTTATGACCTTTACCCCTCATACAAGAATCTCTTCACATACGAAGCAGAAAACAACATTGAAGTAATCTTTGATAAGCAATATATTAAAAGTTCATATCGGAACAATTTGTTCCTGATAATGTGCCCTAATAGCGTTTATCCTCAATCTACAGCTAATATTGTACCAACCAAAATGGCTATAGATATATACCAGATGACCAATGGCAAAGAGATTACTGACCCAGAAAGTGGATTTGATCCTTATAACCCTTATGAAAATCGGGATCCTCGCCTGAAATATAATTATATTGTTATAGGAAGTGAACTTCCGAATGGTAACATCTATGATTCAAGACCTGGATCAGGAACAGCTGATGCAGTTGGATATGCTGAGATTTCGACTCCCACCGGCTTCAATGTTAACAAATACCTGGCAAAAGAAGATATGGCAGATCCAAGCAATGGAGGCCTTAATACTATTTTACTGCGCTATGCAGAGGTGCTTCTGACTTATGCTGAAGCCAAGATAGAGGCGAATCAGATAGATGAAAGCGTTTTAGATGCTATTAACCAGATAAGACAGCGTCCTGATGTTAACATGCCTCCTTACACGGGAATAACTTCACAGGAGGATTTAAGAAAAATTGTAAGAGATGAGCGTCTTATGGAGTTGCCTTTTGAGGGTTTGCGATATTATGATATCCGTCGTTGGCGAATCGCAGAACACACAGTACCTGGCCCTCTAATGGGAATGACATACGTCGACATAGCGGACGGGACACTAAAAACTGTCTCAATATCAGGCTTTGTCAGAACATTCAGAACTGACAGGGACTATCTTTGGCCTATTCCACAAACAGAATTGGATGTTAATGATAATTTAACACAGAATCCTAACTGGTAATAATGTTAACATAAATTATACTTCCTGAGATAAGAGTTGTATATATACAGACAGTCAATTATGGAAGTATTTGCATGAATTCTTAAAATTCATTGAGAATCTGAATAATACATTTGGCAAATCATCACAATGAAAAATAAAAAAATAGTAGTAATTGGTAGCGCTAATACGGACATGGTAGTCAAAACAGATGAATTACCAACACATGGTGAAACTAAACTTGGAGAATACTTTATAATGAATTCTGGCGGAAAAGGCGCTAACCAAGCGGTAACAGTAGCCAGATTGGGTGGAGATTTAATCTTTATAACAAAAGTTGGGAATGACATCTTCGGTGAGTACACAATAACAGGTTTGCGTAAAGAAAAAATAGATACTGATTTTGTATTAATTGATAAAAATACCCCGTCAGGTGTAGCACTTATAATGGTAGATAAGGAAGGCGAAAATTATATTGTGGTAGCACCTGGTGCAAATTCTAAATTGTCACCAAATGATGTCTATCAAGTTAAGGATACTATCGCGGAAGCAGAGATTATTTTAATTCAATTGGAGATACCAATAGTTACCATTTCAGCAATAATTGAAATTGCTAAAACAACCGGACAAAAGGTTATTCTTAATCCAGCTCCTGCACAAAGACTTGATTTTGATTTACTTGATGGATTGTTCCTGATTACTCCCAATGAAACTGAGGCTTCTTTATTAACAGGTATCCCTGTAAAAGAAGAGTTAACCGCCAGAAAAGCAGCACAAATAATTCACGATAAAGGTGTTCAAAACGTTATTATTACTCTGGGAGCCCAAGGTGCTTATTTACATAACGGGACAACATCTAGAATTATTCATGGAAAGAAAGTAAAAGCGATAGATACAACTGCCGCAGGAGATGTATTTAATGGTGCAATGGCGGTTGCGATTTCGGAAGGAATGAATCTTGAAGATGCTGCGGGGTTCGCTAATAGCGCTGCTGCTATTGCTGTTACACGTTTGGGAGCCCAATCATCTGTTCCTTTTAGAAATGAAATACTATAACAACTATTAATCTAACTTCTTAAAGAAATGAAAACAAAGATGAATTATCAATTATTGAAAGGAATGTTAATCCGTTGTGTTATTATTCTTTCTCTTTTTCTTTTAGGTCCAGTTTGCACTTATGGGCAAGAATTAGATGGGAAGCGTGTTTACCGTCAAATCACCTTGGAAGATTATAAAGACAAAGTCGAAGGTGGTTGGCTGGGGCAGGCAATAGCTGTACTATGGGGCCAATGGACCGAAGGAAAATGGCAGGGAGAAATGGTACCCTTTGATCTTGAGGACTGGTATAGGTCAAAACCTATACCTAACGACATAGCTGAAAAAGCTGAAAAGATTCAAGGTCCTGAACGAAGGCAATTTATGACCAAAAATTTTTATAATAACAAAAATAATTGGGAAATCTGGGTACCCGATAAGATGTCTGATCAGGATGATCTGTATATTGAGTTTATGTTTTTATACTCAATTTTGAAAAACGGTCTTAATGTTACTGCTAAAGAAATAGCTGAGGATTGGCTCAGGTATTTACAACCGAACAGAATCTGGGGCGCAAACAAAGCGGCTTACCTCAATTTTGGCAAAGGGATCTGGCCACCATGGTCGGGACACCCACTGTATACTACACAAGGAGATGCGATCGATTTTCAGATCGAGGCAGATTTATTTGGCCTTATTAGCCCCGGTTTACCTAGGATCAGTAACGCATGGGGCGACAAAGTTGGACATATAATGAATTATGGAGATGGAGTTTATGGCGGGATGGCTATGGCAGCAATGTATACTGAAGCATTTTTTGAGAGCAATCCACGCAAACTGGCTGAATATAGTTTACGGGCAATTCCTGCGGAAAGCACTTATGCTCAAATGGTAAGAGATGTACTTGATCTTCATCAGAAATATCCAAACTGGCAGGATGCCTGGAAAGCATTGCAGCCAAAATGGGGGAAGAAGGACGGGAAACTGGTTCCTGGCTTAGATGTAAGGATAAATGGTGCTTATGTTTATATGGGTCTTCTATACGGAGGGGGTGATTTTTGGAAAAGTATGAACATATCAATGCGTTGTGGTGTGGATAGCGATTGTAATCCTTCAAGTGTTGCAGGAATTCTTGGTACTGTATTAGGTATGAAGGGAATTCCTGAAAAGTGGGCCATGTTAAGAAAACTGCCTATTGAAAACATAGCGATTAAGGAAATATTTCCTAACCCAATTAACTGGGATGATATTCTCGATGCAACTATTGAAGTGGGTAAGTGGAACATCTTGCAGAATGGAGGATACCTGGATAATGGTGTATTATATATCCCTTACCAGACACCCACCTCCCCACCATTAGAGCAAACTATATGGGTTGAGCCGGGAAGGTAAATGGTGATCTCTGATCCCGACATTAGGTTTTAAATCATTGTTTATTGCTATTAGACGTAAAATGTTTTATTCATTTAGAGCCCCAATTTTTAAGGAAAGACCCAGAAAAATGACTTAAGAACCAGAACTTTCGGGGTGCTTTCATTAAACTAGTTTGAGTATTTAACGTGCAAAATCCATTTGCTTACAGAAATAAATAACCTCAAAATGAAAAGAATTTCGGCTTACCTGCATTGGGTTTTAATTTTCCCTGTTTTTATTTCGTGTACAAATATCTCAACTGGCAAGATCGAGCTGGTAGGTGAAGAAAATATAATAAAGATACCACCAAAAACAATTCTTTTGCCTCCGGAGTCAGTCAGTGTTAAAGGCTTTCTTGGCGATGCTATTCAAATCAGTGAGAAGGGTCGCCTGGTCTCATTGCCAGAATGGAATGATGGGCAACTCATCAAAATGTTCAGTCCGGAATCCAGGTTACAAAGCACAACAAATGACTGGTATGGAGAACATGCCGGGAAATGGATGTACACTGCTGCACTTGCAGCAAACCGTACAGGTGATGAGGAATTAAAATCCTTGTTGCTCAAAACCGCTGATTATCTTGTCAGTACACAGGAGAAAGATGGCTATCTTGGTACCTATTCGCCCGATCGCCGGATTACAAATACTGCATATGAATTATTTAACAGGTCATGGGATGTATGGAACCTGAGTTACATGGTTTTGGGTTTATTGGAAACAAACAAATATTTTCCGAATGAATCTTATTTATCAGCGGCCAAAAATATTGGAGAACTTTTCCTAAAGACATTTGGAGAGGGAAAGCAAAACATAACTGATTATGGCAATCATATGGGACTATCATCCACAATTATTCTTGACCCGGCAGTTGAATTATACCGTGCCACTGGGGATAAACGCTACCTTGATTTTGCAATCCATGTTATCAGGCGCATGGAGGAGAAGGAAGGGATGCAGATAATTTCAATGATGCTTCAGAACAGGGATCTTTCAGTTGTGGGTGATGGGAAGGCCTATCAGTTATGCTGGAATCTTGCGGCAGTTGCAAAGCTTTATCAGATGACCGGTAATGAAGATTACCTTACAGCGGCTGAAAATGCCTGGAACAATATCATGAATTTTCATCTTACAGCTACCGGAGGACCTTGGGGTGGAATAGGTGTGCAATCAGTTGAATGTTTTTGCAGACTCGGTTTCTGGAGTCCATATGGTTTTCTTGAAACATGCAGTACCATGGCGTGGATGCAGTTTACTCGTGAGATGTTCCGGATAACCGGCGAAGCAAAATATGCTCAGGAGTTGGAAAAAACTGCCTACAATGCCCTGATCGGGGCACAATACCCTAACGGTATTGACTGGTGTTACCACATTTTTGACAACGGACGGACCCATGCTGCACGTTTTCATGCTTGTTGTCCTTCGAGCGGAGCCATGGCACTAGAGGAACTCTCTACTTTGATTTATTCTCTGAAAGGAGAAGGGATTGCGTGTAATATCTATACAAAAAGTGAAGCATCAATGACTTTATCAGGGTCGAACAAGGTCAGTATCAGACAGGAAACAGAGTATCCTTTTGAAGGGGTAGTCAGGGTCACTCTTATGCCTGAAAAGAGATCAGATTTCCCTGTATATCTGCGAATACCTGATTGGGCAGACAGGACAGAGATATCGGTAAATGGGCAACATATCGAAACGACCATTGTTAAACAGGGGGAATATTTCACCATTAACCGTACTTGGGTAGAGGGGGATGAAATTAGTATGAATTTCCCACTTGAGTTGAAAATTTCACATAAGGCTGAAGATTCGAACACAGCGCGGGGTGAATCTGCACCAATATCCAGAATGCATTGGTTTTCACTAGGACGCGGGCCTCTGGTTTATTCAGTAAGTGGATTGATTGGAGGAAAAGACAGAGAGGGAACTTATCTTCTTCCTGAGGATAAGCCGGAATCATGTTTTGTTCCTGTATCTGGTCCCGCAGGTACTAAAGGACAGGCTTTTGAGTTGAGACTACCAAATCAAAAACCTTTGCTTTTTGTTCCCTATTTTGAGGCTGGCAAGAGGACGCCTGGTAACTGGCGACTGACCTGGATACAGAATAAAATAGATCCGATACTGTCAGGAGAATGGTAATTACTCTAATAATTTTATTTGCCTTATCAAAAACCAAAATCAACATTTATGTAGCAGTCAAGTCGGGATGAATAACATTTCTACTAATATTTGGAAGGAATTATGCAGTTACAACAAATGAGGAGGGAAAAATAAAATAAGTGCAAAAATATACAACAAATGGGCATACTAAATTCTAAAAAGAGCAGTGTTCATTTACATTACCATGGGTGGTGGAATCCCATTTTCTCAATAGTAATAAGAGGTGGAATATTGTATTACTTTAGATTTAATAATTTAAAAACATGAACCATGAAACCAGTGCAAAAGGGGACAATTCTATCATTGAGAATAAATGGCCCATTCAAAAAAATTGATGAAAATGGCCTGATGAGTGTTTTAATCGAATTTAAATATAATCTGAGTTAAACAGTATATGTGAACTGGATAAACACATAGTTTTAAATATAAGCTCATTAATTGATTTGATATACAATTTAAAAATCAGAAACATGACAACAAAATTATTTAGAGGCCCATTATATCTTTTCATATCCATATTTCTATTTTCCTGTATGGGTCAGAAAAATAAAACAATGACCATGACCACGGATGATCTCAGGGACAAGATAATGGGAGGATGGGCAGCACAAACAATTGGTGTTACGTATGGCGGCCCTACTGAATTCAGGTACTGCAAACGGATTATCCCTGACAGTATTAAAATTCCCTGGCCTGGGTCAGGATATCACAAGCAAATATTTGAAAACAGACCTGGTCTGTATGATGATATTTATATGGATCTGACCTTTGTTGAGGTATTTGAACGTTATGGAATTGAAGCACCTGTTGATAGTTTTGCTAATGCATTTGCCCATGCTGATTATCAGTTATGGCATGCTAATCAGGCAGCCCGTTATAATATTTTAAATGGAATTATGCCGCCGGAATCGGGTCACTGGCTTAACAATCCCCATGCCGATGATATTGATTTCCAGATTGAAGCAGATTTTGCCGGACTAATGGCTCCCGGTATGCCTAATGCAGCATCCGAAATCACTGATAAGATTGGACATATTATGAATTACGGTGATGGCTGGTATGGGGGTGTTTATGTTGCAGCCATGTATTCGCTGGCTTTTGTGAGTAATGATATTGATTTTATTGTTACGGAGGCTTTAAAAACAATTCCGGTACAAAGTGATTTCTATAAGTGCATGGCAGATGTCATAGGTTGGTGCAAGGCAAATGATGACTGGAAGATAACATGGCAGTTACTGGAAGAAAAATGGGGTGAGGATCTTACATGCCCGGATGGCATAAGGGAACCATTTAATATAGAAGCCAAAATGAATTCAGCATATATTGTTATTGGCTTGTTATACGGAAATGGAGACTTTGCTAAAACAATAGATATTAGTACCCGTTGTGGTCAGGATTCAGATTGTAATCCGGCATCGGCAGGAGGTATACTTGGAACTATGATGGGTTACAGCAATATTCCGGATTACTGGCTGAATGATTTAAAAGAGGTTGAGAACCTGAATTTTAGGTATACAAATATTTCATTGAAAAAAGCTTACGAGATGAGCTTTAACCAAGCCCTCAAGGTTATTGAAAAAAATGGTGGAACAATTAAAGAAAAAAGCGTTACTATACCTGTTCAGACTCCGGTACCAGTCAGATATGAAAAAAGTTTTGAAGGAGTCTATTATACTGAAACAAAGATTCAAAACAAATCATTGAAGGAAGGGGATTTTTCATCTGAGTTTGAAGGATCGGGTATTATTATTACAGGAGGTTTAACCATGGACAGAAGAAGAGGAGATAATAGCGGGTATGTTGCAGAAGTGGAAATATATATTAACGATCTATTAAAGCAAACGGTAAAACTTCCAGCTGATAATCGGGCACGAAAACTGGAAATATTCTGGGATTACAAATTGGAGCAAAATAATAATGCCATCAAATTGAAATGGTTAAATCCGGTTGAGAATAGCGATATCCTGATAAGAAAATTCATCTTGTTTTCTGACAAACCCATCCAAAATCTCAATCAATAATTACATTTGTTAACATAACTAGTTTGAATAATCATTAAAATAGAAGAATCATGTTTATAGTAGAAAGTTACTCTTTGGCAATTGTTTTTTGTTTCATCACAATGCTATGCTGGGGATCATGGGGTAACACCCAGAAACTCGCCGGAAAAACATGGCGTTATGAATTGTTTTACTGGGATTACGTTATCGGAATCCTGATATTTTCAATAATATCTGCGTTTACCCTGGGAAGCATAGGTGAAAACGGACGAAGTTTTATTGCTGACCTTGGTCAGGCAGACATGAAAAATATAGGATCTGCCTTTCTTGGCGGTATAATTTTTAACGCTGGCAATATCCTTCTGTCAACAGCTATAGCTATAGCCGGAATGTCAGTAGCATTTCCTGTAGGTATTGGACTGGCACTTATCCTTGGAGTGATCATTAATTACATAGGTTCACAAAAGGGTGATCCTTTTTTCTTGTTTCTTGGGGTAGGTATAATTACTATTGCGATACTTCTTAACGCCCTGGCCTATAAAAGAATGTCCTCAGATAACAAGAAAGTATCTTCGAAAGGGATACTGGTTTCAATTCTTGCTGGTATACTGATGTCCTTCTTTTACCGTTTTATTGCAGCATCGATGGATCTGGATAATTTTGTTTCTCCTGCTGCAGGAAAGATGACTCCATGTACTGCTGTTTTCATTTTCTCAACAGGTATATTCATTAGTAATTTTCTGTTTAACACCCTCTTGATGAAGAAGCCAATCAGTGGAGATCCGACTACTTACAAAGCCTATTTTCAAGGAAAATTTTCTATTCACATGGTAGGTGTGCTAGGAGGACTTATTTGGGGTTTAGGTAACTCATTTAACCTCATTGCTGCTGGTAGAGCAGGGGCAGCTATATCTTACGGACTAGGACAGGGAGCTACCCTTGTTGCTGCATTATGGGGTGTATTTATCTGGAAAGAGTTCAAAAACGCTCCAAAAGGGACAAACTGGATGCTCTCAATAATGTTCATTCTCTTTGTCATTGGGATAATCTCTATTATTATTGCAGGGCAATAGGGAAACACACAACTTATTACGGAAAGAGGAACCTGTGAGATTATATCTTGTATGTTTTTTCATCCCAGAAAAGCTTTAACCCATAGAAGGATATCAAAGGAAATGAATGATTGAACTATAGTTTTGCGTCGTTTATAAAAATTGTTAGTTTATAACAATCAACATTGGGGATTGATAATCGAAGTTAATTCTAAGAATATAACCGATGACAAAAACTAATATGTTAAAATCTGCAAAATATATCGGCTTGGCAGCTGACCATGATAGGTTTGAATTAATGTTACATTTGATTGCAGCCCTTAATTAAAAGGTCTCGGATTCAACTTAGTATATTTCGGAGCCTATGAGTGTGATAAAGATGACTAATTCGGATTTATTGACACTCCTGGCCATGGCTGTTTCGAGAAGTGAAGCGGATCGTTGAATTGTGATATGTGGCAGCGATGTTGTTGCCAGTATTGTAGCAAACAGTTCCCCGATGTACACGTAGCCCTTATTACAGATCCCTTTTCTGCTCATCAAGGGGGTGAAGACGATGATATGAATATATACCCAAGAGGACAGGAACTTGGAAAAGTAAGGGTACTTGAACGAAATGCTAAGTTTTTATAATCAAAACTTCGACAAACAAGTAATACATTTAAATAACACTTTGAATTATGAAGAAATTACAATTTAAAGAATACTTCACAATGTTATTCAGTGTATATAGAATGATTCTAGTAGCACTATTAAGTTTTAGTGCTGAAATACAAGGTAATAACAAAATTGAGAAATGGTGGACAGAAAAAGATTTGGAGGCAATTCAATCTAATAATGCGGGTTTGGTTTTGAATAAATTCAATTTTATCAGAGACTCTCCTACTCAGGCACCAATGTTTATTGGAACTGGAGAAATGGGTGGATTCATAGATGGTTTGGGAAGCAATACTAATTGTTATGCCATGCAAATGACACATGGTGCCGAATTAAAATTGGGCTTCCAAACTTATGACATGTTTAATGCCGCCTACCCTTGGAACTCCCCTAAGGAAGAATGGGAAAAGAAAAATAAAGACTTTTCTATCGTAAACTCAAGAACCTATAATCTGCGATTCATAGTACAACCTCTTATTAATAATGCTTTTGACACGGCCCTGATTTCAAAATATTCCCAAATTGAATCGTTATGGAACGCAGAAGTTGTTACGGAATTTGTATATGATAACTCTGTCCACTTTACTATTCAATCACTTGCGAGCTGGGTAAATCCTCGACTGGCATTTTTTAAAGTTACTGCTAAAAATATGGGCACTGAGCCAGTTAGATTCTCTGTTAATAAATCAATTTCAGATAGCTTAACTGCAAGTATGTTAACAGGTAATTTAACTATTGTCCAAGTTGAACAGAATCTGCAGGTTGGTATAATCGACGCATATTTTAGCAGGATTAAAGCAGTTTGTAATAAAAAGAATGATGCTGTCATGTTAAATCCGGGGCAAACTGCTGAAGACTGTTCCTATTTTTCGATAACGACTGAAAAAACAGGATCGGATTCAGAAAATATTGTTTATAAAGCAATGACAGAGGGGTTTGATAAACTCAGGGAAGAACACATTAATTTCGTACATGAGAGATGGAACACATCAATGATTTTTATACCTGATTGGAATTTGCAGCGAATTTACTTTCAGGCAATATATTGTGCTTTTGGGAATGTTGCTGGTGAATATTATCCAATGGGGGCCAGTTATCTGGGTGGAGCAGGATGGTCAGGGGCAAGTTATGCTTATGATGGAAGTTTTGCTTTATCTGTTTTATTAAGAACTGGTAATTTCCTAAGAGTAAAGGGGATATTAGATAAAATGGCTAATGATATTCTTAACAGCAATACAAAACTTATCAACTTTGCATTTGATGAAAATTGTACAGAAGGTTGCGGTAGATATAATAATGAACTTCATGAAACATCAGTATTTATATTCCCACTTTACCTTATGCTGCAATACGGCAAAATGAATAACGATAAAGACTTTATTAGTAATAAAGTATATCCAGTAATGAAACAAATGAGTCAGTTTCTTATGGAATCAATGATTATGAAAGATGGATTCTATAGCAAAGACACTGAATACACTTACAACGATCTGTCTTTTATTCTCAGAAGTATTGAGTCTGACCGCAGAAGACAGTGGTTTACAGATCTGGCAATTTCATACAAAGATTTGCTCTTGAAAACAATTGAAGTAGGTAAAACTATTGTTAATGACCCTGATATTGAAACTCTGGATAAGCTGTTCAATATTGTACAAAAGATTTATGTACCCCAAACACCTCTTTATTACCAGATGTTTGCGAATGACAGTTTTCCTGAGACACCCTCAAACGGATGGGGACGAATGCGATGGAATTTTCATAATGCTTCTGTTGGAGCATATCCCTCAACTGTTTTATTGGGTGATGAGAAACTTGAAAGAACTCTAAAATATATATATGAGGAGGGGAAAAAAGAAACATATTTGTGGGGTTCATATCCTATGATTCAATATTTGGCTTCATTAAGATTACGAATGCTCCAATTTACGGAAACCTCTTTTTACGATCCTGATTGGCAATACTATCTTAAGAAAGTTGATGCTAATACAGGAAACTCATTGTCGGATAATGATAATTTTTTAATGGCATTGACTATTCTGGCAACAATATGCCAGGAATTTATGATTGACATCCATGATGATGTAATAAGACCTTTTGCCGGATTAATTCCTATATATAAAAAACAAGGAGCATTCTTTAAAAACCTATATGCTAATAATGGAACACTGGTTAGTGGCCACTATGACAGAAAAAACGGGTGGATCAAGATTGAAAATACTGTTTCTCAAATGATAAGTGTCGAGATTCCTGTTGATTGGAACAGATTTAAGTTAACAGATGATAAACATCAGCCCGTCAAGTATAAGCTGAATACTATAAACTCAAGAGCCAATTGCAAACCTGCTAAATCAAGAATAATTACTTTTAATGGACAAGGGAATAAAGTCTATTTTATCAATAAGAATTGATTATCTGGTATCTCTAAGATTTGAGGTGATTTTCATTAATACTATTGTCGCATGGAATGATACCTTCTTATGGCTCCGTTCACTGCGTTTAATGCGCTATAGAAAATAGGCGTTAGTGTGGTAAAAAATTACTTTATGATATTTTGTCATTCATATTCAGCGTGTTTAAAAATAAAACCGAACTAACCTTGAGAGGTGTTACACGCCAGGAAGATTCTCTCCTGATTCCCCGACAAGCGGTAAACATAACCCGAAGTCAGCCTCGAATAATCACAAATTGTCAATCAGGCCGTCTGCACGGTTCTTCCGGCTTTATAGCCGCTCAGCCCGTAGTAAAAAACAAATGCGAAACACACAAGCGGTACAATGAATCCCATTGCCATTGAGGAAATATCGGCAATGTAACCCATCAGCAAGGGGATAAGAGCGCCTCCCACTATTGCCATTACCAGGAATGACGAGGCCCTCTTGGTAA
>Ga0255341_1003684_pt1 | contig 16953 bp, 17 predicted proteins | sample wastewater_treat_8_FD_192418 | JGI IMG/M metagenome (GOLD analysis project Ga0255341, IMG submission 192418) | Wastewater microbial communities from Lulu Island WWTP, Vancouver, Canada - plant12 | ecosystem: Engineered > WWTP > Wastewater > Unclassified | place: Canada: Vancouver, British...
GTTCCACTGTCGTTGCATCAAAACCATTTAGATTAGCCATTGTTTTACTCCTGATTCTGGAAGGGTTGATTGGATAGTGCATTGACAAATGCTTCCCAGGACAGGGGAAGTTCAAAGGGCAGGTTGTAGCGATTCTTGGCCACACAGGCTGGCCCGCCGACGGTGCGAAGGATTCGCTCGCCGCCGTCCTTGCCGATGCCGACGGCAATTGTCCGTTCCCGGCCAAACCCGGCATCCTCGGTCTCCGTGCGAAACTTTCGGGTCGCGAACAGAACGGCATCGACCCATTCGGTCAACAGGGCGCTGGCCTGTTTATGCAGCCTTGGCGCGTATCGGTCGTAAGCGGTGGACTCCGGGTCCTCAAACCGCTCGACCTTTGCGTGGGCGATTAAGATGACTGCCATGTTCCGCTGTTTGTGCAGGACATCGAGCAGGTCGAGAATGTGCCGCCAAAAGCCCAATGCGGCGATATAGCCCTTGCCATAGCCGCCATCGACTTTCTCGATACTGGTGGAGTTAGAGATCCGGCACAGATCGTCCCAGATCAGCCGCTCCAGCCAATCGCAGCTGTCGATGATGACCGTTTGGTACTCATGCGGCTCCTTGGCCAGGGCCGACAGGGATTCCTCAACTTCGGTCAGCTGCTTGGCCAGCGGAAATGAGGCGCAGTCAATTTCACCCAGACCGTCCTCGGTGGGAATGAAGATCGGGTTGGGTGCCTGGGCGGCAAAGGTTGATTTACCAACCCCCTCAATTCCGTACAGCAGCAGCCGCGGAGGAGCTTGGCGTTTGCCGGTGTGAATCTTTGCTAAAACAGACATATGGTTGTCCTTTCAAATAAGAGTGTTAATGTGATTAAACTAAGATTTTGGCCCTTCGAAGGATGGCCTCAGATTCCTGAATGGCACGCTGACGATGGGTATCATAGTTACGAGGTCTTCTGCGGCGTTTGAGTTTGGAGGAACGAGATCTTTCATAGTCCAGTTTGGCCAATTCTGTGAAAAACCGATTCAGCCCATCCTCGGTGACCATGATAGATCGGCCGACGCGAAAATACGGAAGGCGAACACCTTTACAGCCTTTGCGGCACCAGCGCCACAGGGTAGAGGTGTGGATTCGCCGTCCGTTGGTACGGGGCAATCGCTTCGCCGCCTGTGATAAGGTTAAAAGTCCTTGAATAGTGTTCGTAGAATGATCGTGCATAACAACCTCTCCCGAATCGGATGTGATGCCACTTCGGCCGGTTTAACTTCAGTCCTCGGGTCAGCAACTTCGACAGGATCACACAGAACTTGAGCCGCGAATGCCTCTTTTCAGTCCGCCGATCACACCGTTCTTACGGATATTGTCGCCAATTGCACCCAGCAGGCCGCCGCCCACCAGCAGCTGCACCAGCCCGCCCCAGTCGGCCACCGAGCCGGAGGCCAGGGACACTAGCGTCTGCGTAATCTTTTCATTCGCCTGTGCCTGCTCGGTCAGGTCCTGCCCGGCCGCCTCAAACCTGGCCTCCATGACCTTCTGCTCGGCCAGCCAGGCCTGGTATTCCACCTGGAGCTGTCGCGCGTTGACCATCCTTGCCTCATCTATCGGGCTTTGCGTGACAGGTGTGCAGCCGACGGCGGCGATCCAGAGGACGGCCCCGACAACCGGACAGACTACGGTAAAACGGTTGTAATCCAGAAAATCCAAAATCTGCTTAAACATCATTTTTCCCTCCACGGTTTGGAACGATTTTTTCTTTTCTAAGAACCACCAACTATTCAGGGGTGCATCCTATGTGGGGTTTTTTCCATGAAACGAAAATGAAACGATGAAACGATCTGTTGGAGTCAAAAATGGCGATTTTGACTCAATAATGCGGATAAAAAAGAATAAAAAAATTTCTCGTGAAACGATCATGAAACGATGAAACGATTCGTTTCATCCACATCAAAATTATTGCAGAAATGTAACTCCTTATCTGTTTGGTATTTACTTAATAACTCGCAGAATTTTGTAAAATGAACCTAAAAATTCTTGCCCGGCTTGTCCGGACCTGTACAATAACTCCTGAATTGACCGACGCGACACAAACGAAGGGCTGTCCGGAAACCGCGGCGGGCAATCCAGAAAAGAAAGGGAATCGGTAAAGAGAACTCGATAACAAACCAGCGTCCAAACTAACACGGATTCTCGAGTATTTGCCGTTACAAAAGAGGGCTTATTAAGGGCGGGTTTACTCCAAAGCATATGGTGGCGGGAGGATTCTGCGCAGAAAAACCTTGGGCTGGGATCGCAGCCCATCGACAGGAGAAAACGATGAAGGCAACAGCCAGTGATTCAGTTTCAGCCAAAGTAATGGAATGGGTTCAACAAAACGATTGGTATCAGATCAGCACGGATACAAATCGGCTCCGTCTGGAGCAGCACTTTGGTCAGGCGATAGAAACGATTGCCCATCAACTGGATTATTATGACAAACCGAAACTGCGGAGGCAGTTGCTGGACTGTTGGGATTCCCTGACCGCCAAGTGCATGAAAATCGACCTGCTCTGCCGGGCCGGATGTTCCAGTCTGAAAGAGCGGCTGGAACTGGATTTCCTGCGATGCAAGGCAATAGGGGCCGGGTGTGAACTGGCAGAATTACTGAATCTGATTACCGGATCTCCGACATCCGAGAATCAAGGGTCTGGCCTCCTCTCGCCGGTTTGTCAGCCCGTCAGCCCTGTGATCTCGGAAAGCACCACGGAATGGATCACTTACGGCCAGGCGGCCGACCTCCTGCTTGTCAGCAAGGCCACCGTCTGCCGCTGGGTAAAAGAGGGGAAATTGGTCGGCAACGGCAAACAGGGCCGTCAGATCCGGCTCAGGAAGACCAGCGTCCTGCTGGCCAAACAGGATATGGAGGAGCAGCAATTGAGGCAGGATGTCCAGGACCTGCGAAAGGATGCCCGAAAAACCAATTTTTAGCCGGAATCGGCTGGCTCCTGGAACTTGGGGACTTTTTTATTGCCAAAACCGGATAATTGTGTATCATATTCCGCAAATAGAGAGCGAAAGGGAGGTTCCCATTGCAGAAGTTGTCCAAAATGTCGATATGCAGGGTCGTATTATTGTACTTTGCACGCTTCGATACTCTTTCCGGATCGTTCCCCAATAATCATCCAGTAGGAAGGTACAATGGCGAAAAATAACAAGGCCAAGCCGGAAAACTTTGAAAAATCGCTCTTTTTTGCGGCCGACAAACTCCGCAAGAATATCGATGCCGCCGAATACAAGCACATCGTTCTGGGGCTGATCTTCCTGAAATACATCTCCGACTCTTTCGAGGCCCTCTACAACAGACTCGCGGAAGGCAAGGGCGACTACAAAGGCGCAGATCCCGAAGACGCTGACGAATACAAAGCCGAAAACGTTTTTTTCGTCCCCCTGTGTGCCCGCTGGTCCTATCTCCACAGCCGGGCCAAACTGCCCTCCATCGGCAAAGATGTCGATGATGCGATGGCGGCCATCGAAAAGGAAAATCCCGCCTTAAAAGGCATCCTGCCCAAGGTCTATGCCCGGCCCAATCTCGACAAGGCGGCCCTGGGCGGCCTGATCGATCTGGTCGGCAATATTGCCCTCGGCGATGAGGCCGCCAAAAGCAAGGACATCCTCGGCCGGGTTTATGAATACTTCCTCGGCGAGTTTGCCAATGCCGAAGGCAAAAAGGGCGGCCAGTTCTATACCCCCAAATCCATCGTCCGTCTGATGGTCGAGATGATCGAGCCATACCGCGGCCGTGTCTATGACCCCTGCTGCGGCTCCGGCGGCATGTTCGTCATGAGCGAAAAGTTCGTCGAGTCCCATCAGGGCAACCGCAACAACATCTCCATCTACGGCCAGGAATCCAACCAGACCACATGGCGGCTGTGCAAGATGAACCTGGCCATCCGCCAAATCGACGGCTCCCAGGTCATCTGGAACAACGAGGGCTCTTTCCTCAACGATGCCCACAAGGACCTCAAGGCCGACTTCATCCTTGCCAATCCCCCCTTTAACGACAGCGACTGGAGCGGCCAGTTGCTGACCAAAGATCCCCGCTGGAAATACGGCATCCCCCCGGCCTCCAATGCCAACTACGCATGGCTCCAGCACATGATCTATCACCTCTCGCCCAAAGGCATCATGGCCTGTGTCCTGGCCAACGGCTCCCTGTCCAGCCAGACCAATAACGAGGGCGAAATCCGGAAAAATCTCATCGAGGCCGATCTGGTCGACTGCATTGTCGGCCTGCCCAAGCAGTTATTCTACAATACCGGCATCCCCGCCTGTCTGTGGTTTATCTCCCGCAAGCGCATCGGCAACGGCGACCGAAAACGAACCGGCCAGATCCTTTTCATCGATGCCGGGGAAGTCGGCTTTATGCGGGACCGCACCCACCGGGAATTTTCCGAGGATGACATCCGGAAGATTGCCGACACCTATCACAACTGGCGGACCAAAGACGGCAAATATAAGGACATAAAGGGCTTCTGTAAATCCGCCTCGCTGGAGGAGGTCCAAAAACACAATTTCGTCCTGACCCCCGGCCGGTATGTCGGCATCAAAGAGGAAGAAGATGACGGTGTGCCGTTTGAAGAAAAAATGAAGCAGTTGACCGCCGAACTGGCGGCCCAGATGGAGGAAGAGGGCAAACTCAATAAGGCAATCAAGAAGAATCTGGAAGGGCTGGGCTATGGGTTCTGAAAAAAGAGATAATGTCAGCAAAGATTTTTATGAATTATGCTATAAGCAGTATGAGTTTGAGATGAAAGAAACCGACCAGATATACCAGCGAGTCAGTTTCACGTTGGTCTTTTTATCTCTACTCGGAACGCTTATTTTCAAACTTGGCCGAATCGACATATTTAATCATATATTTACCAGGGTTGATGTATTTTTTTATTATTTCTTTATCATAATAGCGATTCTTTGTCTCGGAGGTAGTGTGGCTTACGGAATCCTGTTTATTCTGCCAAGGAAAGAGAAATATAAGACACTTGCTTCCATGAAGTTATGGCAGAAATGGCGAACTGATTATGACGAGTATTTAAAACAATCTGACAGTCAAAATGAAAAAGTGGATGATGCGTTACTTCGAGAAATCACGGAGAAACTGGCGGAAGCACAGGCCAACAATGCGCCTATTAATGAAAAACGCAGACAGTATTTTTATCGCTGTGTTTTGATGGCTGCACTCGGAATTATTCCAGTATCAATACAGGCATTTTTTTATCTATTGCTAAAATTACAAGGGATTTAATATGGCCAAAAAGAAAAAATGCACAACCACAAGAGCGGTTAAAAAAGCAGCAAAAAAGAAGATTACCAGATCATCGTCGCCGGATAACATCCGAATCTGTAAAAAGAAAAAGTAAACACCGTATTAAAGGGATTTAAAATGCCAGACGAAAAACCCAATACACCGCCGCCTGCACCGGTCAATCAAGATAGAACTGCGGATGATCCGCCTGCATCGCCGTCTAATCAAGACATGACCAGAGGCGTAACGGAAAAACCAGTTTCGCCGGTCAATCTCTTTGTTACGAATACCCGCAAAGGCATACCAAAGCCGCCGCAAAAAAACGATAACGTCAGTTAGTTTGTGTAATCAGTTTGAGACATAAACAATTCAGGAAAATAGCAAGAAACAGGAGTATGTTATGTGTCAGATACCGGAGCCGCCTGATAATATTAATATTACAGAAGGTCAAAATAGAAATATAGAAGCACTTAGAGATATATCAGAGACTGAAAGGCCGAAACCACCACAGAACCCGATGACTACACGAGGAGGAAACGGTGATAATCTTCCACCCCCTCCTCCGAATCAGGATACAACGAAAGGTGGTGGTAATAAGTAAAATATGAATAACTGGAAAGAAACAACTTGGGGAACACTCGCAACGTTAGAATACGGTAAATCTTTACGTGGCTACGAAAGTGCAAAGGGTAAGTATCGAGTATATGGTACGAATGGTCCTATTGGTTGGCATGATGAGTCACTTTGTACTTTTCCAAGTGTAATAATTGGACGTAAAGGGGCTTATCGAGGTGTACATTTCTCTTCTGCACCATTTTTTGTTATAGACACTGCTTTCTATCTTAAGCCAATAACTGAATTTGATATTAAATGGGCTTACTACCAACTACTGACACAAGACATCAATGGAATGGATAGCGGCTCGGCAATTCCTTCGACAAGTCGTGAAGCATTTTACAATTTGCCGGTAAATCTTCCCCCTCTTCCTGAGCAGAAGGCCATCGCTGCCGTGCTGTCATCTTTTGATGACAAGATCGAACTGTTGCGGCGGGAGAATAAAACCCTTGAATCCATCGCCCAGACGATTTTTAAAGAATGGTTTGTAAAGTTCAAAGTAAACGGTAAAAAATTAAAAATTGATTCCAAAACGAATCTGCCCGAAGGGTGGACACAAAAGGGTTTAGATGAAATCGCTGATTTTCTCAATGGTTTGGCGTTACAGAAATACCCCCCCAAAAGTGAAGCGGATGTTTTACCCGTAATTAAAATTCGAGAACTTAAAGCGGGTATAACTGACCAAACCGACAAAGCCAACAAGGAAATTGCTTCAGAATATATCGTTGATGACGGTGATGTTCTGTTTTCGTGGTCTGGTAGTCTTGAAGTTGTTCTGTGGTGTTATGGTAAAGGGGCATTGAACCAGCATCTTTTTAAAGTAACTTCAAAAAAATATCCAAAATGGTTTTATTACTATTGGACAATGGAATATCTGCCGTTTTTCAAATCTATCGCAGAAGCCAAAGCGACAACAATGGGACATATACAGCGACACCATTTGGCGGAAGCTAAGGTTGCTGTCCCCGACAATGATTTTATGGCTTTTGCGAACGGTAAAATCAAGCCAGTATTTGAAAAAATCGTTTTGAATAATTCCCAAATCCAAACTCTCTCAAAGTTGCGGGATACCCTTTTGCCGAAACTGATGAAGGGGGAAATAAGGGTGAGAAGTGAAAAGAGAAAAGTGAAGAGTGAAAAATAGATGAAGAAATCCATCTTAAAAGATAAAAGTTATCAGTTTGCGATACGTATCGTCAGACTGTCGGAATATTTGCAGCAGAAAAAGAAAGAATATGTCCTAAGCAAACAGATTTTGGAAAGCGGAACAGCCATCGGGGCTTTGATCCGAGAGGCGGAGTTTGGACAAAGCAGAGCGGATTTTACGCACAAAATGAGTATCGCATTAAAAGAAGCCAATGAAACTGCGTATTGGCTATGTTTGCTGAAGGATACGGAGCATATAGACAAAACCATGTTGGAGGGTATGCAGTCAGACTGTCAGGAATTGATAGCCATGCTGGTCTCAACGGTTAAAACGAGTAAAGAGTGAACAGGGAAGAGTGAATAGGGAAGAGTGAACAGGGAAGAGTGAATAGGGAAGAGTGTGGAGATGGAAATATTCGCAACTATTCACTTTAGTTATTCACTTTTAATTGAAAAATGACTATTTTCGAATCAGACGTTGAGCAATATGTGGTTCAGCTCCTGCAATCGCAGGGTTATGTTTATCTTGCGCCTGAGGAGCAGGAAGCCGAGCGGCAGAACTTGGGTGAGGTTGTTCTAATCAGCCGGCTTCAAAATGCCATTGATACGCTCAATCCCGCAATTCCCGAAGAAGCACGGCAGCAGGCCCTGCGGCAGGTCCTCAATCTGCCCAGCCAGAACCTCATCGACAACAACGAGGCGTTCCACCGAATGCTTACGGATGGAATCGAGGTTGAGTTTATGGCCGACGGCGTGATCCGGGGCGATAAAGTCTGGCTGGTTGACTGGCAGGATATCCGCAATAATGAATTTCTGGTCTGCAATCAGTTTACCGTCACGGAAAACAACATCACCAAACGCCCAGATGTGGTCTTGTTTGTAAACGGCCTGCCCCTGGTGGTAATGGAACTGAAAAATCCTGCCGATGAAAACGCCACCGTCGCCAAGGCGTTTACCCAGTTGCAGAACTACAAGACTGCTATCCCGTCTCTTTTTTATTATAACGCCGTTTTAGTTGCTTCTGATGGCTTTGATGCCAAAGCGGGGACGATTTCTTCTGATTTCGGCCGGTTTTCAGCCTGGAAAAGTGTAGATGGTGTCCGTGAGGATAAAGCCACCGTTCCGCAGATTGAGACGCTGATCCGTGGAATGCTCGAAAAGGGAGTCCTTCTGGATCTGATAAGGCAGTTTATCGTCTTTGAAAAATCCCAGAAAACCGACCCCAAAACCGGCCTTGCCAGCGTCGTTTCGGTCAAGAAGATGGCCGCCTATCACCAGTATTTCGCCGTCAATAAGGCCGTGGAGTCCACACTGGCTGCGGCGGCCGCAGAGGGCAGCCGAAAGGCCGGGATCATCTGGCATACGCAGGGGTCCGGCAAGAGTCTTTCGATGGTCTTTTATACCGGCAAGATCGTCCTGCGGCTGGATAACCCGACCGTTGTGGTCATTACCGACCGGAACGACCTCGATGACCAGTTATTCGATACCTTCGCCGGTTGCAGGCAGGTTTTAAGACAGGAGCCGCAGCAGGCCCAGAGCATCCCGCACCTGAAGACCCTGCTCAAGACGGCCGGCGGGGGGATTGTCTTTACCACGCTTCAAAAATTCTCGCCGGAAGAGGGCTTTTCAAAGTATGAGCTGCTTTCTGATAGACGAAATATCGTTGTGATCGCCGATGAGGCCCATCGGAGCCATTACGGCTTTAGGGCAAGACACATCGAACAGGAAGACGGCTCCGTAAGGACGACTTACGGCCTGGCCAAGTATCTGAGGGATGCCCTTCCGAACGCCTCGTTTATCGGCTTTACCGCCACACCGATTGAAAAGGAGGATGCCTCCACCCCGGCCGTGTTCGGGAACTATATTGATGTGTACGATATCGAACAATCCGTAGCCGACCAATCCACCGTACAGATCTATTATGAGTCGCGGCTGGTCAAAATCCACCTCAAGCCCGAAGAAAAGGAAATCCTCGATGAGGAAGTGGCGGCCATCACCGAAGGGGCCGAATCCACCGCCTCGGAGAAGGCCAAGGCCAAATGGACCCAGTTGGAGGCGATTGTGGGGCACCCGGCACGGCTGAAGGATGTGGCGGCCGACATAGTGAAACATTTTGAGCAGCGGCAGGAGGTCTTTGACGGCAAGGCCATGATCGTCTGCATCAGCCGCAGGGTGGCGGTGGAGTTATATGACCAGATTGTCAAACTTCGCCCCGGCTGGCACGATCCCGACAAGCGAAAAGGGGCCATTAAAATTGTAATGACCTCCGCCTCCTCCGATCCGGAAAACTGGCAGATTCACAGCACGACCAAAGAGATCCGCAAAGAGATTGCCGAACGGTTCAAGAATCCGGATGACCCGCTGAAGGTCGTCCTGGTTTGCGATATGTGGCTGACCGGCTTTGATGTTCCCTGCCTGCATACGATGTATGTGGACAAGCCGATGCACGGGCACACGCTCATGCAGGCCATCGCACGGGTCAACCGAATCTTCCGGGACAAAGACGGCGGCCTGATCGTGGATTATATCGGGATCGCTTCGGATTTGAAAAACGCACTGGCGGTCTATACCCAAAGCGGCGGTAAAGGTACGCCTGTTCTGGATCAGGAGCAGGCCGTTGCGGTCATGCTCGAAAAATACGAAGTCGTCTGTCAGATGTTTGCCGGTTTTGATTATCAGCGATTCTTCCGGGTTGATACCGGACAGAAGTTGACGGTGATTCTGGAGGCACAGGAATATATTCTGGGGCTGGAGGACGGCAAGGACAGGTTCACACGGGAAGTAATCGCGCTTTCAAGGGCGTTTGCCCTTTCGGTCCCGCATCCGAAGGCATTGGAGATCAAGGACCAGGTCGGCTTCTTTCAGGCGGTCAAGGCCCGGCTGGCCAAGTTTGAGCCGACCGTGACAGGCAAATCCGATGCGGAGATTGAAACGGCCATTCGGCAGATTGTGGACAGGGCTGTGGTTTCAGAGGGGATCATTGATGTCTTTGATGCCGCCGGTATAAAAAAGCCCGACATTTCAATTTTATCCGAGGACTTTCTCCGGGAAATTCAGGGGATGGAGCGAAAGAACATCGCCCTCGAATTGCTGAAGAAACTGCTCAATGATGAGATCCGGATTCGGATGAAGAAAAACCTGATCCAGAGCAAAAAACTGTCGGAAATGCTCGAGGAGGCAATCCGCAAGTATCAGAATAATCTGCTGACGACGGCGCAGGTGATTGAAGAACTAATCCGCATGGCCAGGGATATTCGGGAATCGGACAAGCGGGGCGGACAGTTGAATCTTTCCGATGAGGAACTGGCCTTTTATGATGCGCTGGCCAACAACCAAAGTGCCATAGATGTTTTGGGTGACGATAAGTTGCGGGATCTGGCAAGGGTGCTGGTCCAGCGGGTCAAAGACAATCGGGCGATTGACTGGACGATCAAGGAAAGTGTCCGTTCAAAACTCCGGGTCATCGTAAAACGGCTGCTTCGAGAATATGGCTATCCGCCGGATATGCAGTTGCTGGCGACCGAAAACGTCCTCAAACAGGCGGAACTTTTAGCGGATGATTGGGAAAATTCTTAATTGTGAAACATTTATGTATCATTATATTCTGACTGTACTTTCCAAGAAAAATGACATCGGTTTAGCTCTTTAACAACGGATACTGTAAATAAAAATGGCTCATCCTTCCGACTTGTCTAATGGACAAAAAAGACATTGTAGGAAAGGAGAGCCGATGTTGACTAAATGGATTTTTCCGGATTTCTGGTACGTAACGGTCATCGCGCTGAGCGGCACCCTGCATCAACGCTCGGCTTGGCGACTGAGCATCATATTCACGGCCGTGCTCTTCGCAAAAGGTCGAAAAACCGTTACAAGCTGGCTTCGAGCAACAGGCATTAATCGTTGTTACAAAGCCTACTATTACTTTATCGGTTCTCTGGCCCCAAAAATTGAAAAATATCGCGGCCGCATTGTTTGAGATAATGATACGCAGAATTTATAAAAACACGAATACGGTTCTCGTGGCAATTGATGACAGCCCGACACCCCGCTACGGTCCCAAGGTAATGGGGGCAGGGATTCATCGCAACCCCACTCCCATGCCGGACGGGCGGAAGTTTGTTTACGGCCATGTCTGGGTCACATTGTCGGCGATCGCCAGGCACAAAACCTTTGGAACCATCGGCTGGCCCCTGTTGGCAAGGATGTACATCAAAGCCAACGATGTCCAAAACGTTGCTCTGTCCTTCAACAGGAAAACCGAACCGGCAGCGGAATTGGCGAAATGGGCATAGGAGGGCTGTAAAAACCTTGGAAAGCAGCTTTGGATTGTTACTGATGGTGGCTTTACCCGAGCCAGTTTCTTGAAACCGGTCATCGAAATCGGTGCCGTGGTGGTGACCCGGTTGCGAAAAGATGCGGTGCTTTATGCCGAACCGAAACCACCAAGAAAACGCAAACGTGGCAGACCATCCCATGCGGATAAGTGTGCTGCTCTCCGAAGAGCGGTTTTGAAGCAAACATTTTTTCGTTGTTCTGGTAAAAGCCATGAAATCAACAATATTCATAAACAGTTTTATAAGTTGCTAAAGCTCGTTGCTTAGCAGTATTTTTCTTGGAAGGTACAGTTAATGAGTGAAATTTACAATATTTATTGCGATGAAAGTTGCCATCTCGAAAAAGATGGAATCCCTGTCATGGTCATAGGGGCCGTCTGGTGTCCATTGGATTCTGCAAGAACGATTGCAGAAAGAATCAGGGAATTAAAGGAAAAAAATGGGCTAAGTCGTTACTTTGAAGCCAAGTGGATAAAGGTGTCTCAGTCAAAATTGCAATTTTATTTGGATTTAGTGGATTATTTTTTTGATAGCAGAGATTTACATTTCAGGGCAGTTTTGATTCCTGACAAATCAAAGCTGTGTCACATACGGCATAATCAGACGCACGATGAATGGTATTATAAGATGTATTTTACAATGCTTAAACAGATTTTTTCTCCTTCTGATGCTTATCATATCTACCTGGATATCAAGGATACCCGGGGCAGTGAAAAAGTCGCAAAGTTGCATGATATACTTTGCAGTAATATCTATGATTTTTCCAAAAGCATTATTAAAAGAGTACAGTTAGTACGCTCTCATGAAGTAGAACAGCTTCAGCTTACTGACCTGCTCATCGGCTGTATTACTTATGTGAATAGAAACTTGACTACAAGCCCTGCCAAGTTAAACATAATAGATAGAATAAAAGAACGGTCACAATATTCCTTGAAACGGACAACGCTTCTGAAAGAAGAAAAGTTTAATCTCTTCCGATGGTGTCCGCAGGAGGAGATTTTATGAATAATATGCTGACTTGGTTGCCGGATATAATTTGTATTGATGGCGATTTCAGTGATGTTACAAATCGCCTGTATAATATTTTTCATCGCGACTTCGTCGAATCCCATCCAAGACTGTCTGATATGGATGTTTGGCATAATAGAAGAGTCAAACCAGGCGAAACATACGAAGAAGGTTTCTGGCATTTAATAGAAAGAGATCACAATAATGAGGGAACAAGATGCTTTGATCCGAGACGGGCAGAGCGACTTCCATGGTGTGCTCCTGCATTGAATCATTCTCAGGAACCGCAGATCAAATATTGGATTTGTAATGAAAGCGACAAGCAGACTTGTTATGTTTGGCTGGAAGATTATGATTATGTGATCATTCTTGAGAAACGCATATTACCCCCAAAGATGGTAGACGGTATAGAGAAGTCGACAAGAACCATTGCTTTTCTGAAAACGGCGTATCACATAGATGGTGAATCGAGAAGAAGGCATTTTCGTAGAAAATTTGGAAAAAAAATCTCTTAAAATGCAATCGCCGCCCTGAAGGACGGCGAATGATCTCTTTCCGCAACATGGCGGATGAGTCTACTAATAGAATATCGGTTATCTGGGCATAAAGTCAAGATAATTTACTCTTTACTTATGTAAATGATCCTATAATAAAGACTTACGTCCTATAACTTTTAACAGAAACAAGTGACTTTCTTAAATATTATACGAATTTATTGCCGCATTGTTTTTTGAAGATAACGTAAGATATTTTTCGCTCTTTTGAAAGTTGACAAAAGAAGTCCTTTTTTTGGTCGATGGTTAGTTATGAACAGAAAAATCCATTTACCAAAGAAAGGACCGAAAAGATGCAACAGGAAGCATCGGCTAAACCGGACCAGCACGTGAGCCAAGTTATTAAAATTGATGAAGCCCGGATTCAAAATCATCTGGACCAGATGGTTCGCAGCACGGTCGAAGAGACGCTAAACGGCCTGTTGGAAGCCGAAGCGGATGCCCTCTGCCAGGCAAGGCGGTATGAACGAACCGCCGAGCGTGCTAACAGCCGTGCGGGCCATTACAAACGCAAACTGCACACCAAGGCCGGCGAAGTGGAACTCAAGATGCCAAAGCTGAGGTATGCCAAATTCGAAACGGAGATTATCAATCGCTACCGCCGGAAGGAATCGTCTGTTGAAGAAGCTCTCATGGAGATGTACCTGGCGGGGGTTTCGGTGCGGCGTGTGGAAGATATTACCGAAGCATTGTGGGGTATGAAGGTAAGTGCCTCAACGGTCAGCGATCTCAATGAGAAGAGGTATCAGCGCATTGATATTTGGCGGAACCGCCGCATTGAAGGAGAGTATCCGTATGGGTATCTGGACGGCATCTGCCTGAAGCGAAGCTGGGGCGGCGAAGTTCGCAAGGTGTCAGTTCTTGCAGCGATTGGCGTCGGGCTTGATGGATTCAGGGATATCCTCGGGATCGTCGAAGGGGCCCAAGAGGACAAGGAGGGCTGGAGCCAATTCCTGCGGCATCTCAAGCAGCGTGGGTTAAAAGGTGTCCGTCTGATCGTCTCGGATAAGTGCCTGGGACTGGTTGAATCAATTGGCGAGTTCTTCCCGGATGCTCTCTGGCAGAGATGTACGGTTCACTTTTACAGAAATGTCTTTACGGTGGTACCGCGGGGACGATGGAAAGAGGTGGCCGCGATGCTCAAAGCTATTCATGCTCAGGAAGACCGGACGGAGGCACAGAAGAAAATTGAGACAGTGGCTGATAAGCTGGTTGAGATGAAATTGAAAAAAGCAGCAGAGATCGTTCGTCAGGGAGCTGATGAGACGCTCAGTTATTATCACTTCCCGCGTGAACACTGGCGTCAGATCCGGACAAACAATCCGCTGGAACGGATCATGCGGGAGATTCGTCGCAGGTCGCGGGTGGTTGGCTGCTTCCCGGACGGCCACAGTGCTTTAATGCTGGCCGCGGCACGCCTCCGATACATTGCCGGGACCCAGTGGGGTTCGAGGTGGTACCTGAATATGGAACGATCGAAAGAATTAGAAACGGAACGGGCCATGGCGTCCGATAACAAAATTGCCTGCCCCTCGGACCAGGCAAGAGCTTAGATGATGCTTAACCAGAGACCGGAACATGAACTGAAACAAAAGAGCGAAAAATTCCTTGCACTACCTTTTGATTATTATTCCCCTGACATGTCTATAATCTGGTTTTGCGCATAAAAACCGCCTGCGACGCAGAAGGAGGAGGAAAGTCGGTGAACTTTCCCAGGGCTACAAGTCACAGGCGGCAGAAGGAGCAAATCACTAAAAAAGAGAAGGGCAAGGACTACAACCTCTTACCCTCCCCCAAACAGCCTAAATCCCTTCAAGCCATCCTGATTATATTTTTTTCTCTCTGCATGCCAATAAAAATTTTTGCCAACCCCCCCAATATTTGCATTTCACCACAGATTTGATATTCTAATGAAAAATAAGGATCCGCAGTGTAGCTGAGCGAATATACGTAATATGGGGACTGCCAGGTCCATCCTGCACATTGACATGGATGCCTTCTATGCCTCGGTCGAGGTCAGGGACAATCCCTTACTACAGGGTAAACCGATACTGGTAGGGGCTTCTCCGGAGGAAAGAGGCGTGGTTGCCGCCTGCTCCTACGAGGCCCGGAAATTCGGGATTCATTCCGCCATGCCGATGAGCCAGGCAATTCGACTCTGCCCGCAAGCGATTGTCCTGCCTGTTCGAATGAGCCGGTATGTCGAAGTGTCCAAACAGATCCACCAAATCTTTACTGCCTATACCCCAGATGTAGAACCGATCTCTATCGATGAGGCATTTCTGGATGTGACCGGTTGCATTCATCTGTTCGGCAGTGCACAGGAAATTGGGAAGAAGATAAAAACAGACATAAAAGAGCAGACTGGATTAACGGCTTCCGTAGGCATTGCCCCCAATAAATTCCTGGCAAAACTGGGTTCGGATCTGGGCAAGCCGGATGGTTTTGTAATTATCACGGAAGCAAACAAACAGCAAATCCTTGACCCTCTGCCTGTTTCTAAAATCTGGGGGATTGGAAGGGTCACCACCAGGGAACTTGAAAAATGGGGAATCAAAACCATCGAACAGCTCAGGACAGCTCCTCGCTATAAACTGTCAAGGGTCTTCGGGAATCAGATTGCGGATGTCCTCCGTCTGGCTCAAGGGATTGACAACAGAAAGGTAGAGCCCTTCTCAGAGGCCAAGAGCATCTCTTCGGAGGAGACCTTCTCCGCCGATATCCTCGACAGGGATACGCTGTTAGGAGTTTTAATCCATCACGTTGAGGAGGTCAGCCAACGTCTTCGGGCAGAGAAATTGCAGTGCAGGACACTTACGCTTAAATTACGGTATGGGGATTTCAGGACGATCACCCGCAGTTTTACGATGGACAAACCCACCAATATTACCCAGATGCTTTTGCAGGAGGCAGAAATCGTATTTGATCAATGGTATAAGAAATCAGCTGGGGCACTGCGGCTCTTAGGATTTGGCGTATCCGGGCTTTCTCCGGAGGGGACGGGGCAGAAACTGCTATTTCCCGATGCGGAGGAAGAAAAACAGAAGAAAATCGACTCGGCATTCGATCAAATCAGGAGAAAATATGGAGAGGATAGTTTGAAAAGAGGGGGTGGGTCATGAATGAACAAAAGAGCCATTAGTAATGGCGATGGCCTCGTGGCCGAGGATGATCCGGGCGGTTTCCCGGCCCAATGGCAAACAACAGTTGCTGCATTGAAATAATATCTGTAAATGGGGTCTATTATGGCCAAGAAAAGCAGTAAACCCAAACAAATCTATCAACTCGAAATATGGCTGGCCGAGATTGACCCCCGCATCTGGCGGAAGTTTGAGGTTCCCTCTGATATCCGGCTGGCCAAGCTGCATGGGGTGATCCAGGCCGTTATGGGATGGACCGACTCTCACCTGCATTCGTTTTCTGCTGGTGAGGATGAATACGGCATGCCCGATCTTGATGAAGACATGTACGATAGTGGCATGATGGACGAAACCAGGGCCAATCTGACCGATTTAGTCACCAGGCCCAAAGACCGATTTGTCTACACGTATGATTATGGCGACAACTGGGAACATATTATCGAGTTGGTGGAAATCAAAGAACCGCAATCGGGCATAAAATACCCCGTTTGTCTGGCAGGCGAACGGGCCTGTCCGCCGGAGGACTGCGGCGGCCCCTGGAACTATCCAGATTTCGTAAAAACAATGCAGGGGAAAAATACCAAGCAGCGACGCGAATTCATCGAATGGCTGGGATATGAATTCGATCCGGAAGAGTTTGATATTGAAGAAGTCAATAAGGTGCTCAGGGGTATCTGAGGAAAGGAAAGGTGTATTCAATTTTTTACCCCACCCTTACTATCGCCTCCATTGCCTTCTGCTGATCCTGCTCGGCATAGACCTCGGTAATGGCCGAGGAGCGATGGCCGAGGATAATCCGGGCTGTTTCCAGGCCGAATTCCTTTCGCAGGAATGTAGCGGCATTGTGTCGAAGCTGGTGCGGGTGCCAGTGCTGCTCTGGCTTCCAGGTGGCA
>Ga0255341_1003687_pt1 | contig 16944 bp, 16 predicted proteins | sample wastewater_treat_8_FD_192418 | JGI IMG/M metagenome (GOLD analysis project Ga0255341, IMG submission 192418) | Wastewater microbial communities from Lulu Island WWTP, Vancouver, Canada - plant12 | ecosystem: Engineered > WWTP > Wastewater > Unclassified | place: Canada: Vancouver, British...
TCCACGACATCGGCCAACAGCTCTCGAATTACTCGATCGTCAGGGTTCATGCCGCCGAATTATTTCAGTTCAAAAAACTTGGCCAACTATCTTGCGTTCTTTCTTCCCAAAGTACGCCCCCATGGTGGAGGAAGGCAAAGTGCCGATTGTTCGTTCACGAGCGCGGCCTGAGCGACACTTCGCCAACTCGTTTGCCACCCTTCGTCTCGCCATTGCCCGATATGTTGCCACCTGGCTTCCGCGTTGCCCGTGTTGTCACCGTCTCAACCCCATGATTCGACCCCTGTATCCCCTGGCACCCGGTCGGTTGCGAGTCGGTAGGATGCGATGGTCGGGGGTATTGTGTTGAGTTTACGTGCGTGCAGGAGTCGATAGGGTGTAATTTCCCGCAGTAGTATTAAGCCCCCCTTTGGACCACCGCCAACAGTTGCTTTGGGCTATCATACAATGGATTGGCGTACTGCACTGAACATTAGGGGATGACCGTGACCGGTTTGCGTGAACCGTGACCGTAAAAGAAAGGCACAAAAATGAGGGGATAGCTCCGTTCCGCGTCAGGATCCCCAAGCGACGATCCAACGCCCCAAAACCAACCCGAGCCAGACGGCAAGCAGTCCGGGAACGAGATTGCCCATCATGTTGGCCAATGCCGAACACCATAGTCCGCTTTCCGCATAACGATAGGTTTCATAGCTGAACGTGGAAAACGTGGTGAAGGCACCGAGAAAACCCATGGTCAACGCAAGCCGAAGTTCGTCAGGTAGCCAGTTCGAGGATAGTCCGATCTGCACGATCACCCCAAAAGCGAAGGACCCCAGCACGTTGACGCTCATCGTCCCCCAGGCAAGCGCATTTCCGAAATGCTGATGCACGAACAAGGACAAACCCACGCGAGCGCAAGCGCCAAAGGCTCCCGCCAGGGCGATCCAAAGCCATTCACGCCAGGAATTCATTCATGTCACCGGGTCGGAAAAGCATAAGCCTGTCCGCTATTGTTTCATGCGGGAAGGGGAGGATAATCGTCGATTACGCCCGGCGCATCCGATTGTTGCGCATCATCGCGGCCAAAAGACCAAGGCCTACCCAGAGCCACGCGGCGGAGTGGGGCGAACCCATCCCAGACGCCCGGCAAGCGCAGCCGTCAGCGGAATCATCGTGACTCCATGGCGGCATGGTCACTTCCACCCCTCCTTCGTCGACCGCAGCGTCCTTTTTCCCCGAATCCGCCGTGGTACCCGCTTCTTCTTGCGGTTCCGTCTGGGCATCGTCCTCCACTCCCGCATCCGGAATCATGGGTTCCGGAGGTCCCTCGGGCACGAGAAAGGAGAGAATCGAAGCCATCAGCGCATCGCGGGCAGCGACGGGTTGCACGGTTTCGAGTGGAAATCCTGCCAAGAACGTACGCGTTTCCCCGTTATCATAGGCAACGGCCGCGCCATCGCCATTGCCATAGGTGAGAGCCTGGGAGGCTCCCGTCGCCGATGGCAGGAAAACATCTGGATATTCAACAGGATAGGTCCCCTGGGTGCCATCATCGAGATGCATCTCGGGCAAGCTGCCCAACACTCCCGCGGAAGGAGCCACGAGGGAATCGTTTTCCGAATCGTCTTTTTCGAACGCGGCTCCGAAGACGTTCTGGACGAATGCCTCGTGTTTGCCGGTATTCACGAGATCCCAACCGATTTCCGCGCCAGAGACGAGGAGTTTTCCTCCCGCCTTCGTATAGGCTTCCACCTTGTCGCGTTCTGTGGCATCCAACGTGGCATCGGCGACGGATTCTTCGCCAAGCATCCAATCGACAATCGTATAAGGCTCGAGGGGGATGGCACCGTCGGCCACGGCTTCATTGGTGGCGCTGTGGAATCCCCACCCGGCGGCGGCAATGGCAAGCCCGTGGGCGAAAACGTAATCGAAGGTATTGCCGCCTTCCGCGGTCCAGGCGTCTTCACGGTCAAAGCCTTGCACGATGAGCACTTGTTTGTGGTCCGCAAGGCCGCTTTGGCTTGCCGCCCCCAGCACCTCGGAAGCAAGAGACTCTCCGCCCTCATTCAGAGCCGATACTCGCACGAATACGGGCTGACCAGGCGCCGCATCGAGAAGAACGTCGGTGCTATCCACGATCGTCGAACCATCGAATCCTTTGCCTCCCCGCGCCACATACACCCGATAGCCTTTGGCATCTTTCACCGGCTCCCAACGAACGCGCACCCCCACGCCAGAAGCCGCCGGTTCGGTGACCGCCGAGGTGATGACCGGCGCCTCGGGAGCCATCTTCGCGCCAGGATTGAGGAATTCGAGCAAGCCCTTGTACAATCCCCTGGCGGTGAGCCTTCGCCATCTGGGTTCTTGCAAGGCGCGATTATCCGGCATTCGCGGGGGATTGCTTCCCGAAGGCGTTACCGTATTGTCGTGAAATGCCAATTCGATGAGGGCGCCAGGGATTTGATCGAGCGCCCGCACCTCGCCGAAGTTGGCCACACGACGACCGAAATCTCGCCAATTCGGGTCCCAATGTTCGCGAAGCATCTGAATGACGCCATCGTGGACCGCACGCTGCAACGCGTCGCTTCGCGGGGGATCATCACAGGCGGAAGGGCTCGGCGCGGTACTGTGATCACTGTACGTGCCGCAGTTATACCGATACGTACTCGTTCCTGACGTGGTATTGACGCTACCGGTAGCGTTGCTGTGAATGGAAAGGTATACGTCGGCTCCTTGCCATTCGGCGTACAGGGGCCGCATGGTGACATCGTTGCCGGAAGAGGTAATGGAAGAAGGCGCGCCGAGATAGGCCAGATGGGCTTGCGCGCTCATGTGCCATCGCGGCGCGGAGGTTTCGGCGTGAATCCCGCCACCGAAACGTACGGCGTCGGCAATGACGTAGCCAGGGTCGCCAGCGGTGGGCTCGAGACGCACGCCGTGGTTTGCTCCTGGACGCATCCAGAACTGGCCCAGGTAGATCCAGCGGCTGTTGTCTTGCCGTTGGTCGATGACCATTTCTTGGGAACCGCCAGCGTGTTCGATCACGACCCGGGTGGCCGTGGAACGGTTGGAACCAGCGACATATCTCAATGAAATCCAATAGTTGCCTTCATTCGGCAAATCGGGGATGAAGGAAGCGGAGCCCGCGGCTCCCGGAGCTAAAACGCGGTATCCGCCCTTGTGGCCCCCTGGGCTCGTGCCATTTTCCCAACCCGAGCCCTGCTCCTGGTAGCCGGGACCACTGTCGTCGACGATGATTTCGTCCACGCGGGGGTCCCATTCCCGGGGCGTATAGACGCGAGCGCCGGCACGAATGAGCATGGGGATGAGGTATCGGTGGGTTAGTTCGGAGGTAAAAAGGTCTTCTCGCAAGCCGCGGCATTCCGCACAACCCTCGAACTTTTCCGTTCCGCGTTGAAAACCCCAGGTACCGTTCGAGAGCATGATGCCGTGGCCGGGAGAAAGGACGATGGTTTTGCCCACGAGCCCGCCGCCGTAAGGCAAGGGCAGGGGATAGTGTTTGACCTGGCTGGCGCCGCGTGGGGTCATGGAGCCGGCTCCTCGAAGGTGGGTGGGGAGCACGGGATGGGAGAGCCATTTTTCGAGGGGTTCGAGCTTGCCGGGGGCAGTTCTCACCTCTTCCCAGATACCTGTTACGGGAAGGCCAACGGCATCACACTGACCGAAGAGTCCCGAAAGCCATTGTTCGTGGCGGAGATCATCCAGGGACTCGGCGAAACTCTGGGAGACTTCGACTCGAATTTTGCCATCATGATGCTCAATGCGAGTGACCCCGGGATAATTTCGAAGCGCCGGGGGCAGCGAGGCATCCGCCGTGTTCGGAGTGGGCGAAGCGGAAGCTTCCGGAGTCACCATCGTGACAGGAGTCGCCACAACGACGGCCATCAGCCCAGGGAGCCAGCTTTTGGGGCTTGAAAAAAACGCCATGATGGACTCGATAGCACGTCTTGTACCACGAGAAAAATCCCTCTGAATCCTGGGAACTCATGGCGGTTATCGGGTTGGGTGGACGGCAGGTATGATCCTGCTGATCTCATATAGAGAAGTCCGAAATGACCAATTCCGCCCCAAAAGCACATTCCATGGTGGCAATGGCCTCGACAAGCTATGCTGCAAGCGTCTTCCACAGCGAGGGAAAAGATGTCGGAAGGGGCCATTCGCGAGGCAGCTCGAGTCATTCAACAGGCTGATGCGCTTTTCATTACGGCGGGAGCCGGTATGGGAGTGGACTCTGGTCTTCCTGATTTTCGCGGCGACGAAGGTTTTTGGCGGGCTTATCCCCCTTTCAAAGCGCGAGGGCTTACGTTTGTCGACATGGCGAACCCCTCCTGGTTTGAGCGAAATCCCGCGGTAGCCTGGGGGTTTTACGGTCATCGCTTGGCGCTATACCGGCAGACGCTCCCGCACGAAGGTTTTCGCATCCTGCGTCGATGGGCCGAAAACATGCGCTTTGGGGCTTTTGTATTCACCTCGAATGTCGATGGTCAGTTTCAGCGAGCCGGTTTTTCTGAAGACGCCATCGTGGAATGCCACGGTTCGATTCATCACTTCCAATGTACCGTGCCTTGTCATGAGCAGATCTGGGAAGCGGATGCCCCGATCACGGTTGATCCATCGACGTTTGAAGCTTCCGAACCGTTACCGCGTTGCCCTCGATGCGGAAAACTCGCGCGTCCCAATGTGTTGATGTTTGGAGATTGGAATTGGATTGCCGATCGAACGTCGGCGCAAGAGCGACGATGGGACGAGTGGCTGGAGGAGCAACGGGGCGCATCGCTGGCCATCGTGGAAATGGGAGCGGGCTCGGCGGTCCCCACGGTTCGTCGAACGTCTGAACAGATAGGTCGTCGCAAGGGGGCCACGTTGATACGCATCAATCCACGGGAGCCGGAGGTGCCAAGCGGCCACCTTGGAATAGCGGGCTCGGCCAAAGCGATTCTCCAGCAGATAGAGGAGTGCATGAGAGCGTAAGGTGGTTACTGATTCATGGCATTGCGAAGCAAGTGGACGGCGTGGGCAAGGCGCGCCCGCTCAGCTTCGTCGAGTTTGGAACCAGGATCACGGTGAATCCTGTCGAGGACGTCGGTCAGCGAGCTGAGGTTGTTGGGCCAGGAATCTCGAATACTCGAACGATACTGCGCCCGGGCGATGTCGAACGCAGCTTCATCGTCTTTTCGAGACGCCAATAGCTCGATGGTTTGTCGCACGATCTCCAACGCTTCTTCGATCGCTGCTAGCTGCTGCATAGGGGAGAGTATGCCTTTTCGGCGGGATGATCGGTAGGGGGTCGATAAGGCAAACGAAAGCCGGGGTTTTTACCACTTCTGTTTTCGGTCATCGAGAATCAGTCGTGGGTCCAGGTTGGCTGGGAGGAATCCTTCCGGGCTGTGGGCGATCAGTTTTTTCAGGCAAGGGAGCCCTGGCGCTTGCAGGATTTCGAGAAGTTCATCGAGATCCATGGGGTTGTCACGCACGTCGAGAACGCGCAGACGAGGCAGCTTGACTCTGCTCCAATCGAATTCCATCAATTCATTTCCCCGAAGGGCAAGGGATTCGAGACCAGGGGGGGTTCCTGTCCGCAGCAACGATTCGATGGAAGCGAGCACATCGTCTTGCGTGTTGTTGGACAGGTCGAGTTTGCGCAGATTGCGCATATACGGGCTGACGATCAAGTGGTCCACGGTTTCGGAATCGAAGTCGCATCCGATCAAGCGCAGGGATTGGAGTTGGCGCGCGGCGGGATTGTGAAAGAGCATGGTGGCATCGGATAGCGCGGTTCGTTCGAGGGTCAGAAAGCGAAGGGTTTGGACATGGGGGCTTTCGAAGTAACGGTCCAAGGTAGTGAGTTCGCGACTGTATCGAATGTCGAGTTGACGCAAAGCCTTGGCTTTTCCTCTTCCAAGACGAGCCTGCAGCGTATCGGACACGGACCAGACCTTGAGCACTTGCAAGCGATGAATGATCGGGGATTCGAACACTTCATCGACCGCATCGTCAGCGTCTTCGAACCCAAAAATGGCTAATGAAACGAGGTTTGGCAATCTCGAATCCGAAACGAGCATGCGCAATCCCACCAATCCGACCGACCCGGGGATGCGCAATCCTGCCACGTTGCGCAGGTCATGACCGAGAAGCATGGCCTGCACCCCTTCGAGGTCGAGCCCACGACGAAGGGTGACATATAGCTTTCGATTTCGCTCGCGAACATCCGAAGCCCATCGCGAGAGAGTCTTCATCGTTGCCATGGTCCCGCCGTACCACGAACAGACCTGGTGTCAACGCTTCGAAGACACGCGCCGCGAGTTCCGCAAGGAAACAACGATGAGATTACGTTAGAAAAAGCCGGGATTTGGCTTCAACTCTCACGCTTGGGGCTTTGCGATAGCAGCGACCAACCGATGAGTTTGTAGAGCATTCGCGCACCGACCACGCCATCGATGCTGATCGAATCTTCGACAGGAGCCACTTCGCATAAGTCGAATCCCACGATGGTGCGTCCTGAGCGCACGAGTTCGCCTAGCAGAAACGAAGCTTGATGGAAGAACAGGCCACCGGGAACAGGGGTTCCCGTACCAGGACACAGGGATGGATCGAGTCCATCGATATCGAAGGAAACGTAGACCTTGTCGGGTAAGGTTTGCACGATTTGTTGAACGAGTGATGCGTAGTTTTTTCCCTCGAATTGCGCGCGCGCCAGGTCATGATCGAAAAAGCTTCGCAAGCGCTTGTCCGTCTGGATGGTTTGCATTTCATTGGCGCACAGGTCTCGCAATCCCACTTGCGTGATACGTTGCACCTCGGGCACCCGGGAAAGGACGTTGTGCATGACGCTTGCGTGAGAGTGGGTGAACCCCTGGTAAGCGCATCGCAAGTCCGCGTGGGCATCGATATGCAAAATGCCAAGCCCGGGGTTTCGCTCGGCAATGGCCATGATGGCTCCCAGCGGGCTGGCATGGTCACCACCGATGATTCCGACGAGTTTTCCCTGATCGAGCCACGAAACCACCTCGTCGTGAACCCAGGTCATGACTTGTTCGCCGATGGCGTTGATTCGTTCGAGGCTATCGGAACCCAATACCTCATCTTCTTGGTTTTGAATGGGGGCCGCGAGAAGCCGTGCTTCGTCATTGAGACGAACGATCATTTCCGGCTCATCGAGCATGAATATCCCTTCTTTCCAAGGGTCTCCCGTCTCTGCATCCCAAAGATCGACTTGCCAGCTTGCCTCCAAGATCGTCTGCGGTCCTTCCGCGGCCCCTTTTCGGTACGACGTCGTGGCATCGAAAGGCACCGGAATCAGAACGACATAAGCATCCCGCAGCGTGTGGGGAAGTCCGAAAATGCCGTCGAAAACGGTGGCATCGTTGGGATCGAACGGATGATGGTTGGAATCGTCAACTCGGCTCATGGTGCAACAACATATCGATGATGAAAGGGTCTTCGGTTTTTCCCGCGAGTTGCGCAACCGCGATGGCAATGTCCACGCGTGAAGCATGGGGAGGCACACTCAGGATACCCCACCGCGCATCGTTTCCCGCACGAAGGTTCTTTCCTTGGTCTGTCCAAACCGCATGACGGCCTTCGCATACCGCAACCGTCATTTCTGCAGGCATCACCAGCCGCAAGGCCCGAAGCGCAAAAGAGATTCGATCGAAACTTCGATCATCGTCGTGATAGATGACCTGTTTGCGATCAATCCAGATATGAGCGGGCTTGGTCACGTCGAGCGAATCATAGTCTCCCCCTGTCGATTCGCCAGACCCTACGACGGCGGCCTACCGAATCGAATGGGAACGATGATGCGCAAATCCCCACCGTGCGGCGGCGGAAAACCAATGCCTCGAATGGCATCGATCGCGCATTGGGTCGTCGCCTCGTCAGGAAATGTCGAGTCCGTTTCCACGATCTCACGAATGGCGCCATTGGGAGCCACATCCAGACGCAGCACCATGCGCCCCCACAGACCTGGAACTCTTCGTTGCGCTTGCTCATAACATCGTTGAATTGCCTCGCCGCCATGGCGTGCCACGAGAGCTTGCACGATCGGCAAGGACAAGGTTCCCGGTCCGCCCGAAACCGGAGGATCCGGCACGGGTTTCATCGGGGCATCGCCGGGATTGACGGTGACGTCGAAGGTGATTTCGGCTTTGCCTTTGCCCGTGGCCGGATACGATATCCCTCGCAATCCATCGCGAATGCACGAGGTCACTTGGGTGTCGGCGAGAGTGGGTTTGCCCACGACCGATGACCGGAGAGCCTTTCCCGAAGCCCCCACGGTGACTCGAATGGATACTTTTCCTCGCAGCGACGGTTGTTCGACCAGGGACGGGTCGTAGCAACGACGAATGGGCCAATAGCCGTTGGCGCGGGTCAAGCGCAAGGCGGAGGCTGGGGAAACCGCACCTTTGACACGTACGTTGTCCACGATGACCCGCGGATGAGGGTGCCAAGGGCCTGTTTTCCCGCCCATATTCCATCTCGTCCGGCTCTCGGCTTCCGCCTTCGTTTCCCGCGGTAGTGCACGATGTCCCAGCTTGTAGGGTGTCTCGAATACGACGGGATGCTGGGCCGTGATCGGTGGAGAAGACAGGTCCGCACGGGCGGAAAGAACCAATGTCGAGCAAGCCAAACTCGATAGGATACCAATCCCAATCACTTCGCGCGCGGTTCGCATGGCGAGACCAGACGTGTCATGACGGGATTGGGTTTGCAAGAGTTCAAGACAGGGAGAGGATAAGGAGCCTGTTGTCATGCACCGAAGCTCGGGAACGATGGGTGATCCTTGTTGCGCTCGAGGATGAGAGCTGTCCTACAAGCTGCTGCTCGTTGTCGTTGCCATGGAGATTGAAGTGCAAAGCTAGCCAACGCTACCCTTGGGTTTCGATCCCAACTCGCTCGCTGTAACGCATTCCACGTTCACGCTCGCATGCATCCGGCTTGAAGACTGGCATGACCGTTGTCATCGAATTTCCATTCTTTTTTGGCGAGAGGGCAAAATCAGTTTTCTTCGCAAGCCTCGATGCATTTTTCGGCTATTCTCCATCCTGCGCTCATGGCTCCCTCACCCAAGCCACAGGTTTCTTTCACGTTGCAGGCTCTGTATCGAACCTTGGACCCAAAGCCGCAAAAGTTGCTCGTCATGGCCCGAGCATCGGCCGCCGCTACGATCCAAGACGATGCAGAGCCTTCGTCATCGGTTCAACTTGCGGTTGCCGTTGACATATCGGGGTCGATGGAAGGCGTCAAATTGCGCGCCGCGGTCTCGACCCTGCACGCTCTCATCGATGAATTGGGACCCAATGATTCTCTCGGACTCATCGGTTTTTCTAATTCGAGCAAGGTATGGCTTCCTTCCACGCCCATGACTTCGGCCGCAAAACAGATCGCCCACGCTTGTCTCGATCGCGCCAAAGCCGATGGAGGAACGGATTTGGCCGGCGCCATCCTTTCGGCTCTTCGCGTCATCGAAGCGAGTTCGGAGCGCCGAAAGCACGTCATTGTGCTTACCGACGGTCAGCCCACGGCCGGCGTCTGCGACCCGGACAGGATCGTTGATCTTGTGAAAAAAGCCAAAAAAGACGTGACCGCGAGTTTTTTTGGGTATGGGGAAGACGTCAACCCCGATTTGCTCGAGCGTCTGGCGCAGGTTGGCTCCGGACGTTTTCACTTCGTACCTGGGACGGAGCCTCCCGTGGAGGCGTTTGCTGCCGAGCTTGGACAACAGCGGGATCTTCTTGGCATCGATGCTTCGATCAGCCTGACGACGGGAAAGGGAGTGAAACTCTGTTATCTTCCTTCTTTGGCTGAAGTGCGGAAGAAGAAGACGGGCATACGCATCAGCATACCCAACTTGCTCGCTGGCGATGCGCGAAGCGTGGTGTTCGAAATCGAGGTAAACGAAGATGCCTTTGCCTTGTCCGAAACCACGCCTTGGGTCGAAGCCACACTTCGTTACCGTTCGGTCCTCGATGCCCAAGAGTATGTCAATGACACGCATCTCGTGCCCGTGATTGCCGCCGAGAAAAGCGAGCCTGTCGTGGATGTCGCCCGGGAATTTTCCGTACAACGACTTGCGGAACTCGTGGGCGCCGTGACGCGATGGGACAATAAAAATGAGCAGGAAAAGGCGTCCCTTATGGACTTCGTCCAACGCATGGGACTTCAATCGGACCCACAGATCATGGCTGGATTTGACATGTTGGATCGTCTTCAACACGATCTGGCCGACGCTTCGAAGCGAAGATGGACCCATCTTGCATCCAGCGCGGCATCCAAAGGAATGTACGAGCGTTCGGTCACGGGCATGGGAGTTGCGCACGTCTACTCGAAGCCACGAGCTGAATCGATCCTAAGACGGATGTTTCAGATGGTGAAAGATGACGACAAGGATCCGGAAGACGCCAACTGACGAATGCCGTGCGGGAGACGGTTTTCGAAAAATACCAATAATTGTAATAGTTTACGCGTTTTTCGGGAGGTGACGTTCCCGGCGGTCCCTTCATCGACGGCTGATTCGCGCAAGAAATCGTTCTACCACCTGATGCACCTCATCGGGTTTTTCCACTGGCGCAAGGTGCGTGCATCCCTGGATGACGACTTGCTGAACATCGGGAAGAAGGGCGGCAACTTTCCGCGCATGGGAAGGCGGTGCAAGACTATCTTTTTGCCCCACCATAAAAAGCGTGGGGACCTTGACCCGAGGAAGAATATCTTCGGATGAATGGTGGATATACGACCGGGCGAGGGAAACCATCATTCGAACATCGAGCCGATCCAAATGGGCGAGCAAGGCATCCACTGGGGCTCGAGGCGTTTTCGCGCTCAACCCACCAAGGGCCGTTCCTACTTTCGATACGAGGTCCTGATGCACTGCCACATCCTTGATTCCTCTCGCCAGCGGTCCTAACCAACCCGCGGAATCGAGCACGCGCACCACCGCATGTCGAACAGGCGGCAGGCTGGCAACTCCTCCCAACGAATCGAAAACGCTGCCGCACAGAAGCAGCAGCGTGGAAATGCGCTCGGGATGCCGACGATAGAGTTCCAGGGCCACCCTCACCCCCATCGAATGCCCAACGACAATCGTCGGTTCGTCGCAAAGCTTCTCGAGAACCAACGCCGCATCATCCACCAATCGTTCGATGGTAACCCTCGATGGCTCCGGGTCATCGTCGCTTCGCCCATGACTACGATAGTCGAATTGTACCAACCGATAGGATTGACCAAAGTGTTCTCGCCACGAAACGAAGTACTGCGTGGTGCAAAATAGACCGTTGCACATCAACATGCTCGGTCCACGGCCGATCGTTTCCGCATGGAGTCGGAGACCATCCGATGTGGTTAGGGTATGGGTTTCCACGATAAGGCCCCTATATCACGTTGTCTGAGCGCTACGCAGACGGAACACGATGGCATGAAGGTCCGTTCATGGGCATCTTGACCGACATTTCTTTGCCACTGGATCGCCGTTTGTGGGGTAAGCACGAGTTGCCTCCTCGTTTCGGTTAATCCGGCGAACGAAATCCACGGACCAGGGAAAATCGTTAGATGGCGTCCAAAGAACCCAATGAAATCAACGGTTCCGTGTCGAGGACGGATACCATGGAACAGGAATATGTATTGCTGGAGTCGTTCCCCACGCCGCACGATGCGCACCTCGTGGCGAACCTTCTGCGCACTGTCGATATTCCGGCGAAAATCCTCGACGAAAGCATCGTCAGCGTTCTTCCCATTCTCGAGATGGCGCTCGGTGGTGTGAAAGTGATGGTTCCTCGAAACCATCTCGAAGAGGCACGACAGCTATGGCTCGACGATCGTAACTCGTTGGCCCAAGGGAGCGGCACCGAAACGCAGCAGGGGCAACCCGGGGAGGAAACCTCCGACGATCACGCGGACGATATGCGTCTGGCCGCCAAGGAGGATACGATCACGCGCGCGTTTTACGCATCGGTTATCGGCCTGTTCTTCTGTCCTTTGCCGGCTCACCTCTATTCCGCTTGGGTGCTACTGCGCGCCGATCGCGAAGGCACGAGTCGTCGAACCCGGATCAAAATGGCCGTGGCATGGTGTATCAATCTCGCCGTATTCGCGGTTGCGGTGGCGATGCTGTTGCGGGCGGTAGCCAGCTAACCTGCTCCATTCATGGAACGCGAGAGGGGCGCGGCAAGGCAAACCCTTCACGGATGAGTTTCACCACGCGTGCTCGAAGCGCTGTATCGGCTTTTTCGCATTTGTCGGATACGACACCCATGGTCACGCCCTTGCATTCTTGTCGTCGACGGTGCGCCAGATCCGCGATCGTGCCATCCGCGCTCAGCGCATCGCGCACCTCTTCGTCCAGTCGCTTCCAGTCGACATCGGCATGTTTGGGTTGAGGAGGCCGCTGCAATCGTACTTCTCCCGCCTGCAATGTGGCGCAGGTGCCATCCCATCGGAGCACGTCATAGCTATTGCCCACGCCGCTGACACTCATCCCGCCGAGATTGGGTGTGTTTTCCGATAATACGAGCAGTTCTTCATCGAACTCGAGGTTTTTATCCGACGACGGCCCTCCCAATCCGTTGAAGGGTTCGGCCTGCCGGACGGCCACGTAGACACGCGTCCACGGTGTGCCTTTCGCAAAGAAGAAGAGCGCCAATTCGGGAAATGCGCCCGCGCACAATTGTTTCACGAAGGCGCGGGGCATCACGCACGGTTTGTCGACTCCCTGATCGCACGACGTCGGCACGTCCACATGCGGGCTTTCCTCCGCGGTTTCCGGCGTGGGAACCTCTGCCTTTTCGTTCGTGGGCGCAGGTGTTTCCGACGCCTTGGATGCAGGAGCCTTCGAAGGGGAGGGAGCGGAACCGCATCCCACAAGGGCCATGGCGGCGATCATCAGCAATTCACGCATGGGGGGGATGAAACCGCAAGCTGGCGTGGAATGCAACGTGCGCGTGGCGATCGAAAGCCGTTCAGAGTCTTGCGACAGCAGCCAGCGTGGCGCCGCCTAGAAAGAGGGATTCTTCACCCGTGGCTACCCAGGTAATGTCTCCTGCTTGCGCTTCGATGGAAATGTGGGGGGTAATATCCAAAGAACCCACCAAGGAGAATCGAAGCGAAAGCGACGTTCGTTGCGCGCCTCCGCCCTGTACGAATCCGCCTGGAGCCAGTTCCGGACCGACTCGAATCCCCTCGGAGATGCGAAAACCGTAGCGTGCGGACAGATCGAATCCCGTCGCTTTGGGCCCTGCTATGTTGGAACGCAATCCCAAAGCCAACTCGAGGGCCTCGCCAAAGCGAATCCCAGCTCGGACTCCTCCCTGCCACGCCGTAGAGCTGCCGACCGCTTGCTCCGGGCGAGCCAAGGTCGTCGAGCCGCCGAATGTCGCTCCAAGCAACGGCATGAAGCTTCGTGATGGTTCTTGAGTCGAGGAGGCAGTCTGCTCTGTTTCGATCCGCTTTTCGCCCGGTGGGGAAGACCGAAGGGCCGAGGGACTTTTTTCCCAGGGAAGCGCACCCGTTCCTACCCCTTCTTGCCGCAACAATACGGCGAGCATTTCACGCACTTGCGGCTGCAACGAATCGCGATCGAGTTCGCGGGCCACGGTTTCACATCGTCCAGTCGAGGCCAGAAAGGCGGTCAATTCAAGACGAACTCCTCCGTCCGTGAGGTGAACGACCGGGGACACCACCCAATTGGCGTGCGTATGATGGGCCAGAGTTTCGAATTCAGTCGCATCATCCGCCAAGCCATCGGAAATGGTGCGCAGAGCGGCTACCTCTTGCTCTTCTGCCACGAGTTGATGTCCCAGTTCCACCACGGCCAGGCGACTATCCTTGCGCAAGTGCCCGGCAAACGACTCCTGAACTCCCTGTCCGGAGGGTGGAAGCATCAACACGACTTCCGCCCAAGCCGCAACATCGAGCAATACCAACGCCACCGCAATAGTAGCCGCATACCATCGTCGTCTCATCGTGACTGTCTTCCGTAGCATCGGACGGGCCATGAGGGGGTTGATTTCGCGGGGGCAAGCAAGACGTTTCACCAATGGGGTGGATTGTCGGTACGGAGCCGCGTGCGCGACGCGCCCCCATCGATTCCATCCCCGGTATTTTCAGCTATCCTTACTGCATGATGGCCTTTCGGAAGCCTTGGCATGTGGTGGCTCTCGCCGCAACGGTCTATTTTGCGACAAGCGTGACGGGATGCACGCAAGATGGTCCCGTTGCGCAGTCCGAATCCGAAGCTGCTTCTCCGATGCGGCTTCCAACGTCATTGCCAGGATGGGAGCCATCTTCCGTGCTGGAAGTGGCGCCAGACGGTCGGGCCATCATCGGCAAAGAGTTGGCTGTCCCTCCACGGTCTACCGCTCGTCAAGTCTACGAGGCCGCGTTCATCGATGAAAAAGGAAATTCGATTCCTATCCCTATCGGGTCACGTATTCAAGACGCCCGATTTGCCTTTCCCCCCTCTTCTTTGGTCGCTTTGCTCGACGATCGGGATCGCTTATTCGTATGGAATTCCAAGACTGGAGATGTCACACCCATTGATGAATCGGTTTTTCCTGGATTTGGATTTGCCCATGCATCCGAAAGCATAATATACGCAAAGGGACAGACTCCTGAGCTTGCCGCATTTCGCGTGGACCTCCCCGGGGGATCTCCCCTACAACTCACGAAAGGAGATACACCCGTATGGGGGTTCGCCTTCTCGCCAGACGACAAGCAAGTCGTGTTCGTGGATGCTCCCGATGGCTTTCCGACGTTGGTGGTCATGGATTCCCAAGGGGGAAAGAGCCATCGCTTGACCAATCGCAGGATTGGTCCTGACGACGTTCGTGCGGGGGCTGAGCTGGCTCCCTTTCCCGATGGGCGTCGTCCGCCCCTTTGGATCGGTACGACCGTATTTTTGGAAAACTCCGCTGGCGTGTTCGCAATCGATCGGTTTGGCAGCGTACGGGTCCGATACGACAAAGGACGTGACTTGCACTTGGACGTAAGTGCTACGCGAGCTTTGTTCCGTGATGGCGCGCGCGTGCGACAGGTGTTGCCATGAGCCTTTTCGAAACCAAAAAAGCGCTATGGACGGGGCTCCTCGCCCTCGCCGCGGTGGTATTCGCGACCCCAGGCCATGCCGTCAAGTTTCGTCGTCCGTTCGATGCGAATATTGGCGTCAACTACGGCTTCGACAACAACCCGGGCGGAGGTTGCCGGGACTACGCGTGTGGCGGCGTTTGTTACGACGGCCATTCTGGCACGGATTTTCCTCTTTCTCTGGGAACCGCCGTCGTGGCAGCCGCCAGCGGCAGAATCGGAGCTACCTATAACGGGTGCGCCAATTACGGGGGTCTTGGCAATACCTGCGGCGGTCGATGCGGGAACTACGTGCGAATCGACTATAACGACGGCACCTCCGCGCTGTACTGCCATCTGCAACTGAATTCGATCATGGTGAGCGTGGGGCAACAGGTATCGTGCGGGCAGCAGATCGCGCGATCCGCGAGTTCCGGCAACAGTTCCGGGCCTCACCTGCATTTCGGATTGCGGGTCGGAGGGGCGAATCGAGATCCGTTCGCGGGCAGTTGCTCTCAATCCACATCGTATTGGGTAGCGCAAGGCTCGTATCCGCATCCCGTGCCAAGCACGCAATGCGAAAGCGTCTGCGCTTGTTCACCAGGGCAAACTCAATCGGAGGCATGCGGAAATTGCGGTTCGAGAAGTCGGACTTGCGGATCCAATTGTCAGTGGGGAGGATGGTCTTCCTGCACGGGCCAGGGGGAATGCAAAGCGGGATCCGTCGAGTCTCGCGATTGTTGCGATTGCGGGTCTCAAACGCGTCGATGCTCGAGTCAATGTTCGTGGGAAGCGTGGTCCGCTTGTGATGGCCCCGATCCCAACGGTGGGCAAGAAGCCTGCGAAACCGGGGAGCCCGGGATTTGTGCCGAGGGTCGCGTGCGCTGCCTGCAAGGATGCCGGAGTTGCGTTCGACTTCATGAACCCCGCCAAGAGACCTGCGACGATGTCGATGAAGACTGCGATGGCGTCATCGACAACGATTATCCTCAACAAATCGGCGAGCCACCGCCGCAAATGGCAGCTCGTTTGCTCGATGCTTCCTACTCGCAAGCCATTGAAATCAATGGGCAAACTCAAGCGTGGGCGACCTTCCGCAACGAAGGGCGGGCCACCTGGAAAGCATGGGATGTCTGGCTCGTACCCACCTCGACGATCGACGGAAATGTCAGTCCGTTTTTTGATTCCCACACGTGGCCTGCCTTCGACGTGGCCGCCACCCTCCAAGAAGACGTCGCCCCCGGCGAGACGGCAACGTTTACGTGGACGATTCGTGCTGGGGATTCGCGGGGGAAAATTCAAGACACTTTCCAACTCACGTCGTCGGATGGGTCGCTGATGCGGTGTCCATCGCCTCATGTTCAGGTTGATGTGTTGGTGACGCAAACGCGAAGGGCATGGGAACCTTCGCCGTCGACGCTGCCCGCGCCCAGCGATGAAACCTCCGGCTCGGACGAAAGTTCGGGCTGCGCCTGTCGAACGGAGCCGATGCCCAAGGAGCGATACGGCTGGGTTGGGCTGCTGCTGTTCTTGATCGTGAGAATCCGTCAGCGTACCAGGCAACATCCGAAACCGTAGGGGCGGGTTTCAAACACGCCCATAGATGCGAAAGAATGGTGCATAGGGTACCGACGAATCCAAGCGCTCTATCGGCGGCAAGATCCGCGACAATCGCGCAAGATGGGCGTTTGATTGCGAGAAACCGTCTGCGTATTAGGCCACACCCTGACAGATTCCCTCATTTTTCCTGAATTCGATAGGTGCGCTTGTCAAGCACCATCCGACCAACAATCTCCGGACGGCCGCAAGCGGCCTGACGGCGTAAGGGGTTTGACCATCGCCGTTGGTCAATCGTCGTACAGGTTTTCAGAGGTCCAGGAAGGGGCA
>Ga0255341_1003705_pt1 | contig 16867 bp, 10 predicted proteins | sample wastewater_treat_8_FD_192418 | JGI IMG/M metagenome (GOLD analysis project Ga0255341, IMG submission 192418) | Wastewater microbial communities from Lulu Island WWTP, Vancouver, Canada - plant12 | ecosystem: Engineered > WWTP > Wastewater > Unclassified | place: Canada: Vancouver, British...
CATGACCATGCTCACCATCCGCCACGAGGATGTGCGGGCCATCGAAAACAGCGAATTCCGCTTCATACCCCAGGAGCGCAAAGGGACACTGCCCGAAGGAGTGAATGCATGAACATTGGAGACACCTCGAAGCTGAACACAAACCCGGAAGACAGTCCCGAGACCATTTTCCGGCTCTTCGTCTACGGCACCCTGAAACGGGGCTACTCGAACCATCAACGTTTCTGCGCCCAGGCTCGCAGCATCGAACCGGCCGTGGTCTGGGGCAGGCTCTACCATCTCCACGCCGGGTTCCCGGCCCTCGAGGTGCCGGAGGGCCTTATCCTGTCCCGGGGCACCGCCGATCCACTGGCCGACGCCCGCAGGCAGCAGGAGATCGGCACATCGCGCTTCGGCCGCCCGACCGGAGACTGGGATCTTATCCATGGGGAGCTGGTGACCTTCACCGACCCGCTGCGCGATCTTCCGCCCATCGACCGGCTGGAAGGCTTCCGGCCCTGCGGCCACAGCATGTACCAGCGGGTGATGGTGGCGGTGCTATGCGGGCGCACCTCGGTTCCAGCCTGGACCTACTGGATGCCATGCCCTGCTTACGGGGAAAGAGTGACAGAGGGTAGATGGATATATCCTTGAGTCGCCTTTTGCGGCCTTATGCCGGTAAAACCATTTGACAATCGGCCCGTGCCTAAATATATTAGAGGATGTTTTAAGTTGGGGAAGCTGTGCCCGCATCCCTGTTATCGCCTCTGGCGTGGCTATTAACCCAATCGCCCATGAGGAGCTAGAGAAATGGCCGAGATGGAAAACCGTTGGTTATCAGTAGACGAGATAGGCAAGTATCTCGGTGTCAGCAGTGACACCGTTTACCGCTGGATCGACAAGCATGCGATGCCCGCCCATCGCATGGGCCGTCTTTGGAAGTTCAAGAAAGACGAGGTCGATTCCTGGGTCAAGGCTGGCGGAGCTTCGTCAACCGACAACGACTCGGTGAAGACAAAGTAGGCCGCATGCAAAGCGAACATTATCAGGAGAGACAAGAATGCTGGGATTGAAATTAAGAGACGAGTTTCTCGGAGCACACATGCCCGGGACCGCTATTGCTCTTCGCACGAGTGATAACCAGGGGGCGGCTCAGAAATCCCCGGACTACATTCTGTCCATCACCTATCCGACAGCGGATGTCCAGACGGCATTGAAGGCGATCAGCGCCAAAAACTCTGGGCGTCCGATTGTACTGATGGGTGATCGTGGGCGTGGTAAATCGCACATCATGGCGGTGATGCATCACGGCATTCAGTCTCCTGAAGTCGTTGAGTCGTGGCTCAAGGATTGGGGAAACAAGGTCGGCAGCGACGAGCTGAAAAATGCCGAAATGCTCAAAGGTTATGTGCCGATCTCTGAGCCGGTTCATAACCATGAGTACCCGCTGCTCTGGGACCTCCTCTTTGATCGACACCCAAAGGGCCAGTATTACCGTGGCCAATTTGAGAGTATGACCCAGCCGTTCCCGCCTCGGACGTTGCTGGAAAAGATGTTCGAGGACCAGCCAACCTGTCTTATCTTGGACGAATTTCAGACCTGGTATACAGGGCTGCCGGACAAAGATCCCAAGACAGGGCTTCTTCTCAAACAGTACGCTTTCAATTTCGTACAGATTCTTTCCGAGATCGCGAAGGATCGGCCAGAGATCCTCATCTTCGTCATCTCGGTGTTGAACAACCAAAACGACGCCTTTCAGCAGGTCCATCGGCAAGGGCCAGTTATCATCGATTTCCGAGGTCCATCGGCAAAGCAGGACCGCCAGAAACTTCTCCTGCATCGTCTCTTTGAAAATCGTCGAAATATTCCGGAATCGGACATCATCACCACAAGCGGTGCCTATGCGACCGAAAGATTTCGGTTGTTGCACACAAACAAATCGGAAGCGGAAAAAGAGCGGGTTCAACAAGAGTCATTCGCCTGCTGGCCTTTCAGCCCGGAACTCCTGGACCTCCTTGAAGACCACATCCTCTTGTCTTCCGCAGCGCAGGAGACACGCGATCTAATCCGTATTCTCGCTCAGGTTTTCAGAAGCCGGGGTGATTTGGTTCCCGTCATCACGCCTGCAGACTTCTTTGTTGATGGAGATTCCGATGAGGTCCAGACCCTTGTTGACTCGATAGCTGTTCAGGCCGGGCAGGAAAAGCTGCGGCAGATCGCCCAGCGCAATCTTGAGGCTGTTCGTGATTCCGGCGTCAGCGTACCCAATGCCCGAGAGTTGGTAAGCACCATCTGGATGCGCTCGATGTCCCCAGGGAAAAATGCCGGGGGCACACCGGCAATCCTGCACCTGGATATCACCAGAGGAACGGCCATTGACGATAATTCCTTTCAAGCCGAGTTGGCGCTGCTCATTGAAAACAGCGTCAATATCCATGGCGACGAAGTCCCGGGGGGACCGCTTTGGTTCGGCGTGAGTGAAAACCCGCGCTCCAAGGTTCGCGCTTGCGCAAAAAACAACAAGCTCTGGCATATCGGGGCAGTGCCTACAGCGGGCCAGACCGTTTATCCGGGCAAAGATGTGCAGCACATCCGAAATACCCTGCGGCACATTTTTGTCCCTGAGACCACTTCGCCGCCTTCTCGGGTCATCATTCTTGGCCCCAACTGGAAAAACGACCCCTGGAGCGATGTGGATGAGGCAGATAGACCGGCAAAATGGGATAGACCTGTGCTGCTGGTTGTCCCCGACCAGATCGAAGGTGGCCCAACGGGTATTAACGCCGCCCTGGGAGCCTGGCTGGCAAAGCATGTTCAGAAAAGAAGGAACACTATCCGCTTTCTTCTTCCGGCTACGGACACACAAAGCCTTTTCTCCGATGAGGAACTTATCTATTCAGCCCGGTGCAGCTTCCTCTGCTCCCGGGAGGGGTGGGGCTCGGACACAACCTATCGCGCCTTACATCAGGATTTCGACCGCCCACTACGAGCTTCCCTGAAATCCAGATTCAACCGGTTCGCCGTGCTGCGCAAATGGGATTTTCAGCAACCGCAGAACTGCGCTTTCGAGATCGAAAAGATAACCGAGCAAGGTGGAGATATCCCGACGGCGGTAGAGGCAAAGATTCTCTCCGATCTTTTCGACCAGACCGAGTTCAAGCAGTTTGTCCTGAAGCGGGCCAAGGATTCCGATTTTGTCGGCTCCATGATGGATGACCTCACCGAACCGCCGCCACCGAATGCCGGAGAGGCGATTCCCTTCCTCGGTGAAACGAAGATCTATGAATTTGTATTGGATATTGCCGCCTCCGGCGATCTTGTTCTCAATGTGAGCGGCACCTGGATCGGCCGACGTTCTGAAGACGCCACCGATGATGATGCCCTGCGTTATATCAGGGGCAAGGCTTTCAGAACCGGCCAGGAGATGCGGCAGATTCAGCTCGGCCTTCCCGGGGCTGTAGGCGGAGGCACTGTCACTGTTCCCAATCCACCCCCAGGTGGCACCACGCAGCCAGGAACTGGCGGGACCATCCCACCGGCGGGTGGTGGTACCGGCACGCCATATCCTCCGGCTACTGCCGGTGGAGGTGGAACCATAGGTGAGACCGGTGAACCGGGCGGCACGGCCGGTACCGGCGGGATTATTCCTCCAGAACCAATCCCGGCCATCAAGACCAACAAATCAGAAGAACCCGCCACCGGAATCAACCTCTCCGGCTGTTTCGAAACCTGGGGCGTGCCCACCAGCCAAGCCATCGAAACGGCACGGATTGAGTTTTCGGGCCTGACAGCCCAGCAGATCAAACAGATTCTGCAGCGGATTCCGTCCACCTTCAAAGCGACCCTTGAGATTGCCTACAAAGATGGAGGGGAGCAATGAGCACCGATTGGAGCGGCATCATTCTCGACTCGCAATCTCCCCAAGACGCTTGGGCGGAGATTTTTTCTGCGCTGCAATCACTGTCGAGATCCAGCTCGTCTCCGGTCGCGCTTCATGACGCGACCGTTATACCGGATCGACTGCTGACCGAAGCGGCATGGGAGCTGTGGGAAGCATTTCCAATGCACGCCGAGAAAACGTCTGGCAACCTTAAGGGCTGGGCAGTAGGTTCCGGAAAGGCTGTTCTGATTCTCGATGCCCTGTCGCTCCGCGAGCTTCCCATCCTTATGGGAGCAGCAGAAGCACGAGGTATTCAGCCGGTACAAGTTAAGGTCACCGGCTCTGAATGCCCGTCCACCACCGATCACTTTGCCAAAAGCCTCGGTTTGCCTTCCCGAAGCGCATTGGCCAACGACGGCAAACCTGGCACCTTCGCTCTTTTCGGCGGTGACTGTTACACCGATGTGGTGAGCCTGCCCTTTGAAGACTGCGCGGTCCCGCCGACGCCAAACCTGGTGATCTGGCATTCATGGCTGGATGACCTGATTCACCTTCAGCAAAAGCTCCCGGACCAGATCGCCAGCATTGCTACCAGCACCTTGCAGAGCGATGGCTTCTGGAACTTTATCAATCGCCTGCGCCAAGGCCGGGGTCTGATTATCACCTCGGATCATGGCTATGCGGTCAGCAAGCGCTTTTCCTCGGAGGTCGAGGACCCGGATGCCATCGAAATATTGAGAAAGACCTTCGGCGCATCTCGCAACAAGGCTGTTTCAGAGCCTTGGCAGAAGCGATTCATGCCGCCTATCGCCATGACGAATAATAACCAGCACGTGGTCATGGGCCAACGGAAGTGGAAGGTACAGGGGGGATTCCCCCACGTCTGCCATGGCGGAATGAGCCTTCTCGAAGTTGCCGTGCCCTACATGGAGTTTCCCGCGCTATGAGCGATCAGAATCCAAAACAAGTCGATCTTTGGGGTAATGCGGTTGAGAAAAGCGCAGCAGCCCCCAAGAAAAATGGACGAAAGACAAAAGCCGATAAACAGGCAGAGCTGCTCCCCGATAAACTCGGCAAGGCGGTCAGACTGCCGGTGCCGGATTTTACCGATCCGAATCGGAAACTAACTTGTCTAGAGGTGGATTTCCCAATAGCAAATATCAACGCTCTATCTGCACTTGAGACAAAACAAGCGACGACCAAAAAACCTGTTTATCTAATGTCAAAATGGTGGGCGAGAAGACAATCCAGCGTTTTTCGTTCGATGCTCGTTGCAGCAGCAACCGAGGCTCCGGCCGACCCCAACGAGGCAGCCAAACTTGTCTGGGACCATTACTACTGCAACCACCAGAAGGCAGGCTCCTTCAAGCACCTTAAGGTGCTGGACCCGTTCATGGGCGGCGGCACTACTCTGGTTGAGGGCTCGCGTCTCGGCATGCAAATGACTGGGGTCGATCTTAACCCGGTGGCCTGGTTCGTCGTCAAAAACGAACTGGCTTGCAGCGACCCGGAACAGGTCAAGGCGCTCTTTGAAGAGATCGAACGGCAGGTAAAACCGCAAATCCAGCCGTTCTATACAACTACCTGCCCGCGAGGGCACCAGGGACGCTGGATTGACGTGGAAACCGATGAAGTCGTCAGCCTCGATCCCATCGAGCTGCCGCCCTCCCAGCGTTCCCGGTACCGCTGGGAAGGGCCGGAGGTCATCTACACCTTCTGGGCCAAACATGGACCCTGCCAGGCCAAAGGCTGCGACCATCGGACTCCGATATTTCAAAATCCAGTAATTGCCGAGAAAAAGCTCTCAACAGGTTATGCAGAGCTGACCTGCCCCGGCTGCGGCACGATGTTTCATGCCGAACTGGGCGAAACCCGCATGGCTCCCGGTGCGGAGCGGATCATCGTGGAAGGTGACACGCCGTTTACCGAACTTACCCAGGATTTCGCCCGCCTGCTGAACGACTACGACAAGGGCAACGCCAACGACACCTGGGAGCGGGCGCTGGCCTTGAAAGCTGCGGCCGAACAGGAACCTGGGTTCTATTGCCCCCATTGCGGCACCTTTGCCGGAAAGCGTTTGGCCGATATTTTTGACCGCCATGCCCGGCCCAGCCTCCCCGCAACAGGGCGCAAAAAGAAAGACTTCGCCCTCAAAAGCAAACCGGTGCAGATGTACCTACTGATCCATCCCGAATGGATGAAAGGGGCATCGGGATTCAGCGGCGATGAAGAGTTGGGCGGTTGGGCCGGTGCTTCTTCTGAAGAGACTGCTGTTTGGTCAGAAAGGCGAATGAATAATCTTCGATTAATTGAGGTGCGCGGTAAATCCCTCCCTGACACAGTTATTACGGATGACGGGACAGAGATCCAAGTTGGGTTGGGTACCGTGCCGCAGAAATCTACATTTCAATGTGCAAACTGCGGACGAATTTCGGATATAGCTCTTGCGGAAAGAGAGTGTGAACATAATGCACCAATATCAGCTTATGCCTTTCAATGTCATTGCCCTCAATGTGAATCTGAAGGGTATTCCTACAATGGAAAGTATTTTAAAGAACCAGATGATTACGATGTGAGACGGATTATATTTTCCGAAAAAGAATGGGAGAGTCGATCAGAGGATGATTTGTCAGATTACTGGCCACGCGCAGTCTTACCATTCGCTTGGGAAACTCATGTTCAAAAAGGGAACTTAACAAGTCGCGGCTACACCCATTGGTGGAAAATGTTCAATGCACGACAGCTTCTTGTTCATAGCCAATTATTGAAAGTGATTACTGAAGCAAAAGAAGATATATGGCCGTTAGACGTGCGGGAACAGGTTTTAGGAGCATTTCAGCAGTTTTTACGTATGCAGTCAATGTTTTCATTTTGGAACCAAACAAATGACACGCTGGCACCAGCATTATCTAATCCTAATTTTCATCCCAAAAATAATGCTATAGAAACCCCAACATTGGGGGATATAGGTTATTGCTGGAATGCTAGACGCGATACCGTATTACGAGCACTTGAATGGGTTCATAAACCATGGGAACTTTTTTTAAATGATAATGGCAAGTCAAAGTCAGAAAAAATATCGATTGACGATCCTGTTATAGCCGGGAGCGAAACATTTTGTGGATCATCTACTGACCTTTCATGTCTAAATGAAACTAAATTTGACTTGGTTATTACGGATCCGCCATTTGGAAATAATCTGTATTATGCTGATTTGGCAGACTTTTTTTATGTTTGGATCCGAATTCCTTTACGCAAGTGGTATAAGGGTTTACCAGAAGCAGCCTATTTTGAACCAGAGTTTACCCCAAAAACCCTTCAGGCTATTGATGACCCTGCTCAGCACCCTGACGATCGTGAAGGATATGAGAAAGACCCTTTCATCGAATCTAAATTCCTATCAAGAATCCGAGAAATATCAGGAGATGAATCCCTAGAAGAAAAAGTAGCGAACCCCCTGTATAGGCCACAACCCTCAAGCGATTTTTACTGCCAAACTCTTTCTGCCTGCTGGGAAGAAGCCAGTCATCGCCTCAAAGACGGTGGCATTATGGCTTTTACCTTTCATCACAACGAAGACCAGGCATGGATTGACGTTCTTCGAGCTCTTTTCGACGCCGGATATGTGTTGGTATCCACCTATCCAGTCAGAAGTGATGAGACAAAAGGCGATGCGGCGAATGCGGCTTTCGGAAGCAAGAAAATCGAATACGATATCATCCATGTCTGTCGTAAACGTCTTGCTGCGCCAGAACCGGTAAGCTGGGCGCGGATGCGCCGCTGGGTGAAGGACGAAACGGTACGGCTCAAGGAGCTGCTCGAACACACCCACGGCAAGACCCTGCCCGAATCGGATCTGCGGGTGATCCTGCGTGGCAAATCGCTGGAGTTCTATTCGCGCCATTACGGCCAGGTGTTCACCGGCGACGGGCAGGTGCTGGACGTGCGTGACGCCCTGCTCGGCATCAATCAGCTCCTTGATGACCTGCTGGAAGACACCACCCAGACCGGTGGCCTGCGCCCGCCCGACAGCGCGGAACCGGCCAGCCGCCTCTACCTGCGACTGTTTAAGAACCGCAATGAGATGGATCGCGACGAGCTGCACAAGACCTTGCGCGGCACCGGCATCGCCCAAGGAGACCTGGAAGCCAAGGGGTGGATTCGGGTTGTAGGCCGGGCGGTTCATGTGGTGCCTATCCACGAGCGCTTTGCCTTTTTCACCGAACGCGGCCGGAATCGCAAGGTGATCAAAACCGACCTTGACCAAGCCCATTTCCTTATCGGCACGGCTTATCCCAACTCGGGGCTGAAGATCGATGCGGAACTGAACAACCCGAACTTCCGCATCAAGAAATCGGTGGATGAAATCCTGAAATGGTATGCGGAGGTGGACAAGAACTCCGCCAACCGCATGGCGGCTAGAACAGCGGCCCAACTGGTCGAGCATTGGCGGACCCGCAAGGATCGGCCCCAGGCTGTTCAGCGGACGCTCTTTGATCTGCTGGAGGAGAACGAATGATGGACACCATTACCAACACAGTCTGGCAGCGCAAAGGGTCGTGCGTCATCTTCGATCAGAAGAGCCTCGGCCCGTTCATCTCCGAAGGTGCGGTGATCTCCCTGCGGCAGGCTCTATCCTGGTCTAAGGGGCTTCCGGCCGAGCCCCCCGTCCCGGGCCGAACCATCCTTATCTCCGGGCTGGAAACGGTCATCGAAACCATGGAGCCACAGGAAACGGAAGACTTCCTGTGCCGCCGGATACGTCCGTTACTGATCCATCTCCAGAATCGCTGGACCGATTGCGGTGTGGTGTTCGGATTCACATCCCACCACAAGACCTTTGAGGAAACCTCGCTGGAAGAGGAGGTGTTGTTTCGTCGTCGGGATCGGAAGCAGGTGCGCCTTTCTGAAGGGCTCTGGGATGGCAGCGCCACAGTCAATATGAAGCGGGTTGTTCGAGAAGGCGACCAGCCAGGAGAAGAGGTCATCGTTGGCTACTATGTCGCACGCATTTCATGAGATACAGCTCGGCCTGAAGATCAACCACCCCGAGCTGGGGGATGGCGTCGTCGTGGGTCGAGAGCCGACGGGGTACATCACGGTCTTCTTTCGTGCTCATGGGGAGCGGCAAGTGCCTGCCGACTCGCTGCGGGCAGCGGCCGACCGGTTCGATCAGATCGTCCAAAGCATGGTTCCGGCAACTCCGGATCGGCTGGAACAGCTTTGGTTGGCGGTGGAAGCTGAAGAACTGCCACTGATGGAAAGCGCCGCGACGCTGACCTCGGCAAAGGTGGACTTGTTGCCGCACCAGGTGGTGCTGGTCCACCGGGTGGCCAATGCTCGCCCCAAGCGCTTCCTGGTCGCCGACGAGGTCGGATTGGGTAAGACCATCGAGGCCGCGCTCATCCTTCGTGAACTGGCTTCCCGGGGCGAGCTGACCCGGGCCATCATGATCGTTCCCGCCGGGCTGGTGGAAAACTGGCGTAGAGAGCTTAATGAGGTTTTCAATCTCGATTTTGAGGTGTTCGGCAGCGAGGGGGATGTTACCGACCGAAAAACCAACGCCTTTGCCAAACACAATCGCCTGATCGTATCGGTCGATACGCTCAAGCGCCCGGCGCGGGTGAAGAAACTTCTCGCTGCCCCGCCCTGGGATCTGGTGGTCTTCGACGAAGCCCATCATCTGAGCGTTTATCGCTACGGCAACAAGGTCAAGAAGACCGAGAATTTTAAACTTGCCGAAGCCATCCGCGATCATTGCCGCGATCTCATTCTCCTTTCTGCAACGCCGCACCAGGGCGATCATTTCCGTTTTTGGATGCTGATTCGGTTGCTCAGCCCCGAGCTCTTCGAGAGCGACCGAGACATGGTCACGAACCGGCACCGTCTCAATGCGGTGGTCATCCGCCGCACCAAGGCCGATGCCTGTGCCCAGGATGGCAGCCCGTTGTTCGTCCGCCGCATGGTCCACACCGAGGGGTTTGAGCTGTCTGAGCGGGAAAAAGAGTTCTACAACGCGCTCCTGGATTATCTGCGGGATGGCTACAACCTGGCAGCTCAGCAAGGCAACAAAGGCCGGGCACTGGGTTTTGTGATGACGGTGTTTCAGAAAATCGCCGCCAGCAGTTTTGCTGCTATCCGCTCGACCCTTCAGCGCCGGTTGTTGATGCTGACCATTCAGGAAGGTATTGAGCGTGACGAATTGCTGGATGTGGATGGTAGGAACCGGGTCTTCGAGGAGGCCCGACAGATCATTCACGACATCTACTCCATCCCGCATGACGCCGTGGGTAACGCCCAGACCGATCAGATCCTGGCGGACGCAAAATATCTGCTATTGAAAAAGCGAAACGAAGCGCTCTCCTTTGCCTCGGCTGCTGAAAGCTATTCCGATTCTGAATATGAAGCCGGTGCTGGAGAGGAATCGGCCGCCATGCTGGTCGTGGTTGCGCTTCCAGAAGAACGGCAGCGGATACTCGAGCTACTTGCACAATTTCCGGGCGGCATCGAGTCAAAGACCGCGATGCTCGTTCATGCCCTGCGCCAGATCTGGCAGCAGAACCCCAACGAAAAAGTCGTTATTTTCGCCACCTACCTGGGCACGGTCGAGGCAATTAAGAAACAACTGGATGAAGTTTTTCCCGGTGCAGGTGTCGATGTCCTCAAAGGCGGAGATCACGGAGCAAAGACAGCCGCCCAAAAGAGATTCCGCCGGAAGGATGGACCCAAGGTGCTGGTCTGCACCGCTGCCGGTCGGGAAGGCATCAATCTCCAGTTTGCCCGCATCCTCTTCAACTACGACCTGCCCTGGAACCCCATGGATCTTGAGCAGCGCATCGGCCGCATCCATCGTTATGGGCAGGAATCAACCGCGCAGGTCTACAACCTCGTGGCAGCAGACACCATTGAAGGCCAGATCTATCTGCTGCTTGAGGAAAAACTGAACGACATCGCCAGAACTCTGGGCAAAGTGGATGAACAGGGGCAGATCGCCGAGGATTTAAGGAATCAGGTGTTGGGCCAGCTCAGCAGCACCTTGAGCTATGACCGGCTTTATCAAGACGCCATTAGTGATCCGACCCTGAAACGAACCCGCCAGGAGCTGGAGGTCGCCATGACCAATGCCAATTTGGCGCGTCAGGTTGTCTTTGAGCTCTTCCAGGAACTCGACCGGTTCAATCTTGGTGACTACCAGAAGTTTGACGATGAAGGGCGTGGTATGCAACGTCTTGTCAATTTCATTGCCCGGTCAGCCCGACTCGCCGGATGGAATTTCCGTAAAGAGAGCGATGGCAGGTGGATACTGGTCAGGGATGGCGAACCGAACATGGTGTTCACGACAGAGCGTGACGCTGCTCTCCAGGAAGAAACCCTCCAGCTTGTCGGCTTGGAGCACCCGGTCGTCAATCAGTTCATGCGCAGGTACTCATCTGCCGATGCAGGGCCTCGGGCCTTGGCCGGGAAGGTAAACGGGATAGCCGGTGAGGGCCTGCTTACACTCTGGAAAATCAGCACCCACGGCAAAGACGGCCAAGCCAGCCACCATGTTGTCAGAATTGGGATGAATGCGGAGGGCGACCGAGCACCATGGCTTGAGCGACTGGATGAAAAAATCCTGGGAATGCAATCACCATCAACACCCGCTGAGCAATGGCAGACTCTCGCAGCCAACAAGAAGGGCCGCCTGCAGGAACTGCTGCATCGTGAACTGAGTTATTCGGGCATCATCAATGATGAAATGTCTTACTCTGCTACGCCCTTGGCGGTGGTAGGGATTGAAAATTAGGAGATCAGCTATGAAGCCATGGGGAAAACATGTCTATCGCATCGGGAACGAGGAAAACCTTGATGTCCAAGACCCCGATGACAGCAAAAGCATCGAGCTCCAGAAAAAGCATATCGAACCCTGGCTGGCGGCTGTATTTCAGAGTGAGCATCTTGCTCTCTTGCTTGGCAGCGGTTTCACAAAGGCTGTTGCATACCAGGCCGAAACGAGCGCAGCCGACATGGCTTGTGACTATGGTGGTTTCCCACTGGACGACAAACTGAAGGATGCCGCTCAGCAGGCCGCTGTGGCCATGGGGCGCGGCGAGGCAAATATTGAGGATCAAATCCGAGCTGCTAACGCTCTGGCCCAAGGCTTGAAAATCCTGGGTGATGATCGTCACACCGAGGTCATATCCGCGCTTGATGCTTTGTTCAAAAAGTTTCTGAACGGTATATCCAAAACCGAGCGGGACCTGAAATCAGCGGTCGAAAAATGCGCGGTACCTGAGCCAGTAGATGCCGAACATGAAGCCGACGAAAAAGCCAGGGAAGAAGCTTCTGAGAAGCTCGATCCACTTGTCATGCTCGTCTCTTTTCTGCTCAGCTTCTCTAGCCGGACAGCAACAAGGGAGCGCCTCCATATCTTCACGACCAATTACGACCGGTTGATCGAATATGGCGCAGACCTGGCGGGGCTGCATTTGCTTGATCGCTTTGTCGGCTGCCTTGAACCGATTTTCAGGTCTTCGCGCTTGGACATCGATATGCACTACAACCCACCTGGCATACGTGGTGAGCCACGTTACCTGGAGGGCGTAGTTCGTCTTACCAAGCTTCACGGGTCATTGGACTGGGTTTACCGAAATAGCTTTGTAAGAAAGGTTGGTTTGCCATTCGGCCCGCAGGATGACCATCCGGCGATCAACGACCAGCCAAGCGATTCCGTGATGATCTACCCGAACTCGGCCAAGGACCGAGAGACATCCGAATACCCCTACGTTGAACTATTCCGCGATTATGCGGCTGCGGTCTGCCGCCCGAACTCGGTGCTTGTTACCTATGGGTATGGCTTTGGTGACGAGCACATCAATCGCACCATCGCCGATATGCTAACAATCCCATCGACACACATTGTCATCATTTCCTATGGTGATGAAGGCGGTCGAATCAGCTCTTTTTGTAAACAGGTCGGCAGAAAAGCGCAGATATCGTTATTGATCGGTCCGCACTTTGGGAACATGCCGACCTTGGTCGAAAACTACCTTCCGAAGCCAGCGATAGACCGCATCACCATCCGGCAGACTGAATTGCTTCGAAATCGAGGCTGGGAACCAGCCTCCCACAAAAGCGGGGAGGAAGAGGCATGACCTCACCGATTTCCAAGATTTCATCCCTGACTATCGGGACGGTGGAGAGCGTTGCCCCAGATGAAATCAAGGTGTTGCTGGATATCGATTCTCCCAGAAATACCGCCCTCAACACCGGCGTCCCGACACCCTTTCCGAGAATAAACAGTTTCGTTTTGCTGCCCAACGAATCCGGGGCGGTCGTCGGGATCGTCGTGTGGCTGGGCGTGGAAAGATCGGCCTATCCCAAACGACAAGGGCTCAAGGATTTCGGCCTGATCGACCTGCCATTCCCGCTGCGAAAAATGGCGGTGTGTCCGATTGGAACCCTGCTTTCGGAAAAGAATAAATGGCGGCTCGAGAGAGGTGTCCAGAGTTTCCCATCCGTTGGCGATCCAGTAATTCTGCCAACAAGGGATCAAACCATTGCCATAGTTACCGGCCAAGGAAAGGACAGCCGAGTTCCGCTGGGGACCTGTCCTATCGCGCATGATGCGCCAATCGCGGTTGACCCTGACAAGCTGTTTGGCCGCCATCTTGCCGTTTTGGGTAACACGGGCAGTGGTAAGTCGTGCACCTTGGCGGCCTTGGTGCGATCTGCCGTTGAATCGGCTCAAAAATCCATCAAGAAACCCGAGATCCCTGCGGGAGCCGAGGAAGCTCAAAGCGGACAAGACAATCCAAACGCACGTTTCATAATCCTTGATCCTAATGGCGAATATTCGAAATGTTTCCAGGACCTGGGAGCTGGCTGCAGGGTATTTCAGGTTCCACCGCTTACCAATACCGATGCCGCTGAATTCACTTTACCTGCTTGGATGTGGAATAGCTCCGAGTGGGCAGCCGTTGCCCAGGCGGCACCACGCGCCCAGAGGCCATTGTTACAGGAAGCTTTGCGAAATTTAAGATCGAATAAGCAAATAACGCTCACCATAGAAAATCGACTGAGGGCTCGTTGTAAGTCGCTAAAGTCTTATTTGTTGCAGTTTGCTGGCACGGGCGCATCTGGCTTCCCTAGCAATAACAATTGCGGACAGCAACTAAGCCGATTTATCGAAGATATTACATCTTACTGTTCGACTCTCGCTGGTGACATAAAAACAAGAACAGAGCGTGCGGCGGCAGCCATTACTCAAGTGGTTGATAGCAGAAAATGGACAAGCGGTGGAAGAACTGGCTTCAACGATTTTGGCGACAACGATTTGAACACTGTCGATCAATGGATCGAAAATATCCTCCAAGGATTTCCCCAAGGCGAAGACGTTGGGACGGTGAACGAAGATTCTCCGCTGCCCTTTGATCCTCAGGTGCTGGCTGAGCATCTTGAATCATTGGCAATGCAAGAAGGTGGCTCGGCGTCCCAATTCATCTCTACTCTGACGATGCGGATCAAGGGGATCATGTCAGATCCGAGAATGAATGGCGTCATCAACCCCGATTCCTCAGTGTCTCTAAAAGATTGGCTCGACCTTCATGTCGGCTCCGATGGTGGAGCTAATGGTCCGGTGGCAGTAATAGACCTATCCCTTGTTCCTTATGAAATTCTCCATCTTGTTATTGCAGTTTCATCACGTCTAATACTGGAATCACTACAGCGTTACCGAAAACACAATAATCAGAACTTACCCACTGTACTCGTTCTGGAAGAAGCACACACATTCGTGGCAAAGCGTCTTCCTCATGGCGACGACATCCCAAGTCCCGCAGATATGTGCCGAGGGATATTTGAGCGTGTTGCCAGGGAGGGCCGCAAGTTCGGATTGGGTCTTGTGCTGTCATCACAGAGGCCGTCTGAACTATCTGAAACGGTACTGTCTCAATGCAACTCTTTCCTCCTCCACCGGATTACGAATGATCGGGATCAAGAGCTGATCTCCCGCTTGGTTCCTGATAACGCACGCGGCCTGCTTCGGGAACTGCCCAGCCTGCCCACACGCCATTGCATTCTCCTGGGCATCGCCTCAAAGGTACCCGCGCTCGTCGAGGTGAAACATCTGGAGGACGGTCAGAGACCGGAATCTGACGACCCGGATTTCTGGAATGTCTGGACCAACGAAGAACCTCGCCCAATCGATTGGGATAAAATCACCAGCGATTGGGCAGGATCGGAAGCGGAAGCTGATGACGATTCTCCGCAGGAAGGCGGGGATGCTCAATGAATCAGAAATTGCCGCCGCTCAAATTGCTCCACACATCCGACTGGCATATCGGCCGCACCCTTTACGGCAGAAAACGCTACGAGGAATTCGAGGCTTTTCTGACCTGGCTGGCTGAAACGATTCAGCAGAATGAAATTGATGCCTTGCTGGTGGCGGGTGATGTATTTGACACCAGCGCCCCGAGCAACCGCGCCCAGGAGCTCTATTACCGGTTCCTGTGCCGGGTGGCAGCCTCATCCTGTCGGCATGTTGTCGTTGTCGCGGGCAACCACGATTCACCGTCCTTTCTCAATGCTCCCAAGGAGCTGCTCAAAGCATTAGATGTCCACGTGGTCGGTAGTAGCACGGAATCCCCGGAAGACGAAGTGCTTGTGCTTCGCAATGATCAGGACACTCCGGAATTGATTGTCTGTGCCGTGCCCTACCTTCGCGACCGGGATATCCGCGTGGCGGAAGCGGGTGAGAGCGTCGAGGACAAGGAGCGGAAACTGATCGAAGGCATTCGCACCCATTACGCCGCCGTCGCGGCTTTGGCCGATCAGAAGCGTGAAGAACTCGGGGCAGATATTCCCATCGTTGGCACGGGGCATCTGTTCACCGCAGGCGGACAAACCGTCGATGGTGATGGCGTGCGCGAACTCTATGTCGGCTCCTTGGCTCACGTGACTGCCGGGATTTTCCCTGCCTGCTTCAACTATCTGGCGCTGGGGCACCTCCACGTACCGCAAAAGGTGAACGGCTCCGAAATCATTCGGTACAGCGGCTCTCCGCTGCCCATGGGGTTCGGAGAAGCAAAACAGCAGAAGAGCGTTTGCCAGGTTGAGTTCCACAGCACGGCTGCATCCGTACAGCTGATCGACGTACCGGTGTTTCAAAAGCTCGAACGCGTCAAGGGTGACTGGGACGGCATCTCAAGCCGCATCCTTGAATTGACGGCAACGGACACCCAAGGCTGGCTCGAAGTCATCTACGACGGCACTGAGGTTATTGGCGACCTGCGTGAGCGCCTGGAGGCAGCGATTTCCGGCACCCAAATGGAAGTTCTCCGGATAAAGAACAACCGCATCATCGACCGCGTGCTGAGACAAATCCATGAAGAGGAAACACTCGACGATTTGAACGTGAACGACGTGTTCGAACGGTGCCTCGCTGTCCATGACGTGCCCGAAGAGCAGCGGCCGGAGCTGCTTCGGGCCTACCAGGAAACGGTCTCGTCTCTCTATGAAGACGATGTGCAGGCAGAATAGAGAGGCTGTCGATGAGAATACTGCAGGTACGCTTCAAGAATCTGAACTCACTGGTCGGCGAATGGCAAATTGACCTGATGCACCCGGCCTTCGCGTCTGACGGCATCTTCGCCATCACCGGCCCCACCGGCGCGGGGAAGACCACGATCCTCGATGCTATTTGCCTCGCCCTTTACGGGCGGACGCCGCGCCTGAACAAGGTCACCAAAAGCGGAAACGAAATCATGTCCCGCCAGACCGGCGAATGCTTTGCCGAGGTGACCTTCGAAACCCAGTCTGGGCGTTACCGCTGTCACTGGAGCCAACACCGGGCACGCAAAAAGCCGGATGGCGAACTCCAGGCCCCGAAACACGAAATTGCCAATGCCGATTCCGGCGAGATCTTCGAATCCAAGATCAGAGGGGTTGCCGACCAGATCGAGTCGGCTACCGGCATGGACTTTGATCGTTTCACCCGATCCATGTTGCTGGCCCAGGGCGGCTTCGCCG
>Ga0255341_1003712_pt1 | contig 16852 bp, 16 predicted proteins | sample wastewater_treat_8_FD_192418 | JGI IMG/M metagenome (GOLD analysis project Ga0255341, IMG submission 192418) | Wastewater microbial communities from Lulu Island WWTP, Vancouver, Canada - plant12 | ecosystem: Engineered > WWTP > Wastewater > Unclassified | place: Canada: Vancouver, British...
TCTTTGCCATTTTCATTTTCTGTAATTCTTGAAATCAACTATTAAGGAATCCAGTGTTTACTTTCTTTATTCCTCAGAACATAATAATTCCAAAATTATATTTGGTAAAGAGATTGAATTATTTATCTATATAAAAAGCACAAGAAAAGGATTAAAGTTATTATTTTCATGCTTGTGTTGTTGTAGAAATACAATGATATATTTAAATAGTAAATATCCTCATTCACAGGTAACATCAAGAAACATACTCCTTATTCCACTTTATATTTCGAAATAATGTAATTTACTGCTTCTTCTTTTGTTTTTACAACATTGAGAGCTTGAGCCTCTTTTAAATCCTCAAGTATTTCCCCAACCTTTGGAGATGGTTTTAGTGCAAGTAATTCCATTATTTCACAACCATCAATTAAAGGTTTTGATTGGACCTCTTTAGGTTTAAAAAAGTAGTCAATCATAGTATTTACAAATTGCTCATACTCTTTAAGTTCTCCCATTTTACATTTCCTTGTTGCATAAGCATCAGCAAGCGCAAGAAATAAAAGAGGTATTCCTAAATCTCCAGTATCTCTAAAGAATCTATACATTGAGCGTGGTGTAAGCTCAGGAACAGATGAAAGATTGTGAGGTCTCATATGCTGAACTATTAAATTCTCAACAATTTCAACTTCTTTACCTGACAATTTCAGTTCTTTAAGGTAATTCGAAGCGTGCTTAGACCCTTCTAACTCATGGTTAAAAAAACGCATTCTTTTACCTTCAAATGATAGTGTCTCTGGTTTTCCGATATCATGAAGAAGAGAAGCTATTTTTAATAGTGATTTTATAGAGTGTTCCGGGACTATTTCTTTTTCTAATACATATTTTATTTTTTCACTATGGGCAAACTCTCCCTTTTCGATTCTTTTTATTAATTTTTCAAGATACATTAATGTGTCAAGAGAATGATTTTTTAAATCAACATATTCAGGATATTCCTTATCTATTTCATTAAACCATTCTATGAACGGAAAGAATTCGGAAAGAATTCCCATTGCATGGAGCTTGTTTACAATCTTTGAGCTATTACTATTATTTAATATCTTAAAAAATTCATCTCTTATTCTCTCTTTTGCAACGGTTTTTAATAAAGTTTTTGACTCTACGATTTCGGAGAGGGTGTATTCGTCGATTTTGCCGTCAATTTCTGACATCAACCTGAATGCTCGGAGAATTCTTGATGGATCTTCCCTAAAAGACTCTGGATTGTGTGCTCTAATTAATCTCTTCTGTAAATCTTCAATACCACCAAAAAAATCAGAAATATAAACTTCATCTCTTCCAGAATTGAAACTATCTTTCAATACATCGAAAGCTATACTCAATGCATCTATTGAAAAATCTCTGTGAAACATATCGTCAATTAATGTTTCTCCTCTAATTCCTGTAATATCTAATTGACAACCCTTCTTTATTATTCTGTAAATTTGCCTTTCTTCATCAAGAGGAAAAAATGATCCATTAATTAAATCAGAAATTTTATTTGTGATCATTAATGTTGCTTCTGTAGGCTTCACAACAATATCGAGATCAAATAAGTTTTTTGATAAATTAAGCAATGCATCTCTTACAGTACCACCTACAATAAATAATTCAACTTCGTAATTGTCTGGTTGAAGCTCAAAAATAATGCTTAAATTACATTCTTCAATTTTTTTAAAAATTAATGGTATTTTTACGAGTTTATTACTGCTCATAAACTTGATCCCAACCTGATTCAAACCCTGCTTTTTTCATAAAATTTAAAACATTTAGATATTCTTCTTTAGTTATTTTTCTATCAAGTTTTTCATTCTCTAACGATTTATAACAGGGATAATATTGACTCATTAAACTTATGTAAACTTTGTTTCCTAAATTTTCTTTTATTCTTTTTAAAGTTTCTATTGCATCATCAGAATAATTTGGAAGTACGAGAATTCTAATTATTAGCCCTTTCAAAAAAATTCCATTTTTAGAAAATAAATCTTTTGGTTGATTTTTTCTCATTTTGATTAGTGATTCTGTGTTAATCTCTCTATAATTTTTTGCCTTAGAAAATTCAAAAGCTATTTTGTTATTACTATATCTCGCATCAGAAAGATAAATATCCACAAAATACTTAAGAATATTTACAATTTCTGGGCTTTCCCACCCACTTGTATTATATACTATTGGTATATGAAGCCCTTTCTCTTTAGCAATTATAATTGCTTGAAGGATTGAGTAGAGAAAGTGAGTGGGTGTAACGAGATTTATATTATGGCAGCACTTATCTTGTAGATAAAGCATTATTTGAGCCAAATCCTGGGGAGTTACGCTTTTCCCATTATGAAGCTGAGAAATAGGATAATTTTGACAGTAAATACATTTTAAAGTGCAGTAAGAAAAAAATATTGTTCCAGAGCCGCTAACCCCGCTTATTGGAGGCTCTTCCCCCATATGGACTGCATAACTTGCAACAACTGCATCAGCTGGAGCACCACATATGCCTACCTTATTTGATAGTCGATTTACTCCACATTTATGAGGACATAAAGAGCAATTTTTTAGATTTTCAAAAAGCACTTCTGATAGTTCATGTAATATTTTATTTTCAGTTATCAAATATTCAGGAAGAGCTTCCAAGACTATCTTCGACTCTCTTAAATATATGCTCTAAAATCTTTATTGAGCTAACCTTTATGCTTGTTGCATCTGTAAGCAAAGCTTGAGCAAATTCTTTATCCCTTATTAACGCAACATTTATCAGAACATTCAAATAAGCACTTTCTATGGCAGATATTAATAGAGAAGCGGAAACTCCAAGGTCGCTTATCATATTTTTTTTGCAGTCAGATTCTAACATTTCAATATATTTAATTGCTAAAGCAGAAGTTCTTAAAGTATCATACGGAACATCGGCTGCTTCCCTAAGTGCAGCCTGAACTTTTTCTTCTCTTAACTTTTTTTCTTCGTCAGTATTTTTAGGTAGTTTATATGCCTCCATAACAGTTTTAAAAGCTTCAGCATCCCTGTTTATAAGCAGAATAAGGCTATTCTTTTCGTCCTCTAATGCATCAATAATTGATTTGAATTTACCAGAATCATCGGTATATTTTGCTACCATTAAAAGAAGAGCAACCCCCATAGCTCCAGCACTTGCAGCAGCAGATCCACCACCAGGAACAGATTCTCTTGCAGAAAGGGCATTTATAAAACTTTCTAAACTCAGTTCAGTCAAACTCATATTTCTTTTCTCCTCTCTTGTATATAATGTAATGTATATAATTATTAATTCTAATTATAACAAATTTGTTTTTTATAAGGGAAAAATGATTAAAGTAACTATTATTGGTCGGTACTCTGTGGGCAAATCAACTCTTTTTAATAGAATTACAAAAAAGCGAAATATTGTAATGGAAGAGGAAGGCATTACTGTAGATATTATAAGAGAAGAAGTTGATTTTAAAGACACAAAACTTCTTATTACTGACTCTTCGGGGCTTTCTACTACTAATACGAGCCCAATTTATGAGTTTCAAAGAAGAAAAATCGATGAGGAACTAAAAAATTCAGATAAAGTAATATTTATTGTTGATGGGACAAAAGGTGTAGTTGAGCAGGATTTAGAAATATTAAATTTTCTCCGTACTAAAGATTTATTACGTAAAACTGTTCTTGCTGTAAACAAGGCTGATAAGAAAGATTTTTTAGTAAATGATTTTTTTGAATTTGGAATTGATAAAATTTATCCAATTTCAGCAAAAGAAGGCAAAGGAGTATATGAGCTTTTAGAAGGCATTGTTGAAGATATAAACAAAGAAGAATCATGCTTAGAAGAAGATAAATTAAATGAATATCCGATAGTCTCAATAGTAGGTAAACCAAATGTTGGTAAATCTACTCTATTTAACAAAATATTAAACGAAGATAGAGTTGTTGTAAGTGAAAAGGAATTTACCACAAGGGATTCTATAATGGAAAAAGTGGACTATAAAGGGAGTGAATATACCTTCATCGATACAGCTGGCATTCGTTCAAGTAAATTACATGAGTTTAGTCCAATTTATTTAGGTATGAAAAGAACAGAAAATGTTATTGCAAGTTCTGATATTGTACTTTTTGTGATTGATGGATCACAACAGATAGTTAGAGAGGATCAAAAGATTGGTAAATCAATACTCGAAAAAAAGAAAGGTTGCATAATTTTAATAAATAAATCAGACCTAATTAAAGATAAAAATAAAGTAATTAATGAGGTAAACATGAAACTCAGGTTCCTCTATTTTGCGCCAATTCTTTTTATATCATCTAAAGAAGGAAAAGGAATTGAAGAAATTTATTCAACAATAAATAAGGTTTATGAATCTTATAAAACATTATTCAGAACAAGTTTAATTAACAAAGCTATACAAAACATCACTCTTAATAAACACACTAATATAGAAGGAAAAATCTTTTATGCAACGCAGACAAAAGTAGCACCACCAAAATTTCTACTCTTTGTGAATAGTAAATCACACTTTAAAGAATCTAATTTAAATTTTCTAAGAAAAAATTTAATTAACGAACTATCCTTAACTGGAACGCCTATTGAATTAGAACTAAAAGGAAGGAGAGAAAAATAGAAGAAATAAAAGTTTCAGTGATTGGTGCTGGTGCATGGGGAACAACTATAGCGAATTTAATTGCCGACAAAGGTAATAATGTTACGCTATGGGTTCACTCTAAAAAAACTCTTGATGAAATAAAAAATGAAAATGAAAACACATTTTATCTACCAGGAATAAAACTAAACGATAAAATTCAGCCAACATCTTCAATAAAACAGGCTTTAGAGGATAAGAATACAATATTTATTGCGGTACCGTCAAAATACTTAATTGGATTAATTCCGGAAATTTGTAAAAATATTTCAGAAAATTCTTTTGTAATCTCTCTCATAAAGGGTATGATGCTAACACAACCCCAGGAACTCATTCTCGACTATCTTTATCGTTCATTTGTAAGAATCCCTAAGGAAAATTATTTTGTATTATCGGGACCTAACTTTGCTTACGAAATAGCAAGAAAATTACCAGCTGCAACAGTGATTGGCGGCAGTAACTTAGAATATCTCTCTATATTACAATCTTTCCTTTCTACCGAATATTTCAGAGTTTACACAAATACCGATACTATAGGTATTCAACTTGGAGGAGTTCTTAAAAACATAATTGCAATATCTGCTGGAATATGTGATGGACTTGAACTTGGTAGTAACACAAAATCATCTCTCATAGTGAGGGGCATCAATGAGATGAAAAAGATTTTTGTAAGTATGGGTGGTAATACTGATACTCTATATGGATTGTCAGGCTTAGGTGACTTAATCGGGACATGTACAAGCGATTTAAGTAGAAATAGATGGGCAGGAATACAAATTGCAAAAGGACATAGCATTGAAGAAATTGTTGAAATCAAAAAAATAACAGTAGAGGGTATAAGCTCATTACCTGCAGTTATGGAAATGGCGAATAAATTAAATGTAGAACTACCAATTTGTAATGAAGTGCATGAAATAGTACACAACAAAAAAGATGTTAAAAAATCAATAAAAGCTTTGATGCTTCGAACTCTAAAGAAAGAGTTTTAAATAATATTTACAACCTTAAATACTGAGATCCTTCAGGCGCTGTGAAGATGCTCCCTCAGAAAGACAGGGGGGTGTTATTCAGAAAATATTTTGTTTTACACTTGCTATACACAAACTTGACTTTTTTGTATTTATATTTAATATCATTCTGGTTAATCGATTAATTTACTCATTAATACTTAATACAAATTATTAGGAGGCTTTATTAACGGGGGCCCTTAGCTCAGTCGGTAGAGCGGCTGGCTCATAACCAGCAAGTCGGAGGTCCGAGTCCTTCAGGGCCCAGTTTAATCTTTAAGTTTTGGGGTCCATTTAAACAGTGTTAAAACTAAAAAATGAGTGATGATATAAAGTTGTTGTATGAATTACAATTGCTATATAATAAAGAGGCAGAATTAAAAAAAGTTTCCAAAGAAAGCTTTATAAATTTTTCAGAAACTAAAGAAAAATTCGAAAGTATTAAATCACAAAGAGATAAATTAGCAAAAGATTTATCTGATTGTAAAAAGTCTCTTCAAGATGAGGAATTAAATCTTCATACTTTGGAAGAAAATATAAAGAAACATGAAAAAGAACTTTTCTCTAATAAATCTACTAACCCAAAATTTTTAACTGAGCTTGAAAATAAAGTTAAAGAGCTAAAAAATAAAAAGGATAAATCTGAAGAAACTGTATTAACACTTATGGAGGAAGTGGAGGAACTTAAAAAAATGTTAAACAGTTTTGATGAAATTCTAAAAAGTGCAGAAATAGATTTGAAGGATAAAGAAAATATATTTAACAATGAACAAAACGAAACAAAAAAAATACTTGAAGAAATTAACCTTCGTCGTAAAATATTAAGAGAGAATATAAATCCTGAATACCTTGAAGCTTTTGATAGGACTTATCTGATGGGACAGGGTAAGTCTGTTTCAAGGATTTTAGGCAATGTTTGTGGAGTATGTAAGTCAACCATACCATTGAGTATTATTCAAAAACTTAAAAAAGAGCCAAATATGCTCATGTATTGTGAAAATTGTGGTAGAATACTTTATTTGTCTGAGTAATGCTTGAAGTTTATATAGATGGTGCTTCACGCGGTAATCCTGGTGAAGCAAGTTATGCTTATGTAATCAAAGAAAGGAATAAAACAATAGCAGAAAAATATTACTGTATTGGAAGATCTACAAATAATGTTGCTGAATATACGGCGCTTGTTAATGTTTTAGAAGATATTGTAAAAAATTTTTCTGATAAAAAAGAGGTGATAGTATATAGTGACAGTGAATTACTTGTAAAACAGATAAATGGGGTATACAAAGTTAAAGATGTTAAAATTAAGATTCTTTACGAAAAAATAAAAGAAATTAGTAAAAACTTTCTATTTATGAAAGTAGTCCATATCCCAAGAGAGATGAACAAGAGAGCTGATGAATTATGTAATATTTCTTTTAAAACAAATAAATTTAAATAGCAACAATCTTTAAATAGTAACAATCCAAATTAAGGAGGAACAATTTTGGAAAATCAAAAAAAGTACACAAAGGAAGAATTAGAAAAGCTTCGCGCAAGAGACCTTTACAAAATTGCGAAAATACAAAAAATTAAGCGATACACAATTTATAAAAAAAATGAATTGATAGATCTTATTATTAAATCTTACGAAAACGGTTTGCAAGAAGTAGCTTCTAATAAAAAAGATATTGATCATAAAACACACAAAAAAGATGTAATTTCTAAATCCTCAAAAAAAGAGGATAGTAACAAAAATACTAAAGAAGAAATCTATAAATCTGAATCAATCCAGAAAACAACAAACAATGAAAACTTAAACAGACTTGAAACAAAGAAAAGTGAAGAGGAAACTAAATTTACAAAAGAAGAAATTCTATCAAAATTTCCTACAGCAAGAGGACATGGCATTTTAGATATTCATCCAGATGGTTATGGTTTTTTGAGGTCAAGTAAGTATGTACCCACTTCTTCTGATATTTACGTTGCTCCTTCTCAAATAAAGAAATTTGGTTTAAGAGAGGGTGATGAAATTGATGGTATAGTAAGATTACCAACTCAAAATAACGAGAAATACCCTGCTCTACTTAAAATTGATAGTGTTAACAATTTAAGCCTTGAAAATATAAAATCTCGTCCTAAATTTGAAGATCTTACACCTGTGTTCCCAATTTCTCGTTTTCGACTCGAATCTGAATATGTCTCTAATTTAACGATAAGAATCATCGATTTAATTACACCTTTAGGTAAGGGACAGAGAGGATTAATAGTTTCTCCCCCCAAAGCTGGTAAAACTACTATAATTAAAAGACTAGCACAAAGTATTTCAATTAACCATCCAGAAGTGACATTAATGATTCTACTTATCGATGAGCGACCTGAAGAAGTTACTGACATGCAAAGATCTGTTAAAGCTGAAGTTTTATCATCAACTTTTGACCAATTACCAGAAAATCATATAAGAGTTGTAGAACTTGCAGTAGAGAGAGCAAAAAGACTTGTAGAATTGAAAAAAGATGTAGTTATATTGCTTGATGGTATTACAAGACTTACAAGAGCGTATAATCTATCAGTAACTCCGACAGGGAGAACTTTAACAGGAGGGCTTGATACAGCAGCAATTCATGGACCTAAAAAAGTTCTTGGAGCTGCAAGAAATATCGATGGTGGTGGAAGTCTAACAATTATAGCAACGACTTTAATTGAAACTGGTTCAAAAATGGATGAAATTATCTATGAAGAATTTAAAGGAACAGGAAACATGGAATTAGTTCTTGATAGAAAATTGGCTGAAAGAAGGCTTTATCCAGCAGTTGATATTAAGAGATCAGGGACTCGTAGAGAAGAGCTTCTATATTCTGATGATGAACTCAAGCGTATCTGGACTCTTAGAAGATTTTTATCCAACTTGGACTCTGCTGAAGCTTTAGAGAGACTAATAAAATGGGCAAGTGAAACTCCTTCAAATCAAAAATTTCTCGAAAGTATTGCTGTTGATAGTGTAAAAGTTTAAAATATGCTTGAAAATTCGCTTGAACTCAAAAATAAATATAAAGATATTATTGAAAAACTTTCATCTAACGAAGTATTATCGAATCAAAACCTTTTGATAAAATATAGCAAAGAAGAAGCCAAACTAAAAGAATTAATAGATATAATGCAGGCATACGAAAAACTGATAAAAGAAGAAGAAGATTTAATGCTTCTTAAAAGAGAGTTAGATGATCCTATATTTGAAGAAGAAATAGATAGTGAGCTATCGGAATTACAAAAAAAGAAAGAAGAGCTTGTAAAAAAATATGAGGAAAAAACTCTTCCAGAAGAGCCTTTTGAAAGCAATAATGTCATAATGGAAATAAGAGCTGCTGCGGGCGGAGAAGAAGCAGCTTTGTTTGCAGCGGAGTTGTTTAGAATGTATACAAACTATGCTATTTCAAAAGGTTGGAAAATAGATATTATTTCTTCGCACCCCACAGGACTCGGAGGATTTAAAGAAGTTATTTTTGAAATTACCGGAAGTGACGTTTACAGATATTTAATGTTTGAAAGTGGAGTTCATAGAGTTCAGAGAGTTCCTGAAACTGAATCAAGTGGAAGAGTTCATACTTCAACAATCACAGTTGCAGTTATGCCTGAAGCAGAAGAAGCTTTAGTACAAATTAAGCCAGAAGATTTAAAGATTGAGACTTTTAAAGCAGGAGGTCATGGCGGTCAAAACGTTCAGAAAAATGAAACAGCAGTTAGAATTACACATATCCCTACAGGAATAACAGTTTCTTGTCAGGATGAGAGATCTCAGTTACAAAACAGGGAAAGAGCATTAAAGGTTTTAATGGCAAGACTTCTTGATATTGAAATAAAAAAGAAAAATGAGGAAGAAGCAAAAAAGAGAAGATCACAAATAGGTTGGGGGGAGAGAAGCGAAAAGATAAGAACCTATAATTTTCCCCAAAATAGAGTTACTGATCATCGAATAGGTTTGACTCTTTATAATTTAACGAATATTATGAATGGTGAATTAGATGAACTAATTTCTAATTTAAGAGTTAAATATGATGAAGAACGTAAAAAGGAGTTAGTCATTTAAAAATGGCAAAAACTATAAATGAAGTTTTAGCTTTTGGAAGTAAGTATTTAAAGAAACTTTCTTCAAATAGAACTGAAGCCGAAGTTCTTCTTTCCTATGTTTTAAAAAAAAGTAAAACTGATTTATATAGGAATGTTTTTGAGAATATAGAGCCTTCTTTATACATTAAATACAAAGAATTACTTAAAAAACGGCTTTCTGGTGAACCATTGTCCTATATCACAGGAAAAAGAGAATTCTTTGGTATACAATTATGTGTAGCAAGAGGAACTCTTATTCCAAGACAGGAAACAGAAATGTTAGTTGAAGAGGGGTTAAAATTCTTAAAAAATAATACTTCGACTGAGAAAGATGTATTAGAAATCGGAGTTGGGTGTGGTGCAATTTCAATTGCATTATGCTTAAATTGTTCGGATACAAAAGTTGATGCAGTTGATATTTCTGAAGAAGCAATTTGCATTGCTATGGTAAATATTGAAGAATATTCTTTAAATGATAGGATTTCTTTATATCATGGAAATCTTTTTTCACCTATACCTCTAGGCAAGAAATACGATTTGATAGTATCAAACCCTCCTTATATACCTTCGGAAAGAATTAAAAATCTTCCAAAAGATGTCCTTGAGGAGCCATTAATTGCGCTTAACGGAGGAAAAGAAGGTTTAGAGATAATAGATAAAATCTTGTCATCCGCCAATGTATTCTTAAAGAAGAACGGCTTAATGCTTATTGAAATGGATGGTAGTTTTCAAGAGAATAAAGTTAAAGAGCTATTTTGTCTAAAAGGCTTGAGAAATATATTTGTAAGGAAAGATTTAGCTGGTATTCCAAGAGTGATTGGAGGCTACTTCCTATAACTACAAAAGAAATCCTCTTTTGTATTCTTTCTTTTTTAATGGGTTCAATACCATTTGGCTATATCATAGCCAAACTTTGCAAAGGAATAGATATAAGAGTACATGGAAGCGGAAATGTTGGTGCAACTAACGTATTCAGAGTAGCAGGACCTACATTTGGCATAATTTCATTCATCCTTGATTTCTTCAAAGGTTTTATTGCTTTTTATATTGGGCTTAAATTATTTAATATAAATGAAGTTAATCTACTATTACTTTCATCTTTTGTAATAATAGGCCATGATTTTTCTCCATTTTTAAAATTTAAAGGCGGTAAAGGTGTTGCTACAACTATAGGTGTAATAACGGCTTTTAATTATAAAATAGCATTATTTATTACTTTGGTCTGGATTATTGTTTTAATTCTTTCTGGATATGTTTCATTGGCTTCTATTGCAGGCTATATATCTGTCCCGATATTTATAATAATATTTTCTCCATCAATACAGAATATTCTCTTTAGCATAATTGCTAGTGCTCTCGGTATTACAAGACATTCATCAAATATAAAAAGACTTCTAAATCATACAGAACATAAAATGCTAAACTTCAATAAGAAATTATGGTCATAAATGCAAAAGGTAAAGTTGAACTATCTTTCTTAGAGAAAGAAATTATAAAAAACGCTCTTAATTCATCCGAAGTTATAGCGTTTCCTACTGATACAGTTTATGGGCTTGGCGCAAATGCACTTTTAAAGAAATCTGTTGAAAAAATTTATAAAATAAAACAAAGAGATAAAGAAAAGCCATTGATTCTTTTTCTTGCTTCAATTGATGAAGTATCCAACTATATCGAAGAGCCCGATTTACTAAAAAATAATATTTTTGAAAAATACTGGCCAGGACCACTTACTGCTATTTTTGAAAAAAAGAAAGATCTTCCTCTTTATTATTCAATGGAAGAATTTGAGACAATTGGAATCAGAATACCGAATTTACATATAGTTCTCGATTTACTTGCATATTGTAAAATACCTCTTGTTACTACTAGCGCTAATATAAGTGGTAACCCCCCATTTAAAAATGGCTTTGAAATAGAAAAAGCTTTAAATAAAGAAGAGCCTCGAGTTGCATTAACTATAGATTATGGAAATTTAGTAGAACGTGAAAGTTCTACAATTGTCTCAGTAACAAAAGAAGGCATAAAGGTTCTAAGAGAGGGAGCAATAAAAATTACAGAGCTATAACTATTCTCTCTTCTGAAGAAAACCATTTTACTTCAGCGCCTAAAGCTTCTGAAATAAACCTCAAAGGGACAAATGTTCTACCTGATACAATTACTGGTGAACAATCTAATATAAAAGTCTTGCCGTTAATAGTAGCTTCTTTCTTGCCTATAAAAAGATTGATTATTTTAGAACCAAGTTTTATGGTTACTTTTCTTTCCTTATCAAACCATTGCACTTCTGCGCCATAAATTTCTGATATTGCTCTTACCGGAACAAGAGTCCTGTTTGAACCTTTATCGATAAAAGGTGGTGCATCCAAAATAATAGGGTCAAATCCGACATTATCGAGAATTCTGCTCCCAATTTTTAGATATATGACTTTTTTCTTGTTTTTTTCTGTAATATCTGTGATTTTATCAATAAGTTTTAAACTTGAATCAAACTTAAAGATATTATTATCACTGCAAGCTATCCAAATAAAAGAGTCAACAGGATCGATTGCTAAACTTACAGGTGAAGAAGTTAGAATGTTGTTAAGATTAAACTTACCTAAAAATTTTCCATCACTACCAAACTTAAGCAAACTCTTATTTTTCGAAATTGTATAAATATAACCAAATTTATCTGAATCAATATCTATTGATCCATATAAATCAGCATTTTTTATATTCTTTAAAATATTACCTTTTAAATCTAACTTTAGTAACTTACCACCTTTAGAATCTGAAACCCAAATATTGTTATCTTTATCAATGAGAATTGCTGAAGCTTCATTAAATCTTCCCTTTTGAGGTATTTCTCTAATATTTTTACCGTTGTCAGTATATAATAGAATGGAATTTCTTTTTTCGCTAATAATTCCTTCATACCTTGTTTTGTTTTTAGAAATTGCTAAACTTCCAGGGTTTTCAACCGATATGAGGTAATTAGTTTTACCATCGATATCATCAATAGAAACCACCTTATTATTTAAAGGATCTGAAATTAACAAATAACCTCCGCAGGGACAAGAGCATATATCTTCTAAATATTTTATTTTAAACTCGGTAGAGATATCTTTTATACAATATCCATACTTTTCCAAAACAATTATCCTTTTTGTATAGTTATTTCCAACATATAAAAATTGACTCTCATTTATTGAAATATGTATATAGCTATCTTCTGTAGCTGAATTTAATTTAGAAAAACTGGTTAAAACAAATAAAATAATTAAAAAAGTGAAAATAGATTTCTTCATTATTTAAACCTAAAAGAATTAATTATATTATTAAAAATATCTTCATATTTAAGGTTGTATCTTTCAGGAACTTCTGTAGTAATAACAACACCAATCTTTTGATCTTTGGATACAACATAGATGAGATTAACAAAGAGAGTTACATATGGAGCAGATTCAGTAGGCTTTACAACTGTTTTCAAAGAATGCTTGATAGCAGGAATACCTGAAATTGTTAATTCCTTCTCTCCACCATCTACAAAACCAGGAAGAAGCTCTAATCTATTTTGACTTTCAACTGTTTTTTTAAATTCAATAAGATTACTATTAACTTCAGGGTTGAAATCAAATTTTACATTAACGAAATAAGCATCTTCTATAGGTCCAGTAACTGTAACATTGTTTTCTTTAGTGTTGGCAGACCAATCTTTTGGATATTCAAACGTAAAATATTTATTAGAAAATACTTTATTTGGTGAAGGCTTACTACAAGAACTAATAAAAACTACAATCAACAAAATCGACACAAATATAACTCTAATTTTTAAATTTACTTTTCTTTTTAACATTTTCATTTATCGCCTCTTATTCAAAAAGATACAAATTATATTTTCTATTTCTAATAGATAAAATCAATTCTATTATTAGAAATAGATTTTAATTTTCTAAAAAATAATTATAAATAACAAACCATAAATATTCCTTCAAATATTTCTTCAAAAATGAGTAGATACCAATTATAATAAGCAAGAACATATTGATAAATTAGATGCTAAATCCTTATAACTCTTATTAACTCAAAGCGTTAGCTACCCGCTTTAATTTCATTTATACCGTTTGAATTAAATATACATCTACAATTTTTGGCTTTCAACTCTGTATATACTAAACTTTAATTAATCTCTTTTACCTTTTTTCTTGGAATTAAAATTATTTACAATATCAAATAATTTTGTTTGTGTAATTGCACTTCTTCTTGTTAAATTACTTGAATATATTTCAGCAGAAAAAAAGTCTTTTAATGAGCACTAAGGTTTTGATTAATGTTATTCCAGAGATATAACTGAAGTAATATTACTTTACCCTGACTTAAAGGTTGATAGACAAATTTGTAATATGACCACAATACAGAAAGCTTTATTTGACTTATTTAACCTTTCTAAATTTACTTAAATATTTTTTAGATAAATATTAAATAATTAACTCTTAAAAGATAAGTAATTTCGTAGATAACTGTATTTTACATTTTTAAACTAAAGTTCAATTAGAATCTATCAGATTATTAAATACATACAGTTAAATAATTTGTAAAGTTGGGTTTAATATTAACCCAAAATTTTGATAATGTGCCTTTCTACTCTTTATTATAAAAATGTCTATATTAATAGTTTACGGGAAACAGGAAAAAGAAAAAAAGAAAAAGTTTCCCAAAAAGAGGTATAAATTACATAAGAGAGGCAATTATTTGATTCGAAAGAATTAATCCTTTTCCTGTTAAACAAAGATTTCCACAATTTTCTTTTAATAATTTTAAATCGATAAAATTATTAACTATTTCCTCTTTGTCTTTTCGTATTAATTCCTTACTAATACCTTTGTTTATGAGGCGTAACCCTAACATTATTTCTTCAGTTCTCTTCTTTTTTGTAGATATTTTTTCTCTAAAAGTGGCAGGATTAAAACCTTTATTTAATCTATCAATGTAAAGATTAAGTTTTTTTGTATTTGTAGCTCTTTCATCGTTAATAAAGCTTGAAGCAGAAACTCCAAAACCAATATAAGGATCTCTTAGCCAATAGTGAAGATTATGCTTACATATGTATCCTTCTTTAGAGAAGTTTGAAATTTCATAGTGGTTATAATCCTCTGCTTTAAGAAATTTCATGTACTTTCTCCAATAATATTCAATGTTTGAATCAGATGGCAGCGAAATTAAACCATTCTCTATATTTTTAGATAGTTTAGTATTTTTGTCTCTCATTAGTATGTAGAGAGAAATATGCTCCGGTTTGTGCTGTTTTAGGGCATTTATATTCACTTTAAAAGTATTCATATTAGACTCTGGCAAACCGACTATCAAATCAAGATTTAAATTATCAAAAGAGGCTTCCCTCGCAAGTTGTATAGCTTCAATTGCTTTTTCGCTATTGTGTATTCTTTCTACACAGTTAAGTACTTTATCATCAAAAGACTGAACGCCAATGCTCAATCTATTTATACTAAGTTTTTTGTAACATTTAAGCTTTTGTAGTGTAACACTTTCCGGATTTGCTTCAATTGTTATCTCGACTTCTTTTGATATCTTATAATATTTGTACAGTTTATCTATAACAGATTGTAAGTATGTGATCTCAAGAAGAGATGGTGTTCCACCACCAAAATAAATTGAATCAAAAGTTAATCCAATTCCTTCGTTAGCCCTTAAGGCTATTTCTCTTTTTAAAGCATCTATATATGGAGGAATAAAATTTAACTTTGTAAATGAAGTAAAATCACAATAATTGCATCTTTTAACACAAAAAGGAATATGAATATAGATTCCAGCTGTTTTGATCAAGCTTGCATTTTATAAGCTTCTAAAGTATTACTTAGAATCATTACAGTGGTAAGTGCTCCAACCCCACCAGGAACAGGTGTAATGTAAGATGCCAACTCTGCAACTTCGCTAAATTTGACATCTCCGACAATTTTATCTGAAACAACATTTATCCCTACATCAATAACAGTAGCTCCTTTTTTTACAAACGAAGAGTCAATCATTTCTGCTCTACCGATAGCTGAAACAACAATATCTGCCTCTCTTGTAACAGATGGTAGATCATTTGTTTTTGAATGACACATAGTCACTGTTGCATTTTCAGCTAAAAGCATAAGGGAAATAGGTTTTCCAACTATCGTTGACCTACCTATAACGCAGGCTTTCTTCCCAGAAATTTCAACCTTATATTCAGAAAGTAGTTTCATAATAGATAAAGGAGTTGATGGGTAAAATAAAGGTTTACCACAAAGGAGAAGTCCAAGATTGGTTGGGTTCATGCAATCGACATCTTTGTTTATTTTTATTGCACTTGCTAAATTTATAAGATTATAATTTTTGGGGAGTGGCATCTCTAAAATAATTGCATTAACATTGCTATCTTTACTAAATTTAAATATTTCTTCTTTTAAATCTTCCTCTGAAAGACTGGTAGGAAAACTATGAACAAAGAAATTTATCCCTATTTCTTCTGAGACTTTTTTCTTGCTATTTACATAAGTTAATGTAGCTGGATTATCTCCAGAAATAATTGATACAAGTGTTGGTTTTTTATCAAGTTTTTCAATTTCATCTTTAATTTCTTGCTTGATCCTTTTTGCTATTACTCTTCCATCCATTAAAATGTAACTCATTTATAATCTCTCCTAAATATTTATTTGTATTACTTTTAATTGTACTCATCTTTTTTGATTTTTCTTTAGCATCTATAGCTGGTTTTATATATTTATTATGTTTTAGAGAAACAAGAAGAGCTACATTTGTTGAGTAATAATTAATGGACTTTTTAGGAATATTTTTTATTTCTCCGAATATTAAAGGCGTAATTAGTGATAGCCTGAAAATTGAACCATATCTTAAATTTATAATCTTTTTATAATTTTTATAGTCAAGATATCCAGGCTTTATATTGCTCTCAATTTTCTGTGAAATGGCAATACTTTTTAAAGTTCTCTTCAGTTCATTATTGGTCTTTTTATATCCTTCAATATTTGCAAACTCTATTCCTGCTTGAGCAAGATAAAGATCTCCATACATAAGGGAAAGTTTTGAATCAAGTGTTTTTAAGTTTTCATAGAATGTAAAATCAAAAAAGAG
>Ga0255341_1003723_pt1 | contig 16819 bp, 12 predicted proteins | sample wastewater_treat_8_FD_192418 | JGI IMG/M metagenome (GOLD analysis project Ga0255341, IMG submission 192418) | Wastewater microbial communities from Lulu Island WWTP, Vancouver, Canada - plant12 | ecosystem: Engineered > WWTP > Wastewater > Unclassified | place: Canada: Vancouver, British...
ATGGAGGCTAAATGAAAAGACTAAGTTTTAACACCCTTCGTAATTACACACCTCTCAAACAGGAGTTCGACAACAAGCGCAAGGGCATAAGTTTTAACACCCTTCGTAATTACACACCTCTCAAACACGGATCAATATTGAAAAAGTAATTTTCAAGTTTTAACACCCTTCGTAATTACACACCTCTCAAACTACAGAACGTGTTTTCCGTCTCAAACTGGAGTTTTAACACCCTTCGTAATTACACACCTCTCAAACGCGCTATGCGTACCATTGTCAAGTAGTTCGGTTTTAACACCCTTCGTAATTACACACCTCTCAAACTCCTTTTGCAATACTTGAAAAACACCAGCAGTTTTAACACCCTTCGTAATTACACACCTCTCAAACGCAGTCAAGTAATATTCAGCTTGCGCAAGTGTTTTAACACCCTTCGTAATTACACACCTCTCAAACCCTAAGTTGCGATCCAGCAATAGGGCACGCGTTTTAACACCCTTCGTAATTACACACCTCTCAAACTCGGGTGTTTCGCTGCCTTGCAAAATTAGGGTTTTAACACCCTTCGTAATTACACACCTCTCAAACCAGCGAAAGGCGGAATGTATGAGTTTCCGTGTTTTAACACCCTTCGTAATTACACACCTCTCAAACCAGGCAAAAGCGATAGCTGGCGGAGGAAGTGTTTTAACACCCTTCGTAATTACACACCTCTCAAACCATAGGTTTTGAGGAGTCTCAAAAGGATGGGTTTTAACACCCTTCGTAATTACACACCTCTCAAACGCTATAAGAGGATTTGATGCTGAAATCGTTGTTTTAACACCCTTCGTAATTACACACCTCTCAAACGCTTAGAAGTGGCATTGCATCACCTCTATCGTTTTAACACCCTTCGTAATTACACACCTCTCAAACTCAAATTCACCGCTAAAAAGATTTCGTAAAGTTTTAACACCCTTCGTAATTACACACCTCTCAAACCATACTTATGAGCGTGAGAGGAGCGATAAGTTTTAACACCCTTCGTAATTACACACCTCTCAAACTTTTTAGTTAGCATATTTACTCCCTTTTGGGTTTTAACACCCTTCGTAATTACACACCTCTCAAACGGAACTTTCCAGCCGAACACCTTATCCTTTGTTTTAACACCCTTCGTAATTACACACCTCTCAAACCCCAAATATTGCGGTTTTTTGGCATTTCACACCATAAATGCCAGATGTGGGTAATTTCGAAAAGGGCTCCTCAAATTATACCTGAATAATCTCGCATAAGTCCTTATCAACCACAAGTGATCTGACGCCTGCTGGCCGCTTGTCATCCGGCAGGAAACTCTCAATAAATAAAAGTTTCAGCCCATCATAAGCGTTTTGTTTACAAAGCATCTCAAGCCTTTCCTTGGTGAGAAATTGACAGGCACCGAATAGTACAAAAAAGGAAAAGCCCAAATAGGAACGGGCGATATTCAGATAGTCACTGATAGCTTCCTCCAACCCGGAGTGGTCTGAGCAGAAAGAAACATCAAAAAATTTTAGCACGCTGTTCCAGGAGGGTTGTTCAAGTTCTGCCAGTCCCATTCTTGATTCGAGCAGAATCTGACTGAGCAATTCTGTCATGCGTTCCATCAGTGACTGAAGTTCTGCTGAAGCGGGGTTTTCCGCCAGGTGCGCTTCCAATTCTTTGTAGAGGGCGGTGACCGCTTTCCGGGGATTGTGGTCAATCCGCAGCGGATTATCGATGAAATGCAAGTTTCGAGCGATCGAGAGTGGCTTGTGTTGGTCCGAGAGCACGAAGCCGCCATCTTCACCTCCGCACTGGGAAAGCAGGTCGCGGCAGATTTTGAGTAAAAAATCGGGATTCTCCACCACCAGGAAACCGCTGGTTTGCTGCTCCTGCAGGATTTCGTTTTCCAGCATGGTATGGACAAGTTTCATAAGATCACCAACCTTTCATCGGTATCAAGATATTCAGATTGGGTTTGCCCCACAATATTAGTAATGGTTGAGAACTGTCTTTCCGAAATAGCCAGAGCCTGCACCAAACCCCTGGGAGGTTTATTCCTTTTTAAGGATTTCAGCGCGCTCTGCACAACGGAACCATTGAGGCAGAGTTTGCTGTAAACCGATTCCTGCATCATAAGGAAACCCTGCATCTGGAGAAATTTTCTGAAACGAGCATAGTTCTTCCGATCTTTGGCTGTTTCGACCGGTAAATCGAAGAATACGATCAGGCGCATGAATCTGTCCATGTGTAGTGGGAGATAAGGTCTGGTTTTCGCGTGTTTAATGCCCTGAAAACGCTGGCGCAATAGATGCTGATAGCTTGAGATACCCTTTGTTGGCTGGAATCGATAGTGACGGTTTGGTTGAGCAGGTTGACAAGCTGATGTTTTCGATCAAGATCCAAATCGCCTTCGCCGAGCCTGGCGACCAGCGCATCCATGAGCGGACGGTAAGGCTCCATCAAATCTGAGGCAAGGTTGAAAGGATTAAATTGATTGTCGTGAAAAATGCCCAACTGCGTGAAAAAGCCGCTGTTGATGATTTCCTTATTGAAACTGGAGAGCAAAATGCTGTATCCGTAGTTCAGCGCCGGATTGGGTGGAAGCCCGGAATCACGGCTGAAATCCGGACCGAAGAGGCTGTTAAAGTAAACCTTCGCGGCATGCCCTTCACGGTTGGATGGATCTCCGGGCTCGACCTCATCATGGTAGCGCATCAGCAGCGCTGCTTCTTCGGGGTGGTTTTCCTGAAAGAGCAGGGACGCCTGGGCTTCTATTTTTGCTTTGACGATAGAAGCCCAGACGGCTTGTTTGGTCGGAAGGTCCCACGAAATCTGCTGTTTCAGGCGCAGGCTGCTATCCACCGTACCGTAATAATTGACGAGCTCTCCGAAGGGGTTGTGTTTTTCATCGCAGAACACAACTTTGATCTTGCGTCTGGCGAGTTCGCAGAGAAGCCCGGTCGTCACAGCGGCAGTGGTGGATTCGACCATCAGGATGCCGATTTCAGAAAGATTGATGCGCGTTGTCTTTTCGCCGCGGATGACGAGATAGCCAAGCTTAAGCTCAAGCTTGACGATCCCGCTGACGCAGACCACTCTCCAGGTCATGGCTGGCTGAGGGGCGTTCTGCTCAGGAATAATCCGGTGCAGGAGAAGTTGAGGACATCCACTTTGATTCCTTTCTGCAAATTTTGTGATATTGTAACCATACCGCTCTGTTTATTTTTACTTGAAGGGGTGCCGTTGGGGTTTTTCGGCTGGAGGAGCGAAAGATCGCTGGTCCTGCCGTCACATAAAAACAGGATCAGAATCTGCCCTAAAACTTTCATCTGTTCAAACGGAGTCAGCAGGATGAAGTTCCCGCGCGAAGCGCTGAGGTTGCGGTATTGATTTACGAACACTGAAAGCCGGGAGTAGGGTTCAGAGCCAAGCTTTTGGGTGAAGTGATCGTAGAGAGCAAGGTTTTCTTCCGGAGGGTAAACCGCGCGCGGGTCAGCCTCGGCGTCTTTTCCTTCTTCCGCCTGGCGCGTGAGCGCTTTCAAGATGGGTTCATACGCGGTTGGAAAATATGGCTGGAGCGCCGGGGCAAGTTTAAGACTGGCTCCAGTTTTCGCCAGGAGGCGCAGTGGGAAACCGTTGACCTCCAAAATCGAATTGTAGGGCAGGTCTGCCAAAATGACCCGCGGCTCAATCAGACCGAGCGTTTCGCGGCAGTAAGCCTCGAGTTCGGGTGCGGTTTGTTCATGCGTGAGGACCCAGGTCAGATCAAGCGGCAGAATCGTGCGCTGAGCTTTCTTGCGCAGCTCGTGTTCCACCACAAAGAAGGTTGCCCCAGTCGGTTTATTGTAGCCGCCATAGTTGTTGATGCCTTCCTGACCAGCCAGATGGGGGTTGGAGGTCTTGATCGGGAACTGCCCTTTACCTTTTGGCAGCAGGTTTTGGTCAAATAATCCGCCGTTCTGACCGCTGGTCTGATGGCGGGTCTGCCAGGTGCATTGGATGGCGTTAAGCGCCATCATGCTTCTTACCATTCTGATGCTGCCTTCCTCTCCAGTTTTCCAGGCTAATTTGCCGGAAGCGCCGACGACGTCAAAATCGTACATTCGCCCCAGGTTGAAATCACGTTTTGGGTGATTCTTGATGTAATTGCGTACATCCTGGGTAAATTTAGTATCGAAGACATTCCCAACCACGATGTTCAGGTAAGCGTCTTTGGCGTGATGAAGGTCATTCATACCCCTTACCTTGGGGAACCGGAAGGCGTTCTGCTCATAACGGAAGTCTGAGACATGCCCCGCTTTGACAAAGACGACACGGCTTTCGGGGAAGACCAACTTCAGCAGCTCTGCGACAGCCTTGGTAGCCTGCCGTGTCTGGACGAGCTGGCGGCTGATAAAGCTTTCCAATTCCTCGGGGCTGAGGGGTGTGGTTCGCACCAGTCTGCGATATTTCTCTTCGGAAATCAACTTCTTATCTTTTAAGGCGGTCCACCATCCTTTTTGGGCAGCTTGGATTCCAGGAACGATAGGAAAATCGTCTCCTTTTTGCCGGTTCGCGGAGCTTTCAACCAGAACGAGGTTGTTCATCAGACTGTCATCTTTGGTTTGGGAACGGGGGTAAATGTGGTCGATATCGTAGAAATCGTTGTTGGCGGAATCCTTAGCATCCAGTTTTTCCAGGTCGATCGCTTTGCCAGTATATATACAGCGTCCAAGCTGTGTGAAGTAAAGATAGAGCTTTTTTCGGCGCAGGTTCTCTTCGGATTTGGTATCAAGCTCCTTTTTGAGGCGATCCTCGATATCCTTATTGGCTTTGAAGATCTGCTTGATTTGATCAAGACGGCTGGTGGTGCGTTTTTTCTCACCCTCTTCCCGAGCGACCTCAATGAAAATCTTTTCGGGCGCTTGCTTCCGAATTCTGATGATTTCATCGACAATCTTCATGGTTTGCCAAATCATTTTCTTGACTGCTGGAGAGGTGGGGTACTGGTCGACCAAAGAGTAAGAAAAGTTTTGTTGATCTCCGAGCATGTCCTGCTTGTACTGTTTGACGGCATCCGCAAAGCCGTAGTCCTGGCTGAGCAGTTCCATCAGATTGAGGTTGTAATCCCACATCGCTTCGAGGATGGTAGTTTCGCGTCCATCGGGACCGTTAGCTCTCAGACCAGTCAGGAATTTCCTCGAAAGCTGCCCCCACTTCGCGAATTTTAATTTACTGATCGCGGTCAGTTCGGATTGAGTGAGTTTATTTCCGAACTGACGCGAAAACCGATTTCGGAGCATTCGGTTGCTCTCCGGAAAAACGGTGATCAGGCGGACGATTTCTTCTTTATCTTCAAGGGAGAGTTTGCCGGGCGCGAGAGCCTCAAGCTGGCGCTCCGCTTTGAGGGAAATGGGGATCTCCAGGTCCATTCCGCCGAGCTCTGCCTCGGTGACGGGATATCCTTCGGCGTTGAGATAGGCGCAGATTTTCTTTTTGGTTACTTTTCCGCTGGTTTTTGGGTGGAGGAAAAGGTCGTTGTAAATGTTTTGCTTGACCAGAACCGGCAGGCGCTGCCCATTGACGGAGAGCAGGTTGAGGATATTCAAGAGCATAAACCTGGCATAAGTAGGGGAATCTTTGCTGAGCACATCCTCGCCTATCAGGTAGGTGCACTTGTTGGTGAGGTTGTTGATGAAGTCGGTCGCGGATTGTTCAAGGTCGATGACGCGCTCAAAATTCCATGGGCGCACTGGCTCGGCGCTGATTTTCGTGACCCATGCGTGTCTTGATCCGTTTGGCTTCCCGGGAATAACGCGGTGGGCAGGATTGACCGGTCCAACGTAATAGGGAATGCGGAAATCAGCGATTTTCTCGATCATCTCTGAGATCGTCAAACCATCCTCTCCTTGCCGGTTTAGGAAGGGCAGGTAAGTCGCAGCATTTTTTAGGATCTGGCGCAGCTCGGACAGCTGAAGCTGGTTGGGTATCAGGCTGTTATCTTTGCTGACCTGTTTGGGCAGGAAGGTTTCGTTCTCAATTTCGAGCTGAATGGATTTGACTTCCTCGCCATCCCGGATGGACTCAGGCAGCTTCGCGAGGATTTTTTTGAGTTCCTCGTAAAACGCCGTTTTTTGGCATCGATATGCCACTGGTTGTTTCTTTTTATTCTTAAGGCAGTGACCTGAATAGGCAACGTAATTACAGAAGTCTTTTTTTGATTCAGAGAAGTATGCAGTATATGCCTTGGATTCCAGGTTGGTTTTGAGGAGTTTCTTCAGGCGCTTGAGATCAGATTTGTGTTTTTCATACAGACCGATTTTTGAGGCTGAAAAACTGGGATATCCCTGAAGCAGGCTATCAAGCTGGATTTGGGCGTAGAGGTTGAAGGCGGACTGCAGCAGTGAGAACTCAGAGTCGGTGAGAATCTGTTGGAGTTCGATTTGCTTTTCATCCTCAAAACCAGCGCCGCTGAAAGAGACATCCTTTGGAGATTGCTCTTTGTACTGCTCGCCGAAAAGCTTGCTGATGTTCGCAGATAAGCCGGCGAAAAGCTTTGATAATTGCGCTACCATGTCGTCATCAACGGCAAATAACTGCTTGAGAAGTTCCTGTTTCTCGGAACGGCGGGTGGTTTTATCGGTCAGGACTGCTTGGATTTGATCCGCAATATCCGGAGGGAGCTCAATTGCGAAATCTTCGGAGAGTGAGACGAGAAACTGGGAGTAGCAGGATTGAAGCTGACCGCCGAGCTCTCCAAGTTCGCCGGGGTTTAAGAAATGACCGCGGTGTTTCAAAATGTGATGGATTGCGAGAAAAACCAGACGGACATCGTGCGGCTGCTGGCTTGTCATCAGCTCGTGTCTCAGGTGGTAAATCGTGGGGTACTTTTTGTGATAATTGCGGTCTGTGAAGTCCGGGTCATTGAACAAAGTGTTCGGCTGCTCTTCCGTCTTATGAGCTACCATAAAAAAGCTTTCTTTCAGACGTTGGAAAAACCCAGGATCCACTTTAGATATTACTGGACTGAAGAGGTCTTCCAGGAGCGCAAGCCGCTGCCTGCGCCGCTCCATGCGGCGCCGGTTCACGCGGGCTAGCCTACGTTTTGCGGCAGTTTGGGCTTCATCAAAAAGCCGCACGCCAATCATAGGCTTTTGGTGCGCTTTCAGTAACTTGTATTCTTCATCAGCCACCGCATAGCCGACGGAGTTTGTTCCCATGTCCAGACCGATGTAGTATTTCATGACCTTTCTCTCCTTGACATAATAAGATTATTAATGTGGTAGAATCGAGGTAATTCGTAACTAACACCCTACGAATTACACACCAAGTTCAAATAAAGATTTATCCCAACCGTCACGCAAGTGACCCCACTATGAGTGGAAAGAGACCTGGCGACAGGTCTTACTTTTTAATTATACCTGTAGAGTAATTTTTTAACAGGAATAAAACGGGAAGAGGCAAAGAGGTATCAGGATGCCAGGACGGTGATGCCGGAGCCGGCAGCGACGGAGCCGATTTGCCACATCGGAATCTCGCGGGAGTCGGCTTCCGCCTGAAAACCTGCAGCTTTTTCCTCCGGGACGGCGATCAGCAGCCCGCCGCTGGTCTGAGGGTCGTAAAGCAGGGTTTGGAAGTTGACGGAAAGTTCGCCCCCAACCGTCACCTGGCGGCTGAAGTAGTGCAGGTTAGTCGCCGCTCCGCCGGGGAACGTGTAGGCGATGGCAAGCCTTTGGGCTGCTTTCATCAGCGGAATGCTTGGGTAGTGGAAGCGCAGGGCAACTCCGCTGGCTTCCGCCATCTCGGAAGCATGACCCAGCAGCCCAAAACCAGTGATGTCCGTTGCTCCGCGCAGATCGAAATCGACAGCAAGTTGGGCGGCATCGCGGTTGAGGCGCTTCATCCACGCGACGGCATTGGCAAGGTCTTCAGCGGATGCCTTATCTTGTTTGAGGGCGGTCGTGATAACGCCTGTACCAAGCGGCTTGGAGAGGAAGAGTCGGTCGCCAGGGCGGGCGCCGGATTTGGTCAGCAACCGGTCGTTGCGGGCAATCCCGAGCACGACCAGCCCGAATTTAGGTTCGTCATCCTTGACCGAATGTCCGCCGGCGATGATCACCCCGGCTTCACGGGCTTTTTCCGCGGCGCCGCGGACGATAGCCTGGGTGAGCTCGAGCGGCAGCGAGGCGGGGAGGGCGGCGATGTTGAGGGCGAAAAGCGGCTTGCCGCCCATCGAATAAACGTCCGAAAGGGCGTTCGCGGCAGCAATCGCGCCGTAGTCGTAGGGATCATCCACAACAGGGGTGAAAAAGTCCACCGTGGCGATGAGGGACTGCTGCTCGTCGAGACGCCAAACAGCAGCATCATCGGCGGAATCGAGCCCGATGAGCAGTTCAGGGCAGGTAATGCCCTGGAAAGTTTCTTTGATTGGCTGCAGAACCTGCGCCAGCGTTTCCGCGTCGACTTTCGAAGCTCAGCCCGCGCAGGCGGAGAGCGAAGTCAGGCGGATGGGTGGGTTTTTTGTCATGCGCCTATCATACCTGATTTTCAGGCGTTTTGTATCCCCCGTGTGCATGCAGTCAGTTTATTTATCCGCTAATTGGCTGTAAAGCTATCCGGATTCTTTTTCATTCACGCGGCTGAAGAAATCGTCGCAAAACTTATCCCATTGCACCTGATAGTCCGCATGACTCAGCGTCTTAAGGTCGTGGGGAGAGAAAACCATTCTGGCTTTCGCCTCCTGAACAAAGGTTTCGATATAGTCGCCAGGCGGCGTCAGGTATCCCATGGCATGAGAGATTCCCTTTTGAATCGCCGCGACCATGCGCGAGTGACCGTCCAGTGAGACGTATTTTCCTGAGATCAGCGTTAATGGCAGAATCAACTCATGGGTGGAATGAATAAAGGACGAAACCGCTCTTACTTTATCCTCGTCCACGAAGAATTGGGAGGGTTGTATCTGTCTTAGGTCAATGGCAAATAATTCAACGGGATTAAACTGCTTTATTAGTTGTCCCTTATCGTTATAGAAGCAGTCGATATGCTCTGCGTAAAAGCGAAATTCGTCAATAAGGATATCCGGGACCTCTATGCTTTTGGAGTGAATAATGGCATGGTTTTTTCCGATGATTTCAAAGCCGAAGCACTCGCCATCACAGACGAATGCGCCATGCTGGGCGAGAACATCCTGGCTGAAACGCGGGTCCTCATAACCGTCAATTCTTTGGATTTCCACTGCCTGAAACGTTTAATCCTCTCAATTCTTAATAAACCTCTCTTGAAATTATACTCAAGACCAGCTTCCCTCTATTTTTTCGGAAATTGCTCTCCCAAGAAGCTGGCATAGAGGTATAATATTACTATATGCGGATAAACGCATATAATGAGACGTATGAACAAGGATTATCTTGACGAAGAATTGCAATTAGTGCACGAAGAAATTTGTCCGGCACTAAACCACCCTCTGCGGATGAAAATTTTGTATCTCCTGAGGGAACAAGCCCGGAGTGTTGGCGAACTCACTGGGGAAATGGGGATTCCCCAGAGCTCGGTTTCCCGGCATTTGCGTGTGCTGCGCGAAAGGGGGCTGGTCATAGCAAACCGGCAAGGCACAACGGTCTGCTATGACTTGGCGGAACCAGAGCTGGCAATAATCATCGATATTTTGCGCAGAATCCTCGGCAGGAAGCTGGAAAGCCGCAGGAACCAGGCGCAGACAATTTTAGAAAATATGGCTGAGGAGGCAAAATGAAAGTAGTGATTGTTGGCGGTGTTGCCGGCGGTGCGAGTACCGCGGCGCGCTTGCGGCGGGTGGACGAAGAAGCAGAAATCGTAATGCTGGAGAGGGGACCCTATGTCTCCTTCGCGAATTGCGGGCTTCCCTATTACTTGAGCCGCACCATCGACGAGCGTGAGAAGTTGCTGGTGACGACTCCGGAGAAACTGAAAGACTTGCTGAATATCGATGCGCGTCCCAACAGTGAGGTAGTGGCAATCGACCGGGAATCCAAAACCGTGTTGGTGAGGGAATTGCCCGAAGGCAGGGAGTACCGCGAGAGCTACGATAAACTCGTTTTGGCACCCGGAGCCGAGCCTATCGTTCCGCCGTTGCCAGGCGTGGACCTGGAAGAGGTCTTCGTGCTACACAACATCCCCGAGCTGGACGCGCTGGATGGCTACATTCGCGCGAGGCAAGTGAAACGGGCGGTCGTCATCGGCGGCGGTTTCATTGGGCTGGAGGTGGCAGAAAACCTGAGTGAGAGCGGCATCCATGTTAGCCTGGTGGAGATGCTCAACCAGGTGATGGCTCCTGTCGATTACGAAATGGCGTCGGAGGTGCATGAGCACCTGGCGCTGCATGGAATCAATCTCGTTTTGGGGGATGGGTTGAAGGCGATTGAGAAAGTTGAAAACGCTGACAGCCTGAAAGTCCGAACCACCAGCGGAAAGGAACTGGAAGCTGATCTGGTCGTTCTGGCGATTGGCGTGCGCCCCAACACGAAGCTGGCAAAGGAAAGCGGCATCGAAGTGACCCAGAGGGGGCACATCGTCACCAACGAACACATGCAGACCTCGGACCCGGATATCTACGCGGTCGGAGACGCGGTGCAGGTAAAATCCGCGATTACCGGTCTGCCCACGACCCTCGCGCTGGCAGGTCCTGCGAGCCGACAGGGGAGGGTGGCGGCTGATAACATCGCCGGCAGGAACATGACCTTCAAGGGCGTGAGAGGCACCTCAGTGGTAAAAGTTTTCGACCTGACAGTCGCTGCTACGGGTATGAATACCCGCCAGCTTCAGCAGGCAGGAATCGCCTTCAACTCGGTGTCGACGCACAATTACAACCATGCCAGCTACTACCCGGGCGCCAGCCTCATCCATCTCAAGCTCCTTTTTGGACCGGAGGGGCAGATTTATGGCGCTCAGGCAGTTGGAACTACGGGCGTGGAAAAACGTATTGACGTCATCGCGACGGCAATGCACGGCAATCTGACTGTTTTTGACCTGGAAGACCTGGAGCTCAGTTACGCGCCGCCATTTGGCTCATCACGGGACCCCGTGAATATTGTCGGATTCACCGCGGCGAACGCGCTGAGAGGGGATAGCCCTGTCAGGCATTGGGACGAAGCAGCGGAATTGACAGGCGAGGATTGGTATCGCCTGGATGTCCGCGAAACTGAGGAGCTGGCGGTCGGGGCTCTGGCGGACGCGCACAACATCCCCCTGCATGAGCTCAGAGAGCGCCTGGCGGAACTACCGAAGGATAAAAAGATTCTGGTGAACTGCGCCAGCGGTCAGCGGTCTTACTTTGCGACGCGATTGCTGCGCCAGAAAGGCTTCGATGCCTACAACCTCTCCGGAGGTTACAAAACATACAGGCTTGGAACTGCGGCTCCTGCGGAGCCCAAACTGATGGAGGTTAAACCTGTTATGAATATCGAGAAAGAAGAAGAAACCGCGCTGAGCGGAAATCAGTACCATCTGGATGCCTGCGGATTGCAGTGCCCGGGTCCCATTTTGAAGCTTTACACGAAAGTCAAAGAAATGGCAGACGGCGATCAGGTGACCGTCAGAGCAACCGATTTAGGCTTCGCCAGAGATGTGGAAGCCTGGGCGAAGTCAACGGGCAACCGTCTGCTCTCGCTCGAGACAAAAGCAGGCGAAATCACCGCTGTTGTCCAGAAAGGCACCTCGGAAGTAGCGCAACTGAACCCGGTGCAGGCGCCAAAACACACTGCCGGGCAGGACCTGACGATGGTAGTGTTCTCCGGCGATCTGGATAAGGCAATCGCGGCTTTCATTATCGCCAACGGTTTTGCTTCTCTCGGGCAGCAGGCGACCCTGTTCTTTACCTTCTGGGGACTCAACGTCCTGAAGAAACCGCAGGCACCCGCTCTGAAAAAGACCTTTATCGAGAAAATGTTTGGTTGGATGCTTCCGCGCGGCGCGAATAAGCTCAAACTCTCACAGATGCACATGATGGGTGCCGGCACTGCGATGATCAAAGGAATCATGCGTAGATACAATGTCGATTCCCTGCCTGAGATGATTAAAACCGCTCAGGCAAACGGCGTGAAACTGCTGGCTTGCCAGATGTCCATGGAACTGATGGGCATCCGACAGGAAGAACTGATCGACGGCGTCGAACTGGCTGGCGTGGCGACGATGGCTGCAGCCGCAAGCAACTCGAACACACACTACTTCATCTGATATTCCGAAAACCAGAAACACAAAGACCCCAGCCCGGGGTCTTTGTGGGTTAATTCGGGAATACTCAGCGGCGGGATCTCCGCGGGATGTCCTTGACGCCTGTCATCAGCAAGGCGGAAACCGCAATGAATACGATTGAGACGATGAACATGACCGTGTAGCCATAGCGGGCGACCAGCGAGCCAGCCAACACCGGTGCGAACAGCAAAAACGAACCGGTGAGCGTGCGCCCCATGCCCAGGTAGGTGGGTCTGAGTGACTCCTCGCCCAGTTCCATGATAAGCATACTGTCGCCAACACCCACCCCGGATTGATAAAGTCCAAAGAGCACAAAAACCAGGTAGTAGATCCAGATGAGCTTGCTGAAAATCGCGAAGAGAAGCGCTAAAAACCAGCAAACAAATGATAGAACCATAATTTTCTTAGGTCCGATGCGGTCTCCGACAACCCCCCAGAGCGCGTAGCCGATGACGCCGCTGGCGAGAATAACGCCGGTGAAAACCGCCGCTTGCTCATCCGGAAGCTGAAAAGCCTTGATGGCATAGACAGCGATAAAAGCGGTTGCCATGTTGCCGATGAAAGAAATTGAACGGGCAATCAGGTAGAGGCGGAAATTGCTGTCCTCTTTTAATATCCGCCCAAACATGCCGAAATCGATCACGGATTTCTGGGATTCCCGCGCGCTAGGTTCGTCAGCGGGGGAAGCGACATTTTCCGGTTCGGGCTCCCTGTTCTGGATATAACTGGCGAAGGAAAACCACTGGATAATGACCGCGATGCCAAAGCCGAGAGCATAGTTGCCTGGATAGCTCAGGTTGGCGAGAATGATCCCGCTGAGCACTGAACCGAGGATTCCGGCTGCCTGCCCGAACACACGCGAAAAACCAAAAAAGCGCGCGCGGTGGCTGAGGGGGATAACACGCGCCATGACCTCCTGCCAGGGCAGCGCTGACATACCGCCGGCGATCCCGCGCCAGGTCATCAGCAGGATGAGGAGCGTAAGGGAAAGTGTTTTGGGGATGTGCGGGATGGCAAGCGCAAGCGCGGGAAAAAGCACGTAGGGTATGCGTTCTAAAATGCCCATACGGATTGAAAAGGGCAGGATCTTCGGAGCGCGGCTGAGCCTGGAAGCCATGAACATCTGCGGCAGGAACCAACCAGCGTTGACGATGGCGGGCATCAGTCCGATAATGAAAGGGTTTTCGGTGAGGGTGGCGGCAAAGACCGGCATAATGGTGTTGATATTCCAGAAGCTGTCTGCCATGAAGAAAAAACTGATGTCCAGCGTGTTGATAATGGCGTTATGGCGGAAATGCCGTGCGACCGCCTCAGGGACATTATCTTCTGGGCGGATGCGGAATAAGTTCGAGAAGAGGAAGCGAATGCGTTTGTGCATAGTCAATTCTTTACCATTATAAAGTGGAATTAGGAAACAGAGCCCTTATCAGCATCGTTACACAGATAACCGTACTGTTTTGGGAAATTCTCGCGTCAAACCTGCAAAGCTGGTGCAAACACCTTCTAGGCTGACACCGATGGCGGCGATGGTCTTTACAAAAAGACCTTAGAATGTTAAGCTTAATAACATGGCAACCGTATCCCTGACTACAGATTTTGGTAATTTGAATGGCTTTGTCGGTACGATGAAGGGAGTCATCTGGAAGATTGCTCCGGAAGTTAACATTGCTGATATCAGCCATGAAATTCCTGCCCAGGATATCCGGACGGGATCAATTGCCCTTTGGCGCGCGTCGGTTTACTTCCCTGCGGGGTCGGTGCACGTTGCCGTGATTGACCCTGGTGTGGGGACGGCAAGGCGGGCTATCGTAGCGCAGTTGGGCGATCAATATTATGTGATGCCAGATAACGGTCTGATCACGCCCATGCTTGAGGATGCTGAAGCCGCTGGTCTGGAAGTTCGAATCATTCACTTAAATAAGCCCGAATACTGGCTGCCGCAGGTGTATACAACCTTCCATGGACGCGACATCTTCGCACCGGTTGGCGCCCATCTGGCTGCTGGTGTACCACTGGAGCAGCTCGGCACCCTGATCGACGACCCGGTGCGTTTGCCCCTTCCCAAGCCGGTCCGAACGGACGAGGGAGTGGAGGGGAGCATCGTCGTCATCGATGTGTTCGGCAATTGCTCAACCAATGTTCGTGTCTCCGAAGTACCTGACCTCAAAAACGCCATCGTCAGGATTGCCGGGCAGGTCATCCACGGCATCTTGCCCTCCTACGGTCACGCGAAGGTTGGCGATCTTGTGGCAGTAACCGATAGCGAAGGTTTCATTGAAGTTGCTGTGGTCAACGGCAGCGCGGCGAAATCTTACGGTATCAAACTCGACGAAGCCGTGAGGATCGGCTTCAATGACTGATTCGCTGCCTCTGCCTCTGGTTATTCGGGACCTCGGTTTCCGCTATAACTCACGGACAACTCCCGCAATTGAGGATATCAACCTGCATTTGGAACCTGGTCAGATTGTATTGTTGGCTGGGTCTTCCGGTTGCGGCAAGACGACCTTGATGCGTTGCGTGAACGGACTCATCCCGCATACCTATCAAGGCTATATGCAAGGTGAGATCGAGCTGTATGGGAAGTCAATAAAGGGGATGGGGCTTGCGGAAATCTCAAAACATGTAGGGACCCTTTTGCAGGACCCTGAAAGGCAGATTTTAGGGACCTACGTCATTAATGAGGTCTGCTTCGGATTGGAATCGCAGGGGATGCCCCGCGAAGAGATGATCCAAAAAGCTGAAAAGGCGCTCGAACGCTTGCATATTACGCATCTGAAAGATAAAGAAACCCACTACACCTCCGGCGGTGAGAAACAAAAGGTTGCATTGGCGGGCGTGTTGGCGATGGAGCCGAACATTCTGCTCCTGGACGAGCCTCTGGCTTCGCTGGACCCGGCATCGGCGCGGGAAGCCCTGCTGGCATTCCGCGAACTTGCGGATGAAGGTCTTTCCATTTTGCTTGTGGAGCATCGGGTTGAGGATGTGCTCGAAATCAATCCTGAAAAAGTTATCTACATGGATAACGGGCGTGTCGTTTATCAGGGTGACGTAAAAGGTCTGCTCGAAACCGCGGACTACACCCGCATTAAGCTGCCAGCCCAAACTGTGATGCGCCGTGCCAAAGGGAAGCCTTTTGAGGAATGCTGTTTTGCGGTACCTGCGTTCGACCCTCAAAGCGAGCCGCTGGTTTCCTTCCAGGACGTCTGCTTCCGTTATAAGGAGGATGGTCCGGAGGTGCTGCACGGTATCAATCTGGATATCCGAGCGGGGGAGGTGATCGCCATTCTGGGACATAACGGTTCGGGCAAAACCACCACCGTGAAGCAAGCCCTGGGACTGCTCAAGCCCACCAGCGGGCAGGTGCTGCTGGAGGGTGTGGAGACCAGGAAGACTACTGTCGCAAACGTGGCGAAGACGATCGGCTACGTTTTCCAGAGCCCAAGCCAGATGCTGTTCGCGCCGACGGTGCGCGAGGAGCTTGCCTTCGGACCTGAAAACCTGGGAATGGACAAAGAAACCGTTAGTCAGAATGTGGACTGGGCGATTGAGACGGTGCATCTCGAACATGAGCTGCCCATGCCGCCCCTCGCGCTTTCTTTCGGACAACAGAAGCGCGTGTCGATTGCCTCGGTGCTTTCGATGAAATCACGCATCCTGATGATGGATGAACCTACGTCCGGGCAGGATTACTGGAACTATCAGTCTTTCATGAATACGATTTTGCAGACTCCCGGGTTTGACGCGATTTTGTTTATCACGCATGACCTGGACCTGGCGTTGACTTATGCCAATCGAGTGGTCGTTTTATACGGCGGGCAGGTCATGGCGGATGGCAGCCCGTACGAGGTCTTTGCGGATGATGAGCAGCTGCGGCAGTGGCGTCTGCTCCCCACTTCTCTGCTTAAATTGAACCGCGAGATGTACGCACAAACAGGGCAGTTTCTGCGGGCTGAAGCTTTGAGTCAGCTTGCAGGTTGATTTATTAATATTTATTAATGTAAGGAGAAAGGTATGTATTCAAACGAAGTTAGCAAACAAGAAAAGAAATCTTTGTGGCGCTTTGGCACAAAGGAAGTCGTCTATGCCGCTATCGGTGCTGCGCTGTATGCTGTGGTGACCTGGGCATTCAATGTTTGGCAAATCCCCGGTGCGGGTAATGTTGGCGTTCGCCCGGCAGTGGTTCTTCCGATGTTTTTCGGTATCGCTTTTGGTCCGATTGTCGGTTTCATCACCGGCTTTGTGGGCAACATCCTCGCTGACCTGCTCAGCGGCTATGGTTTTTGGGTCTGGTGGGATCTTGGGAACGGCATCATGGGCTTGATCCCCGGCTTGTTCTCTGTGCTCATCACGAACTATAAATCCGGAGGCTCCATTCTGCGTGCAGAAATTTCTGTGGTTCTAGGCGTGCTATTTGGAATGGGGCTGGCAGCCGTCTCAGAAATGTGGGTGTCAGGGGCAGATATGAACACGGTTATCTTCGGCAACTTCCTGCCTGCTTTCCTCACGAACGTGCTCTGGGGTCTTGTGCTGCTGCCGCTTCTGATGGTCGCCTATTCCGCGATCGTTTCCCAAAGCGGTCGTTGATAGGATGAATCGCTTCCAG
>Ga0255341_1003733_pt1 | contig 16800 bp, 30 predicted proteins | sample wastewater_treat_8_FD_192418 | JGI IMG/M metagenome (GOLD analysis project Ga0255341, IMG submission 192418) | Wastewater microbial communities from Lulu Island WWTP, Vancouver, Canada - plant12 | ecosystem: Engineered > WWTP > Wastewater > Unclassified | place: Canada: Vancouver, British...
GCCAACGAAAGAAGACAACATCACCGCCGAGAATGCCGGAAAGGACCGCGCGTCTCAGAAGGGCTAAATGGAAGTAATTGATGTTATTATAAATAAAATTATCCACAGGCTCTTGTCAAATAGTCATTTAATGCTTAAAGAGCGGGTTTGACAAGTCGGGGCAGGTGATTGCCCGCCCTCAACCGTGAGGGCAGTCTCCAGCATCCCCGCGAACGAAGAATAACCCTTTTCACGGAATGCACAAAGGCTACTTTCGGCGGGCCTGGGCTAAAGAGTCTTCAAGGCCGATTGGAGGAGCGTGTGGTGGTGAAGATGCTTTCTTCTTGCGATGAAGCAGGTTATGAAAAGGAAGCAGGAGCCTCCTTCGAAATTCCGGGCTTTGATGAGGAGACAGTCAAGATGCCAAAAGAGAAGGCTTGCCGGGGACAACCACTTCAGTCCGAACGGGAGGGCAAGAATTTGGAGAATCCGGTTATGTGCAAGGAAGGCCGCGGGGTCCGTAATTTCGCCTGTCAATTCTATGATTCTTGCCTCGACAAGGCTGCCAAGGGGATGTGGAGTGGTTTTACGTGCAAGGAATGCCCGTGGCATTCTCAGAGGGAGGAGGACAAGTCCAGCTGAACTCTTGATCCCTGGTGAAACACGATCCTCCAAGCACCGACAACCCGCTCTGGCGGGTTGTCGGTGCTTGGAGGTGAAGGTGAGCAAATTGGGATGTCAGGTGGTGGTTTGATCTGTCTCCGCCGGCGTGTCGGTTTTTCCGCCTGCCTCCTCCTTTGGGGTCGCGGTCTGGGGGCGGACCTTCCGGGGAGCACTTTCGGTATCGGCAATTAGTTCGATCAGGCACATGGGAGACCCGTCACCCCGCCGAAAGCCGACTTTGACAATGCGAGTGTATCCGCCCTGACGGTTCTGATAGCGGGGGGCAATTTCTGCAAAGAGTTTGTGCACGGCAGATTTTTCCCGGATGGTCGCCAGGGCTTGACGGCGCCCGTGCAAGTCACCCCGCTTTCCCAGAGTAATCATCCAGTCGGCCCAGCGGCGTAGTTCCTTGGCCTTCGGTAAGGTCGTAAAAATCCGCTCATGCTGTAGCAAAGAAGTCACCATATTACGGAACATCGCTGAACGGTGACTCGTCGTTCGATTCAACTTTCTGCCGGAAACTCCATGGCGCACGGCTACTCCTGCTCCTTTCTCCGCTGCTCGATTTCTGCACGCTTGGGGAAGTCCTCGAATTTCAATCCCAGGGACAGGCCCATTTCAGCGAGGATCTCCTTGATTTCATTAAGGGATTTGCGGCCAAAATTCTTGGTTTTGAGCATTTCCGCTTCGCTTTTCTGGACCAGTTCGCCAATGTAGCGAATATCGGCATTCTTGAGGCAGTTGGCAGAGCGCACGGAAAGCTCCAATTCATCAACACTGCGAAAGAGATTGTCGTTGAAGGTTGGCTCAACCTTCATCTCCTCCTCGACAGCCTCGACCTCTTCTTCGAAATTGATGAAGATATTGAGCTGATCCTTGAGGATTTTGGCGGCATAGGCAAGAGCGTCATCGGGGGTTACGCTGCCGTCGGTCCAAATCTCCATGGTCAGCTTGTCGAAATCGGTGATCTGTGCCACTCGCGCCTGGGTCACGGTGTAGCTGACTTTCTTGACCGGGGTAAAAATGGCATCGATAGGGACGGTGCCGATTGGCTGGGTTTCGTCCAGACTCCGTTCCGCCGGTTGGTATCCCTTACCCTGTTTGACCACGAGCTCCATACGGAGCTTGGCGTCTTTGGCCAAGGTGCAGATGTGCTGATCGGGATTCAGGACCTCGACCTGCTCGTTCTTCAAGATCGAACCGGCCGTAACCTCCCCCTCCCCTTCTGTTTCGATGACCAGCAGGCGCGAGCCTTCCCCATGCATCCGGAAGCGAATCTCCTTTAAATTGAGGATGACGTCTGTCACGTCCTCAAGGACTCCCGGAATGGTTGAAAACTCGTGCAGCACCCCATCGACCTTCACACTGGTGATGGCTGAACCCTGCAGCGAAGAAAGGAGAATGCGCCGGAGGGCGTTGCCCAGGGTAATGCCAAAACCCCGTTCCAGCGGCTCGCATTCAAACTTGCCGTAGGTGCCTGGCTGGCCCTTATAATCAACTTCCAAGCGCTTGGGCTTGATCAGTTCGCGCCAATTTTTTTGCATCTCATTTCCTCGTTAAGTGAGGGCCGCGGAATTACCTTCAGCTTGAGGCATAGAGACCGCCCCAGAGGATGCCTCAGGATGAACTGAGGCTTCCCGGCCGCGACGTGGTGAGGAGAGCACCGCGCCGCTATTTTGAGTAGAACTCCACGACCAGCTGCTCCTGTACGGGCAGGTTCATTTCCTCACGGGTCGGAAAAGCCTTGAAAGTCCCTTCGTAATTGGCCTTATCGAGCTCGAGCCATGGGCCAAGCCCCCGCCGTGGCAACGCCTCGAGAGCATCATTGATGCAGGCAAGCGTCCTGCTGTCCTCGACCACCCTCACCGTGTCACCGGGGCGAAGGAGATAGGAAGGAATATCCACCTTTTTCCCGTTTACCAGAAAGTGTTTATGGCGAACCAGCTGTCTGGCTTGATCGCGGGAGTTGGCAAAGCCCAGTCGATACACCGTATTGTCCAGACGCCGTTCGAGCAGCACGAGGAAGTTCGTGCCGGTGACACCTTTTTGGCGGTCGGCTTCCTTGAAATAGGTTTTGAACTGCTTCTCAAGCAGGCCATACATCCGCTTGATCCGCTGTTTTTCACGAAGCTGCAGCCCATAGTCGGAAAACTTGCCACGGCCCTGGCCATGCTGGCCGGGTGGAAAGTTTCGTCGTTCAACGGCACATTTATCGGAATAGCAGCGATCACCCTTCAGATAGAGCTTCATCGTTTCTCTTCGGCAAATCCTGCAATTCATACCGGTATAACGGGCCAAGTTGTCCTCCTCCTGTCAAGGGAATGGTCGTAGCGGTTTCAATGATGCGATTCGCATCGCGGCCTTACACCCGTCGGCGCTTGGGGGGGCGACAGCCGTTGTGGGGTATCGGGGTAACATCCTTGATGATGGTGATGTTGAACCCGGCCGCCTGGAGGGCTCGCAGGGCTGCTTCGCGGCCTGACCCGGGGCCCTTCACGTAAACCTCGATATTCTGAACGCCATGCTCCATAGCCTTTTTCCCTGCTACTTCCGCAGCCACCTGGGCAGCAAAGGGAGTGCTCTTGCGGGAACCCTTGAAGCCCTGGCTGCCGGCACTGGCCCACGAGAGCGCATTGCCACTGGCGTCGGTGATGGTGATGATGGTGTTGTTGAAAGTCGAACGGATGTGAGCGACCCCGTTCTGAATGTTCTTGCGCTCTTTTTTCTTGCGTGAGGCCATTCTCTCTCGTGCCATGATTCCTCCGTGCTATGCTTTCTTGCGCTTGCCCATGACGGACCGGCGAGGACCTTTCCGGGTGCGGGCGTTGGTGTGGGTCCGCTGGCCGCGAACCGGTAACCCGCGACGATGCCTCAATCCGCGATAACAGCCGAGATCCATCAGGCGCTTGATGTTCATGGAAACCTCGGTGCGCAGGTCTCCCTCCACTTTATAGTGGGAGTCAATGATCTGCCTGATGGCGTTGATCTCACCTTCAGTAAGATCGTCGCTCTTGGTGTCCCAGTTGATGCTGGCTTCGTTGAGAATCTTTTGCGCCGTGGGGCGGCCGATACCGTAAATATAGGTCAGGGCGATCTCAATCCGTTTGTTCTTAGGCAAGTCAATCCCGGCGATACGTGCCAATGTGCATTCCTCCTGTTAGCCTTGTCTCTGCTTGTGCCGCGGATTATCGCAGATAACGCGCACCGTGCCGTGACGGCGGATGATCCTGCATTTCCGACATAGTCGCTTGACCGATGCTCGCACTTTCATGCCTTCATCTCCTTCTATTCAGGCCGTAACCACACGGTGCTATGATTTTGACCGGTAGGTGATGCGTCCCCGGCTCAAGTCGTAAGGCGAAAGCTCTACCGTTACCTTGTCACCGGGCAGGATCCGGATAAAATGCATCCGCATTTTCCCGGAAATATGAGCCAAGATCCGGTGGCCGTTGGCCAACTCGACACGAAACATGGCGTTGGGAAGCGTCTCGACGACGGTTCCCTCAACCTCTATGACGTCTTCTTTAGCCATACCTGCCAACCACTCCTTGCCTCGGATTCCAAACCATTCCGAAAAACAAGCTATTATATTGCATCTCTCGCCTGTTGTAAATACACCCTCACCGTTTCGTGAGAATATCGGGTTCGTTTTCGGTAACCGCCACGGTATGCTCGAAATGGGCTGACAGCTTCCGGTCAACGGTAACCGCGGTCCACTGATCTTCGAGAATCTCCACCGCCGCGCCACCCTCATTGATCATGGGCTCGATGGCCAGCACCATCCCCGGCTTCAGCCGAACCCCCATGCCGGGAGGACCAAAGTTCGGAATCTGTGGGCTCTCGTGGAGGCTCTGGCCAATGCCATGACCGACGAATTCCCGTACTACCGAGAAGCCGCGGGTTTCCACATGCTGTTGAATGGCGTGAGAGATGTCGGACAATCGCTTCTTTGGCATGACCTGACGGATGCCCTCGTATAGAGCATCCTCGGTCACCCGGCACAATTCACGCGCCCGATCGCTAACCTGCCCGACCGGGACGGTTATGGCGGCATCCCCATAATACCCATCCAGTACCACCCCGAAATCCAGACTGATGAGGTCTCCTTCCCGCAGCAGGCGTTTTCGGGAGGGTATGCCATGGACCACCTCTTCGTTTACCGAAGCGCATAAAGCATGAGGAAACCCGTGATAGCCCTTGAACGCCGGCTTGGCCTTCCTGCTTGCCGCCAGTTCTTCACTCAGCGCGCTCAGATCCCAGGTGGTCACGCCGGGCTGAACGTGTTCCCGCAAACGTTCCAAAATCTCAGCCACAATGAGGCAGGACTTCCGGATTTTCTCTATCTCTCGCTGAGACCTTAAGACTATCAACGCTGAATCCTCTAACCCAGGACTGCCTTGATGCGGGCGAGGATGGCGTCCATGTTGCCAACACCATCGATGCGGCGGAGCTTTCCCTGCTTATCGTAGTAGTCGATGAGAGGCTTGGTCGAGGCATCGTAGACATCAAGCCGGGACATCACGGTTTTTTCGTTGTCATCATCCCGCTGGTAGAGTTCTCCACCACACTTGTCACACACCGCGGCCTTTTTGGGTGGATCGAAGGCAACATGGAAGCCGGCACCGCAGTTCCGGCAGGTTCGCCGGCCGGTGAGGCGCTTAACCAGCTCGTCGTTGGGGACTTCGACACAAACGACGTGGTCGATCTTCTGCCCCAGCTCGCCAAGCATCCGGTCGAGGGCTTCGGCCTGACTGACGTTGCGGGGAAAGCCATCGAGCATGTAGCCTTTGGCGCAGTCCTTCTGGACGATGCGTTCCTTGACCAGGCCAATCACGACACTATCCGGCACCAGGGTGCCCTGATCCATGTACTTCTTGGCCTCGAGGCCGAGCGGGGTGCTCTCCTTGAGCGCGGCGCGGAGCATGTCGCCGGTGGAGATCTGAGGAATACCGTAGGCTTCGATCAGGCGCTTCGCCTGCGTTCCTTTGCCCGCTCCCGGTGGACCCAACAGAACGATGTTCATCTTCCCTTCCTCCTTTTTTTGTTCAGCAATGGCGATACGTTCACTTCTCCAAGGCCTCCCGAACCAGGTGACGCGACCGGTCGGAGGTACCGTCATAGCCTAGCGCCGACCGCGAATCCGTCCTTTCTTCAAAAACCCTTCGTAATGGCGCGAGAGCATATGAGCTTCGATCTGTCCCAGCGTATCCATTGCAACACCAATGACAATCAGGAGAGCAGTACCTCCAAAGTAGAAAGGGACGTTGAACTTCTGAATGAGAAACGTCGGAAGAACACACACGGCCGAGACGTAAATCGCCCCACCAAGCGTGATACGGCTGAGGACCTTGTCAATGTATTCAGCCGTGGATCGGCCTGGCCGGATCCCCGGGATGAAGCCACCATATTTCTTCATGTTGTCAGCGACATCCACAGGGTTGAAAACGATAGCGGTGTAGAAGAAGCAGAAAAAGATGATGAACCCTACATACATGACGGAGTAGAGCCAGTGTCCGGGGGAGAGATACCCGGCCACGGTCTGCACCCATGGCACATTGATGAAGTTGGCCACCGTAGCGGGGAACATGATGATCGATGAGGCGAAGATTGGCGGAATGACTCCGGAGGTGTTGATCTTGAGAGGGATATGAGTGTTCTGACCGCCATAGACCCTCCGGCCCACCACCCGTTTTGCGTACTGCACCGGAATCCGCCGCTGGCCGCGCTCCATGTAGATGATGAAGGCCACCACCACGACCATCATGACCAGCAGCAGGAGAGAGATAAAAAGGCTCATCTCACCAGCCTGCAACAGGCGCATGGTGCTGATGAGGCCATTGGGCATGCCAGCGACGATGCCCGCAAAAATGATCAGCGAGATACCGTTGCCAATGCCATGTTCCGTGATCTGCTCGCCCAGCCACATGATGAAGGCGGTACCGGCAGTGAGGGTAATGACGGTGATCAGGCGAAAGCCCCAGCCTGGCTGGAGTACCACCATTTCCCCGCCGGGCGCGGTCATACCTTCCACGCCAAAGGCAATGCCGAAACCCTGGATGATGCTCAGGATTACCGTTCCATAGCGGGTGTACTGGGTAATCTTCTTGCGTCCCGCCTCGCCTTCTTTGCTCAGCTTTTCCAGGTGGGGAATGACGACGGTCAGCAGCTGCAGGATAATCGAAGAACTGATGTAAGGCATGATGCCGAGGGCAAACACCGACAACTGACTGAGAGCACCTCCGGAAAACATGTCAAAGAGCCCCAGAAGGGTTCCCTGGGCGGCCCTGAAAAATGCCGCCAGCGCTTCGGCGTTGATACCGGGCGTGGGGATGTGGGCCCCGATCCGATAAACCGCAAGAAGAGCCAAAGTCATGAGAATGCGGCGTTTGAGCTCCGGAATCCTGGTGATATTTTGGAAAGCGGCTAGCACCCTCTATTTCCTCTCAGGCAATAGAATCAATTCGACCCGGCCTCCGGCTGCCTCAATCTTGGTGGTTGCCGCAGCGGTTGCCTTGTGGACCTGAACGGTGAAAGGATGAGTGACTTCTCCATCGGCCAGGAGCTTGATGCCGTCCTGGGCAGTTGCCACCAGGCCGACCTGGATTAGCTGCTCGGGGCCGATGGTGGTGCCGGGAGCAAACCGCTCGAGGTCCTTGACGTTGATGATGCTGAAGGACTTCTTAAAAATATTGGTGAATCCCCGCTTGGGGATTCTCCGCTGCAAAGGCATCTGGCCACCTTCAAACCACGGCGCCGTACCGCCACCCGAGCGCGATTTCTGGCCTTTGGTGCCGCGTCCCGCGGTCTTTCCCAGGCCCGAACCGGTCCCTCTTCCCACGCGTTTCCTGCTGCTCTTTGCCCCTTTAGGCGGTCCCAGATCTTGGAGTCTCATGATGGTTATCCGTGTTCCTGTCTTGAATGGTTCCCTTTCACTGGTCGTTGACTTCCACCAGGTGAATGACCTTGCGAATCGCTCCAAGGACACCCGGCGTCCCCAAAAGGGTAACCGATTTGTTAACGTAGGTGAGTCCCAGGGCCCGAAGCACCTTGCGGTGTTTTTCGGGATGACCGATGGGGCTGCGTACGAGTTTGACTTGAACTGGTTTTGCCATGTCGCTTTCCTTACGTGAGTAGCGCCGGTCGTTCCGGGCGAAGCCGCAGAAGGCATGAGGCCGAAAAGGAGGCCGTCAGTGCTCTCCTGGTCTTCCGTTGGAAGGCCTTCAGGTACGAATTTCGTGAATGTCGCGGCCACGTGTCTTGCTGACCTGCTCAACACTTCGCAGGTTCTTGAGTCCATCGAGGGTGGCCTTGACAACGTTGTGAGGATTCCGGGAGCCGATGCATTTGGTCAGGATGTTGTGGATGCCGGCAGCTTCCATGATCGCTCGCACCGCTCCCCCCGCGATCACGCCGGTGCCGGGCGAGGCCGGCTTCAGGACCACCGAAGATGCTCCGAACCGGCCAAGGATCTCATGCGGGATCGTATCGTTCACGAGCGGGACCTCGAACATGCCGCGTTTTGCTGATTCCAGCCCCTTCCGGATCGCCTCCGGCACCTCGTTCGCCTTCCCCAGGCTGAAGCCGACGCGCCCGTTGCCGTCCCCTACGACCACAATGGCACTGAAGGAAAACCGCCGTCCGCCCTTGACCACTTTCGCCACGCGGCTGATATGGACAACCTTGTCGATCAACTGGAGCTGGCTCGATTCCACCGCTAACAATTGCGTGCCTCCCCTCTATGTAAGAAAGAGATTAATGAGTTCCTAAAAGTCCAAGCCGGCCTGCCGTGCAGCATCGGCAAGGGCCTGTACGCGACCGTGGTAGATGTACCCGCTGCGGTCGAAAACGACTTTGGTAATGCCTTGACTCTGGGCCTTCTGAGCGATGATCTCCCCCACGCGCTTGGCGGCGTTGAGCTTCCCCTTGGTGGGATCTGACTGACGGTATTCGGCAGACAGCGTCGAGACCGCCACCAGCGTAGCCCCAGCGGTATCATCGATAATCTGGGCGTAAATGTGCTTATCACTCCGAAAGACCGTCAATCGGGGTCGCTCGGGGCTCCCGCTCAGCTTTCTGCGAATGCGCTTTTTGCGTTTGAGGCGTGAGAGCTCACGCCAGTTCGTTTTTGAAGCCATGGTTACCGTCCTTGTTTAACCCTATTTCTTGGAGCCAGCTTTGCCCACTTTCCGGTGCACTCGTTCCCCGGCATAGCGGATGCCTTTACCCTTGTAAGGTTCAACGGCCCGCAGGGCGCGCAGGCGAGCCGCGGTCTGCCCCAGCAACTCCTTGTCAATGGCCTCCAGGCGAATCACATTCTGACGTTCCACCGTCGCCGTGACTCCCGCCGGCAGCTCGAAATTGATGGGGTGGGAGTAGCCCAGACTCAGGTTCAAAAAGTTGTTCTGAACCTCGGCGCGATAACCGGTACCGGTGATCTCCAGGGTCTTGGTGAAGCCCTGACTCACTCCCTGCACCATGTTGAACACCAGCGCCCGCATGAGCCCGTGAAGGGAGCGTGTCTGGCGGGAATCACTCTGCCGCCTGATATGAAGCAACTGGTCGGCAACCTCGACTGCAAGTTGCTCGGGGATGGGGCGCGCCAGCGTTCCTTTCGGACCCGCCACGGTCAACTCCAGTTCCTGCTGGGAGATCTTGACCCCCTGGGGAATATTTATGGCCAACTTTCCCACGCGTGACATGGTATTACTCCTGTAAAACAGATTTGCCCCACGGCTCCGCCACGGAGAAGGTGACGATGCCGGCAGGCAGTGAGGGTTCGCTACCAGACCGAGCAGAGTAGCTCGCCGCCGACCGTGTCCTTGCGTGCCTGACGATCGGTCATGAGGCCCTTGGAAGTGGACAGGATGGCGATTCCCATACTGTTCATGATCCGTGGGATTTCATCATGTCCCACATACACCCGACAGCCCGGTCTGCTGATGCGCTTGAGGCCCGTAATCCCGCCCGCGCGGCTGTCGTCGTATTTCAGCTGGATCCGGAGAATGCCCTGCTTGTTGTCGCGGATCAGCTTGAAGTTCTTGATGTAGCCCTCTTCCTTGAGAATGCGAGCGATGCTGGTCTTCATCCGGGATGCCGGAATGTCGACCTTGTCGAAGCGGGCCTTTTGCCCGTTGGTGATACGATTGAGAAAATCGGCAATTGGGTCCGTAACTGCCATAAAACTCGCTCCTTTTGCTCCCTCAGCGGGCTACCAGCTGGCTTTGATCACGCCGGGCAACTCTCCTCTGAGAGCCATGCTCCGAAAACAGATCCGGCAGATCCCAAATTTTCTGATGTATGCCCGCGGCCGACCACAAAGGGGACACCGGTTGTAGGATCGAACCTCGAATTTCGGGCGACGCTTGGCTTTTGCAATGAGTGACTTCTTGGCCACGGTGGCCTCCTTTTCCTGCCTACTGCCGGAACGGCATGCCCATCAGGGCCAGCAGCGTTCGGGCTTCATCATCCGTCTGGGCGGAAGTGACGATGGTGATATTCATCCCTTTGATCTTGTCGATCTTGTCATAATCGATTTCAGGAAAAATAATATGTTCCTTGATCCCGAGGGTGTAATTGCCGCGCCCGTCCAGGGCCTTGGAGGAGATCCCGCGAAAGTCGCGAACGCGGGGTAGGGCGACATTGACCAGCTTGTCGAAAAACTCATACATCCGGTTCCCCCGGAGAGTCACCATGCATCCGATAGGCATCCCTTTGCGCAGCTTGAAGGCGGCGATGCTCTGCCGTGCCCGGGTGATAACGGGCTTTTGCCCGGTGAGCTGAGCCAGTTCCTCGGCAGCGGAATCGAGGATCTTGATGTTCTGGATCGCTTCTCCCAGCCCCATATTGACCACGATCTTCTCCATCCGGGGGATCTGCATGCTGCTCTTATAGTGGAACTGCTCAGCGAGTTTCGGAACCACTTCGTTCTGGTATTTCTCTCGTAGACGTGCCATCCATTGCCTCCAATCCCGACCGCTTCGCGACAGGGTCCCTGCCTAGTCAATCACCTCGTTGCACTTCTTGCAGTAACGGACCTTGCGATTGTCCTCGAGAATCCGATAGCCCACCCGGGTCGGGTCAGTACATTTGGAACAGATCAACATCAGGTTGGACACCTGAATGGGAGATTCCTTCTCGAGTATCCCCCCCTGCCTGGTCTGCTGACTTGGCTTGAGATGACGCTTGACCATATTGAGCTTCTCCACAATGGCCCGGTCCTTCTTGGGGATGACACGCATCACCTTGCCGCTCTTGCCTTTTTCCTTACCGGCAATGACCATTACCATGTCGTTTTTCTTAATGCGGTATTTCTTCCGTTCTTCCATGGAAACATGTCCTCATACAAGGCTAGAGCACTTCAGGAGCAAGCGAGATGATCTTCATGAACTGTCTGGCCCGCAACTCCCTGGCGACTGGGCCGAAAATGCGTGTCCCGATAGGTTCCTTGGCAGCGTTGATGAGCACGGCCGAGTTGTCATCAAATTTGATGTAGGAACCATCCGGGCGTCGCACTTCCTTCTTGGTGCGCACTACCACGGCCCGCAGCACATCACCCTTCTTGACCTTGGCGTTGGGAATGGCCTCCTTCACGGAGACCACAATGATATCGCCTACCGTCGCATAACGTTTTCGCGTGCCACCGAGCACCTTGATGCAGTACAAGCGCTTTGCTCCGGAATTGTCGGCGGCGTTCAGTTGCGTTTCCGCTTGAATCATGGGTTACTCCATTTTGGCGCAGCGTGCGTCCAGGTCATGCCCGGCAATTTCGGCCGCCCGCCACAAACCGATCACATGACCGCTTTTTCCAACGTTCTCACCACAACCCAACGCTTCAATTTGCTCAGGGGACGACTTTCCTCGATGAGCACCTGGTCCCCGATCTGACATGCATTGTGGGCGTCATGGGCCATGAATTTATTCTGGCGACGGATGAACTTATGATAACGGGGATGGCGCACAAGGCGTTCCACCTTGACGACGACCGTCTTGTCCATCTTGTTGCTGATCACCGTTCCGACGCGCGTTTTCCTGCCCGACTTCTGTCCTTCCATGGATGGTTGCCTCATGCCGTGGTCTGATGGTCCAGTTCATGCAAAACTGTCAAAACCTGTGCGATGTTCCGGCGGGTTTTCCCCAGTTGCGCGGTATTTTCCAGTTGTCCGGTTCGATGCTGAAACCTTAGATTGAACAGCGCGCCCCGCAACTCCTCCAGTTTCTGGAGCAGTTCGTCTCGGGTCATATCACGCAGCGGACTGGCTTTCATAGGACGTCCTCCCTGGACACGAACCGGGTTTGGATGGGAAGCTTCTGAGCCGCCAAGCTCAACGCTTCGCGCGCGATCCCTTCGGGAACACCCTTGATTTCATACAGCATCCGTCCCGGTCGGATGACCGCCACCCACGCTTCAGGAGAACCCTTACCTTTGCCCATGCGGGTTTCGGCGGGCTTCTTGGTTATAGGCTTATCGGGGAAAATCCGAATCCACACGTTCCCGCCACGCTTCACATGGCGAGTGATGGCGACACGGGCGGCTTCGATCTGGCGCGAGGTAGCATAGCCATTGCCGAGGGCTTTGAGACCGAAATCACCAAAACTGAGGGTGCTGCCCCGGATCGCCATGCCGCGACGGTGTCCCTTCTGTTGCTTTCTGTATTTGACTCGCTTGGGTGCTAACATTCAACCATCTCCTGTTCCTCAAGCCCCCAGGGCGTGCTCCGCTTGCGCCGGAAACCCTGAGCCCCCCAACTGCCCAGCCGCAACCTCCGTCCCCGCGCCCCATTCCGTAACATACTGCCCGGTGAGGAAAAAACGCGCGAGGGGCGCTCCAGGTATCGTCAGGGTAGAACCTCCCCTTTGAAGATCCAGACCTTAACGCCAATGACCCCGTAGGTTGTTCGGGCCAGCGCAGTTCCGTAATCAATGTCGGCGCGAAGGGTATGCAACGGGACCCGGCCTTCGCGATACCATTCCCGGCGAGCCATTTCAGCACCCCCCAGGCGCCCGGCGGAAGCCACCCGCACGCCCTTGGCGCCAAATTTCAAGGCCGCACTGACGGCGCGCTTCATGGCGCGTCGAAAGGCCACTCGGCGCACCAACTGGAGTGCGATGTTCTCGCCAACCAGAATGGCGTCCAGTTCAGGCCGTCGGACCTCTTGAATATCAATGAGGATTTCCCGCCTGAACTTGACTTCCAGATCTCGTCTCAAAGCCTCGATTTCGGCGCCCTTCTTGCCGATTACAATCCCAGGCCGGGCCGTAAAAATGCGGATCTTGGCCTTGTTCGCCGCCCGCTCGACTTCCACGCGCGCGATTCCTGCGTGGAAGAGCCGCTTCTTGATGTAATTGCGGATCAGAAAGTCTTCCTCCACGAGCTTGGCGTAGTCCTTCGAAGCAAACCATTTTGAATCCCACGTCTTTACAACGCCCAGACGGAATCCGGTTGGATGCACCTTTTGTCCCAAATTTCACCTCCGTTTGCCGTTATCGCGTTACCGTGCACTAGCAAGCATGCTCATTATTGTTCCGCCAGCACCATCGAAATGTGACTGGTGCGCTTCAGGATCCTCGTGGCCCGCCCCATGGCCCTGGGCCGCCAGCGCTTGTGTCTGGGGCCCTCGTCGATCTGAATGGTCTTGATAAACAAGGTCTCGACGTCGACGGTCCGCAGGCTTTCGGCGTTGGCGACGGCGGACTGCAGCGTTTTACTGATCAGACGGCCGCCTTTCTTGGGCAGGAATTTGAGAATAGTCAGGGCTTCCGAAACCGGTTTCCCTCTCACCAGATCAGCAACCAGCCGGACCTTGTAAGGGGAAACGCGCAGGTACTTGCCAACCGCTCGCACTTCCATTACTTCTTTCCTTTCACTTTCGACTTCTTATCCCCGGCATGACCGTAAAAGACTCTGGTTGGCGAAAATTCCCCCAGTTTATGGCCTACCATATTCTCAGTGATGAAAACGGGAATAAATTTCTTACCGTTGTGAACCGCAAGGGTCACCCCCACGAACTCGGGAATAATGGTGGACCTTCGCGACCAGGTCTTGATGATCTTGCGGTCTCCGGTATCTTTCGCCTTGAGCACCTTGTCAAGGACATGGCCATCGACGAATGGTCCTTTTTTGAGCGAGCGAGGCACTGTTTTCTCCTTTTTCCAATCCTGCCTGGCCTGTTCCCTTTACCAATGAAGGGCTGCCGACCGAAACCGAGCGCTACTTGCGCCGGCGTACGATGAGTCGGTCACTGCCCTTGGACTTCCGGGTACGGTAACCTTTAGTCGGGACGCCCCAGGGTGTGCACGGATGCCGCCCCCCGGAACTTCTACCTTCGCCGCCCCCCATGGGGTGGTCGACCGGGTTCATGGCCACGCCGCGCACGTGCGGGCGATGTCCCAGCCAGCGGCTGCGACCGGCCTTGCCCAGGGACTTGTTTTCATGATCGATGTTGCCGACCTGGCCAATGGTCGCCTTGCAGCTGATGGGAACCATCCGCATCTCGCTGGAAGGCAGGCGTAGAATGGCGTACTGCCCTTCCTTGGCGATGAGCTGGGTGCTGCAGCCGGCAGAACGGGCCAACTGGGCCCCTTTGCCCGGTTTCAGTTCAACGTTGTGAACCACCGTTCCCAATGGAATGTTGGCCAGCCGGAGGCAGTTGCCAGGCTTGATATCCGCATCGCTGCTGGTAACGATCAGGTCCCCGACGGACAAACCCACGGGAGCAAGAATGTAACGCTTCTCCCCGTCCTGGTAGTGAAGCAGAGCAATATGGGCGGAGCGGTTGGGATCGTATTCGATGCTGGCAACCTTGGCCGGAATACTCTCCTTATCGCGCTTGAAATCGATCAGGCGAAAGCGGCGTTTATGGCCGCCGCCACGATGCCAGGCGGTTACGCGACCGCTGTTGTTGCGGCCGCCGGATTTCTTCAGCGGTTCGACCAGACTCCTACAGGGTTCATCGCGAGTGATTTCGTCAAAGGTGCTGTAGGTCTGAAACCGTCGCCCCGGAGATGTTGGATGTACTTTTCTAATGCCCATCGATGTCCTCTTTCAGCTTACACGCCTTCGAAGAATTCCACCCGCTGCCCGGGCTTGATGGTGACCATGGCCTTCTTCCAGTCGGGACGCCTGGTGATGAACCGTCCCACCCGCTTTTTCTTGCCCCTCATGGTCATGGTCGTGACGTCCAGGACGTTGACCTTGAACATCTGTTCGACGGCCTGCTTGATCTCGATCTTGTTGGCCCGCAAAGCCACCTCGAAGACGAGCTTGTTGCTCGTTTCTTTTTCCGTCGTGCTCTTTTCGGTAATGAGAGGGCGTCTCAGAATCTCATAGGGGTTCTTGCTCATGATCCCAGTGTCTCCTCTATCATGGCAACGCACTCGCGAGTCAGGAGCAGATTGTGGTAGTTTAGAAGATCGTACACGTTGAGTCCCTCTGACCGCATGACTTTCACGGAGGGAAGGTTGCGTGCCGATTTCTCCACCACTTCGTCCGACCGGGGAAGGACCACCAGGGTCTTGCCGAGCTCGAACCGCTTCATGAACGCCGCGAAGTCCCTGGTCTTGATCTGTGCCAGGTTGAAGGCGTCGAGTACGGTGAGTTCCCGATCGAGGAATTTCTGGCTCAGGGCCATCTTGAGTGCCAGGCGGCGCACCTTTTTGGGTACGCGCAGGTCATAGGAGCGGGGCTGAGGGCCGTGGATGGTACCGCCACCACGCCAGACGGGGGATCGGCTGGTCCCTGCGCGAGCCCGCCCGGTGCCCTTTTGGCGCCACGGTTTCTTGCCGCCTCCGGCAATCTCACTGCGTCCCTTGGTTTTTGCCGTTCCGGCGCGACGCTTGGCCAACTGGTACAGAACCACCTCGTGCATGACGTGAGGTTTCACCGGTACCGCAAAAACGCCGTCACTCAGCTCCAGCTGACCGATCACGTTGCGTTCAATGTCATAAAGATCAACGGTTGGCATAATGTTCCCCAAAAAGCCCTCGTTCGCGATCTCGAGTGCAGTTACCTGACCCGGTTGTTCTTACGGATATAAACGATCCCGTTGCGGCAACCTGGCACGTTTCCCTTGACAATCAGCAGGTTCTCTTCCGGCCGGATATCCACAATCTTTAAACCCATCAGGGTGACCCGCTTATTTCCCTTCTGGCCGGGCATCTTCTTCCCCTTGATCACCCGCCCGGGATAGGTCGCGTTGCCGGTTGAGCCGGGTTCCCGGATGTTTTTTGAGCCATGGCCAGCAGGCCCCCGCTGAAAATTCCAGCGTCTGATGGTGCCAGCAAAGCCCTTGCCTTTACTCGTCCCGGTGACGTCCACGACTTCCCCGACGGCAAAGACCTCCACGGACAGCTGCTGCCCGGCCTGGAATTGGCCGGCCTGGTCGGTCCTGACCTCATGAAGAACCTCGAAATAGCCCTTGCCAACCTTATCGAGATGTCCCTTCAAGGGTTTGGTGACGTTCTTTGCCTTGGCATTCCCGTAGCCGAGTTGCACGGCAGCATAACCATCCCGCTGCGGGGTCTTGATCTGGGTCACGACACACGGTCCGGCCTGAATCAAGGTTACCGGCAGAACACTGCCATCGTCGGCGAAGAGTTGCATCATTTCCAGTTTACGTCCGATTAATGCTTTGACCATGAGATCCGCTCTCTTTCAAAAAACAACTCGGCCCTGGAAGGCTACAGCTTAATGTCTACATCCACGCCTGCCGAAAGGTCCAGCTTCATCAGCGAATCAACCGTCTGCTGAGTTGGCTCCAAGATGTCGATGAGGCGCTTGTGGACTCGAATCTCAAATTGTTCCCTGGACTTCTTGTCGACATGAGGGGAACGCAACACCGTATACCGCTGAATCTTGGTGGGCAGCGGTATGGGTCCTGCCACCCGGGCCCCGGTCTTCTTGGCCGTCATCACGATCTCGTTGGTGGACTGATCCAACAGCTTGTGATCGTATGCCTTTAAGCGGATGCGAATTCGCTGATTCGTCATCATAGAGTTCATTCCTGCGTGTTCAAATTAAGAGCTCTTGGCAATGCTGCTGACTAACTCCAGCAGCCATCATCAGCTACTCGATGATCTCGGTGAGGACGCCGGCGCCGACGGTGCGCCCGCCTTCGCGAATGGCGAAGCGAAGCTCCTTCTCCAGCGCCACCGGCGTGATCA
>Ga0255341_1003741_pt1 | contig 16774 bp, 18 predicted proteins | sample wastewater_treat_8_FD_192418 | JGI IMG/M metagenome (GOLD analysis project Ga0255341, IMG submission 192418) | Wastewater microbial communities from Lulu Island WWTP, Vancouver, Canada - plant12 | ecosystem: Engineered > WWTP > Wastewater > Unclassified | place: Canada: Vancouver, British...
CGGTGTTGCGGTCGACACTGCAGATCAGGCCGCAGCCCACGGAGCAGTAGCAGCAGACCGTGGTGACCTGCCTGGCCGCCATCACGCGCTGCATCTTGTTGATCTCGGCGGCGTACGCCTTTGCCGGACCCAGGTCCACGCCCAGGGAAGACAGGGCCACCCCCGATCCCAGGGCGCCGGACAGGGCCAGAAATCCTCTCCTCGTGATCTCCATGTGAACCTCCCTCCTCCGCCATATGACAAGGATGATATATGTCAGGCGTGGCATAATCCATTTTGCCGTTTTTGTCAATCGAAATCCCGGGGGAAGGGAAGGAAAAGCGGCCGCTCCCGAACAGTCTGAAACCCTTGCGGGCGCGGAGTTTCGGGAGATTCAAACGGCGAGGGGCGATGCTATTCTTAGCATAGGGGAAGGCGCCCCGCCGGGGGTCAGAAGGTGTTCCATTCGCACCGGCACATGGGGGCGAACCCCCTTTCCTGCATGATCAGGTCGAGGTGTACGAGGCCCATGGCCGTCACGTCGCGGTCGGTCTCGCCCAGGTCGCTCACGTGATTCAGGGTGATCAGGTAGCGCTTGCAGGCATCGCAGGTGAAGGCCGTCTCCTGCTTTTTGTCCTCCACATAGAAGTAGTCGATCCCGCCGGGGCTCTCCAGTCCGCAGCCGGGGCAGATCATCCGGGTGAATCGCCACTCGTGGCCGCACCGCGAGCAGTGCAGCCAGCGCTCCGTGATCTTCTCGCGGATAACGGAGAGGGTCGGGCAGGTGCCGCAGATAGGGCAGCTTCCACGGTCCCAGCCCGTTTTTTCGACGTCCCCGCCGATGCCGGCGGAGCGGGCCTGGAGGATGATTCCCGCCACGGCGCCCAGCAGGAGCCCGACGGCCTGGGACTTGATGTCCGCTTCCGCCGTCCATCGATCGAAGGCCGGCCCCACGCTGTCCGGGTAGTCCGCAAAGGCGTCGAAGAGCCGGATCTTGCCCGCCTCGATCTTCCCCGCGAGCGTCGCCGCGTCCTCCGCGAGGGCCGGGAATCCTTCCCGGACCGCCTTCGCCACCGCAAGGCCGATCGCTTCCCAGGGGTCGTCTTCGAAGAAGAAAGGCGTCTGCCCGATGCAGGGGATTCCCCTGCGGAGTTTCTCCCCGTCGATCCTCGCGCGGTCCGCGGGTTTCAGCTTCAGCTCCCCGATCAGGCGCTCCCGGACGACAAGGAGAGGCTTGAAGGCCGTGAGGAGTTCGCGGCTGTGCGGGTTCTTTCCGATGGCATCCTCGATCAGGCCCTCCACGCGGGACGGCTTGCGCTCCGTTTTCCTGGTCATGGGTTCGCTCCCGGCCGGCGCGATCCGGCCCTCTTCGATCTCACGCCTTCTCGATCCGCACGGCGCAGGCCTTGTACTCGGCCGTCAGCGAAACCGGATCGAAGGCCGGGTTCGTCAGCCAGTTGGCGCAGGCCTCGCGGAAGTGAAAGGCCATCCACACGACCCCCCTGGGGATGCGGTCCGACACGTTGGCCCTGACCCTCACTTCGCCCCGCCGCGAGGCGACCCGGATCATCTCGCCGTGCCCGATGCCGAGCTCCGCGGCGTCGAAGGGGGAGATGTCCGCCGTCTCCTCGCCCAGCAGGTCGTTGAGGCCGGCGGCGCGCCCCGTCTGGGTCCGTGTGTGGTAGTGGTAGAGCCTTCGCCCGGTGCTGAGCACCAGCGGGTAGTCGCTGTCGGGGACTTCCGCCGGCGGGGTCCAGTCCACGGGGGTCAGCGTTCCCATCCCGGCGGTAAAGCGGTGCTTGTGCAGGGTGGGTGTCCCGGGGTGCTCCTCGTTGGGGCAGGGCCACTGAAGGCCGTTGCCGCGGATGCGGTTGTACTTGACCCCCGCCATCGAGGGGGCGAGCACGGAGACCTCGTTGTCCCAGATCTCGCGGGCGCTCTTCGAGGGCCACTTGTGGCCCATCCGCCCGGCGATCTCCCGGAAGATCCACCAGTTCGGCTTTGCCTCCCCGGGCGGGGGGCTCGCGGTGCGGACCCGGCTGATGCGGCGCTCGCTGTTGGAGAACGTGCCGTCGTTTTCGCTCCAGGCGGCTGCGGGGAAGATCACGTGGGCAAACCGTGTCGTCTCCGTCGGGAAGATGTCGTTGCAGACGATGAACTCGGCCGATGCCAGGCAATGCTCGACGTGCCGGATGTCCGGTTCCGTGTTGGCCAGGTTCTCGCCGAAGATGTAGAACGCCTTGACCCTGCCGTTCCCGAGGCCGTCGATCATCTGGGGAATCATGAGACCCGGCTTGTCCGGCAGGGACGTCACGCCCCAGGCCTTCTCGAACTTGGCCCGCACCTCGGCGTTGTCGACACGCTGGTAGCCCGGGAACACGTTCGGCAGGGCCCCCATGTCGCAGGCCCCCTGCACGTTGTTCTGCCCCCTGAGGGGATTGACGCCGCCGCACTCGAAACCGACGTTCCCGAGGAGCATCTGGAGGTTCGCGCAGGACAGGACGTTGTTCACCCCGCTGGTGTGCTCGGTGATGCCGAGCGTGTACATGAGCATGACGGGCTTGACCGATGCCAGGCGCCGGGCCAGGGTCCGGATCGTCTCCGCGTCCACCCCGCTGATCTCGGCCGCCCGCTCGGGCGGATAGTCGAGGACCTTGGCCTTGAGTTCCTCGAAGCCGTTGCATCGGGACTCCACGTACTCCCTGTCGTAGAGGTCTTCCGTGATGAGGACGTTCATGAGGCCGTTGAGGAAGGCCACGTCGCTTCCCACCCGGATGGGGAGGTGCATCTCCGCCATGTCGGCCAGCGCCGTCCGGCGGGGGTCCGCGACGAACAGCGCGGCCCCGGCCAATACGGCCTGCTTCACGAAGGAGGCCGCCACGGGGTGCGCCTCGGTCATGTTGGAACCGATCACGAAGATCATCCTGGCCTTCGCGAAATCGGCGAAGGAATTCGTCATGGCGCCCGAACCGAAGGATTTCGCCAGACCGGCGACGGTGGGGGCGTGTCAGGTCCGCGCGCAGTGATCGATGTTGTTCGTCTTGAACACCGCCCGGAAGAGTTTTTGCATCTGGTAGGAGTCCTCGTTGATGCTGCGGGCGCAGCTGACGCCGGCCACGGCGTCCGGGCCGTCCCTGTCGATGATCTCCTTGAACTTCGCCGTGACGAGGTCGAGCGCCTCGTCCCAGGAGGCCTCCCGGAACCGGCCGTTTTCACGGATCAGCGGCGTCTTGAGCCGATCCTCCGAGTAGAGGAAGTCATAACCGAAGCGGCCCTTCACGCAGAGCCGCCCGTCGTTGGGGGCGGCGCCCTCGACGGCGGTGACCTTCACGATCCGGTCCTCCTTGACGTGCAGCCACATCTGGCAGCCGACGCCGCAGTAGGGGCAGGTCGTCCGGATCCGCTTCGTCTCCCAGGGCCGGCCCTGTCCCCTGAGTTTTTTCTCCGTCAGGGCCCCCGTGGGGCAGACCTCCACGCACTGGCCGCAAAAGACGCAGTCGCTTTCGTGGTAGGGCCTGTCGCCGCCCGTGACGATCTTGCTGTCCTTGCCCCGGTAGCCCTGGCTGATGGCCCGGTTTACGACGATCTGGTTGCAGGCCTGCACGCAGCGGCCGCAGAGGATGCAGCGGCTGAAGTCTCGGACGATGAAGGGGTTTTCCTGCTCGGTGGGATAGATACGCTCGCTGCGGGGAAAGGAGCTCCCGTCCACGTTGTACCGGTAGGCCAGTTCCTGGAGTCCGCAGTCCCCGTTGGCCTCGCACAGGATGCAGTCATGGCGTCCCGCCGCCAGGAGGAACTCCGTGTTCAGCTTGCGGGCCTGGTGAACCCGCGGCGTGTCCGTGAAGACCTCCATCGCCGGCGCCACCGGGGTCGAGCAGGCGGCCATCAGCGATCGGGCGCCCGCGACCTCGACGAGGCAGATCCGGCAGGCGCCTGACGGCGCAAGACCCTTCAGGTAGCAGAGGGTCGGGATGTGGACGCCGTTGTCGCGCGCCGCATCGAGGATGGATTGCCCCAGCTTGAATGGGACCGATCTGCCGTTCAAAATGAAGGTTGCACCGGACATGACAGACTCCTTTGTCGACGGATTGTATTCCCGGGGGTTCACGGCATGCTGATATCAAAAGTGGCATATGCCGAAAATGGCTTAATACAGTACAGGCGTCCTGTCAATATCCTTTTGCGATCGCCGTGGACGCTCTGCCGGGACGATGGCGTCTTCCCATGTGCTATTTAAAACTTATGCTTGATGAAGGCCTTTGGAATTGGTAGGTTGGGCTCAATCCCGGGTTGGCGAGCCCGTCTTTTCCCTGAAGGAGGGCTTTGAAGGACGAGGCCGAAAAACCCGCTCGAAAATCCGAGGGCCGCCATGAAAATTCAATACAAGGTTTGGCTCGAGAAGGACGGGAAGGTCATCTTCGGAAAAGGCCGAGAGGAAATGTTCCGGGCGATCCAGGAATGCAAGAGCCTTCAGTCGGCGGCAAAGGAGCTGAAGATGTCCTATCGGGCCGCCTGGGGGCGGCTCAAGGCCTCCGAGGAACGTCTGGGGATCAAGCTCGTAGAGAACGACGGGGCAAAAAAAGGGCTCCGTCTGACAGCCGAGGCCAGGAGGCTGCTGGAGCAGTACGAACAGTTCGAAAAGGATTTGAACGAGTTTCTCCGGAGGAAAACAAAGGCCTTCGGGTGGGACAGGGACTGAACCCCCGGCCCCGAGACGTTCCGAAACCTTTCCTGCCAGGCAATCCCCTCATCCGGTCAACCCCCGGGAAGATCCGATTGCGGGCCGTCCGTCACTTCAATTTTTCCAGTTCCCGGACCAGGCTCTCCAGCGGAGGCCGCTTGTTGATGTCGTGAACGTCGATCCAGCGGATGCCCCCCTTTTTGTCGATGACGAAGAGGGCGCGCTCGGCGGTGCCGTCGGACCGCAGAACCCCGTAGGCCTCGGCGACCTTCCCGTGGGGATAGAAGTCGGAGAGCACGGGGAACCAGAGATGCCCCATCTGGTTGGTCCAGGCATAGAGGGTGGGGATGTTGTCGACGGTGATCCCCAGCAAAATGGCGTCGCTTGCGTCGAAGAGGTCCTTCACGATGTTGTAGCCCGGCCACTGGTCCGAGCAGACGGGGGTCCAGGCGGCGGGCACGAAGGAGAGGACGACGTTCTTCTTCCCGCGGTACTGGCCCAGGGCGACCATCTGCCCTGCGATGGAGGGCAGCGTGAAGTCCGGCGCCCTGTCGCCGACCTTCACCTTGAGTACGCTGTCGACGGGCTTGAGCCCTCCCGTCGAGTAGATGTTGTCCTTGTAGGCCTCGGAGTGGGTCTGCGCCAGGGCCGATGTCCCGAGGGCAAAGGCAAGCACGAGGATGATGAGTGCGGCTGTTTTCGTCATGGCGTCCCCCCTACAGCCCGGCCGCCTTCTTCAGCGTTTCCAGGAAGGCCGGGACCTCGCCGAACCCGCCCAGCCTCGCGTGGGTCACGCTCTGGGTGCCGTCCGGATTGAGCCTGACCGCAATGAAAAAGGGCGTCCTCACCTCGCCGCATTTTTTGTGGATGTCGTAGTCGGGGTCCGGGAAAACGGGGAAGGGAACGCCGTATTTTTTTCGGAATACCTCCACCTCGTAGGACGAGTTGCCCGCGCCCACCCCGATGATCTTGATCTTTCCCCCGGTTGCGGGGTCCTTCTCGATCGCCTCGTGGAGCCGGTTCACGACGGGGGCCTCCTTCTGGCAGAAGGGGCAGTACATGCTGAGGATCTCGATGAGCACGAGATTGGCCTTGATGTCGGCCATCCTGAAGGTCTTTCCCCAGCCGGAAAGTCCGAGATAGTTCCGGTCTGCGCGCTCGCCGGGAACCGGGAGCGTCAGGTCGAACAGCCTGTCGCCGGGTCTGGGCTGGACGCCCTGCGCTGCGGCCGTCGCACCGGACAGAAGCGCGGCTGCCGCCACCGCTGCCGCCACCGCGAGAACCAGGATTCTCTTCATGGAAAACCTCCTTTGTGGTCGCCTCTTCCGTCAGGATGCCCAGAGAGTACCAGAATCCCGGGCGATGCAAAACAAAAAACATCGCCAGCCTGCGGCCCGGGCAAATAGGGATTGACAGGCCCCGGCGCCTGTGGCACGAAGAATCATTCCGTGTTATCGGGGGTTTCATGTCGGAGGTCATCCGTTTCGGCGTCTCCCTGGAGAAGAATCTCCTTCTGCGGTTCGACCGGCTGATCCGGGGGAAAAAGTACACGAACCGCTCCGAGGCCATCCGGGATCTCATCCGCCGGGAAATGGTCAAGGAGGCATGGGAAAAGGGCGGGGAGGTGGCCGGTGCCATCACCTTCATCTACGACCACCACCAGCGCGACCTACTCAACCGGATCATGGATCTCCAGCACGACCACCAGAAGATCATCCTCTCGACCCAGCACGTCCACCTCGACCACGACCACTGCCTGGAGATCGTGGCCGTCAGGGGCTCCGCCGGGGACGTCCTCGAACTGGCCGATGCCCTGAAGGCGCTCAAGGGCGTGCGGCACGGCACGCTGAGCATGACGGGCACGGGAAAAGAGACAAAGTGAAAAGGGGTCGCGAAACAAGTTTGCCGGCGGAAAACCGCTGTTCGGCCCCTTTGACGGTGAGCAGGATGGCGGAAATCGATGCCTAAAATCCTTTTTTGCGGAAAGGGGGGGAGCGGGAAGAGCACCCTGCTGTCCCTCCTCGCCCTGCACCTGAGCGAGACGCGCGATGTCGTCGTCATCGACACGGACGAGTCCAATACGGGGCTTGCCCGGATGATGGGTCTCGATCCGCCCGGGCAGACGCTCATGGATTTTCTCGGCGGGAAGGACTCCGTTCGCCGGAAGATGGGGCCCCGGGGCGGCCCGGCGGAATCGCGGGCCCTCTTCCCCGCGGCGGGCATCGCCGGGGGAAGCTTCCCCGGGGTCTGCGAGAGCGCCAGGGGACGCATCCGCCTGGCCAGCGTCGGGAAGATCGAGCACGCCCACGAGGGGTGCGCCTGCCCCATGGGCGTCCTGGCCCGCGACGTTCTCGACAACGTGCCGGCCGGGGCTGACCGCTGGGTCCTCGTCGACACGGAGGCCGGCATCGAGCACATCGGCCGGGGCCTGCTCGAGGGGATGAACGCCGTGGTGGTCGTCGTCGAGCCGTCGCACGACGCCGTGGCCCTAGCGGGAAAGATCGTGAAACTCGCCGCCGGAGAGGGCAGGCGATGCCTGGCGGTACTGAACAGGGTCGCCGACGGGACGGAGTCCCTCCTGAAAGAGGCGCTTGCCCGGGTTGGCATCGAAGCCGCCGCGGCATTGGCAAACAGCCCGGCCGTCGCCAAAGCGAACCTGCTCGCCCGCCCCCTGGCCCTCGAGCCCTTCCGGAAGGAGATCGGGAAACTGGCGGAGGCCCTCGAGCGATGAGGTCCGCCGTGAATGCGCTGCTGCTCCTGGCGGTCTTCTGCCTCGCAGAGCCGGCCCTTGCCGCCGCCCCGGGGGACAGGACCGTTCAGGACATGGCGGGCCGGCCGGTACGGGTGCCCGCGAGCGTGAACCGGATCGTCGCGATTGGTCCGGGGGCCCTGCGGCTTGTCGTCTACCTGGACGCCTTCGACCGGGTCGTCGGCGTGGAGGAGGCGGAGAAAGGCCGCTTTCCCCTTGCGGCCCGGCCCTACGGGCTGGCCGTCCGGGAGCGTATCATGGCCCTGCCTTCCGTCGGGGAGGGCGGCGCGGGCCGGAATCCGGACCCCGAGAGGGTCCTCGCCCTCAGGCCGGATCTGATCGTGGGCATCGGGCTCGATCCGGCGCAGGTCTCGGCACTCGAGTCCAAGGCGGGGATCCCGGTGCTCGTGCTGGACTATGGCGAGATCGGGGTCTTCCGGGAGGAGGCCCTGAAGTCCATTGCGCTGCTGGGCCGGGTTACGGGGCGGGATCGGAGGGCCGGCGAGATCCTTCGGTTTATCCAGGCCTGCCGGGCGGATCTCGGGCGCAGGACCGCGGGCATCGAAATCCCGGGGAAACGGCGTGCCTATGTCGGGGGGATCGGCCACAAGGGCCGGCACGGGCTCCTGAGCACCGAGGCCGGTTTCCTGCCCCTGGCCCTGGCGGGCGCGAGGAACGTGGCCGACGAAACGGGCCGCGAGGGGCACCTCTTCATCGATCGGGAGCAGATCCTCGCCTGGAGCCCCGAGGTGATCTTCATCGACGCAAACGGCCTCGATCTCGTCGCGGCGGACTATGCCGCCCGCCCCGCTTTTTACGAGGCCCTTGACGCAGTCAGGCAGGGGCGGGTGTACAGCCTCTACCCCTACAACTTCTACGGCACGAACATCGAGATCGCCCTCGCCGATGCCTACTTCATCGGCAAAATCCTCTACCCCGGGGCGTTCCGGGATGTGGACCCCGTGAAGAAGGCGGAGGAGATCGTCCGGTTCTTTGTCGGGCAGCCCGTTTTCGACGGGATGAAAGAGGCCTACCGCGGGTTCGGCAGGGTGTTCTTCGAGGGGGGACGAATGGATGTCCGGTAACGCCGCAGGCATCGCGACAGGATACGGCGCCCTGCTGGGGCACAAGGCCGCCGTCGCGGGCGTGCTCCTGGCCGCCGTCGTTCTCCTTGCGCTTGCCGCTCTTGCCGTGGGGTCCTACCCCCTCTCCCCGGGGGATGTCCTGGCGGCGCTCGCGGGAAGGGCCGACGGGGTGACGGCCCACATCATCGGAAACATCCGCCTTCCCCGGGCCGTGGCGGCCGTCGTCGCGGGGGCCTCCCTCGGTATTGCCGGTGCCGTGATGCAGAACGTGATCCGCAACCCGCTCGCCTCCCCGTTCACCCTGGGCGTCTCCCAGGGGGCCGCCTTCGGCGCCGCCCTTGCGATCGTCTCGCTCGGCGGCAGCGCGGCAAAGGGCCTCGCCACGACGATGCAGGCGTGGCTCACGGCCCTGTCGGCCTTCGCCGGGGCGTTGGCCACCGTTGCGGCCATCCTGATGCTGTCCGCCCTGCGGCGTCTCGCGCCGGCCACGCTGATCCTCGCCGGCGTGGCCATGAGCGCCCTGTTCGGCGCGGCAACCATGTTTCTGCAGTACTTCTCGACGGATTCGCAGCTGGCGGCAACCGTCTTCTGGACTTTCGGCGATCTCGGGCGCGCGGGCTGGAGGGACATCCTCCTGATGACGGCGGCTCTCGCGCCGGCGCTGGCCTACTTTCTGTGGAACAGCTGGGGCTACAATGCCCTGGAGTGGGGAGACGAGACGGCGGGCGGGCTCGGCGTCTCCGTCGGACGCCTCCGCCTGGGGAGCCTCGCGGCATCGGCCCTCGTGGCCGCCGTCACCGTCGCCTGCCTGGGGGTCATCGGGTTCGTGGGGCTCGTGGCGCCCCACATCATGCGGTTCTTCGTGGGCGACGACCACCGCTTCCTTCTTCCCTGCTCGGCGCTGTGCGGCTCGATGCTTCTGCTTGCCGCCGACATCCTGTCGCGGCTTCTCCTGGCGCCGGTCGTCGTGCCCGTGGGGATCGTGACGACCTTTGCCGGGGCCCCGCTGCTGCTCTACCTCCTGATGAAGGGGCGCAAGGTGCCATGACGCTCGAGATCGAAGGAATCCGCTTTTCCTACGGCAGGACGCCCGTGCTCAGGCAGGTGAGCCTCCGGGCCGAGCCCGGCCAACTCGTCGCCATCCTGGGCGAAAACGGCTCGGGCAAGTCGACGCTTCTGCGGGCGATCCATCGACTCCTCGTCCCCCAGGGGGGGACCGTCCTGGTCGAGGGGCGCGCCGTGGATCGCATGAGCCCGCGTCAGATCGCCCGCCTCATGGGCTATCTGCCCCAGAAATCCTCCGAGGCGTCCTTTTCGGTCTTCGACGCCGTCCTGCTGGGCAGGGCGCCGCACCTGCAGTGGGGCGTCTCGGATCGCGACAGGGAGGTGGTCCTGCGGGTCCTGGCCCTCCTGGGCCTGGAGGCACAGGCCCTGAGGAGCGTCCTCGAGCTTTCCGGTGGGGAGGTGCAGAAGGTCTTCATCGCCAGGGCGCTCGCCCAGGAGCCGAAGGTCCTGCTTCTCGACGAGCCGATCAACCACCTCGACGTGAAGAACCAGATCGACGTCATGGGGCTCCTCCGGAGGGTGACGGCGGAGCTCTCCATCGTCTCCCTCGTCGTCCTGCACGACATCAACAACGCCCTGCGCTTTGCGGACCGCTTCCTCCTGATCAAGTCGGGGGAGATCGTCGCGTTCGGCGGGCCGGAGGTCGTCACCCCCGCCAATGTGCGGACACTCTACAACCTGGACGTCACGGTGGCCCGGGTCGACGGGATCCCCGTGGTCGTCCCGCGGGGAAACGGCAAGGCCGACGCCCCTCCGGCGATAAGGATCGAGTGACGATGAGGCGTTTCCCGGACTACGGCAATCCCTTCGCATCGGCCGCCGGGGCCCGGCATCCCAACCCTGAAAGACCCCGGTTCCACGGGATTCCGTTTAGAGGGCCCGCGCGACGATGTAAACGTACCGAAGCGGCGCGGAGTCGGTGTTGTAGACGTTGTGGGTCGTCCGGGGCGGGATGAAAACCACCTGTCCCGCTTGTACCGGACGCCTTCCGTGCCCTTCCGCCTCCACCTCGCCTGCGCCTTCCAGGATGACGAGCATCTCCTCGTGGTCCTTCGTGCTGTGCTCGCCCACGTTGCCGCCGCTCTGCAGCGTCACCAGTCCCGAGCGCATGGTCACGCTGACGGGGGGCGAGAGGATCGGACAGTAGGGCACCTCGGGCCCCGGGAGGGTGAGGACGAAGGATTCGAGGGGCTTCCGGTCTTTCGTTTCATTCTGCATTGTCGCGTTCTTCCGTATTTCTCAGAATTTCAAATCCAGTCCGACCATCGCCGTCGTTCCCGGCATGGGATAGTCTTTTTTGAAGGCGTAGCTCTCGTTGGTCAGGTTCTCGCCGGCGATGTAGATTTCGCCTTTCGTGCCTGGCGTCTTGAGGCTGAACTCCCAGCCCAGTTTCGCGTTGACGAGGAAGCAGGCGCTGACGGCCGCGATACTGCTCCCCCCCCAGCCGGCGGTCCGGTTGTTGGCCGTGTACTGGTTGTCCACGTAAAGCGCATCCGCGCTGAGCTTGAAGTTCCTCAGGAACCGGTAATTGAACCCGGCGCTGGCCGACCAGTTGGGTGCATAGGGAAGATGGTCCGGCGATTGATCGAAGAGGTGCGTGGCGCCGGCAAAGAGGGACAGGACGTCGAGAGGGGTCCATGTGAGCGTGGCCTCGATGCCCCTGGTCCGGAAGTCGCCGATGTTTTCATAGTGCGGCGGGGCGGGGGAGGTCACCAGGATCAAGCGGTTCTTCCCGTCATCGGCGAAGTACGTGATGTCGGCGCGGAATTTTCTGCCGATCCCGTGGCTGAGGCCCGCTTCGTAATGGTCCACGGTCTCCGCGTCCAGCCTCTTCCACCTCGTGTTGCCTCCCCAGAGAAGGCTGGAGTTCGCCGCGACGTAGACGCCGGGGTAGCTGACCCCCTTCGCATAGGAGGCATGGAATTCCGTCGGCCCGTAGCCGACGACGAGGCCCGCCTGGGGGCCCCATTCGGCATCGAAGTCGCTGTGCGAGAAATAACGGACGCCGGCCGAGGGGATCGCATACCAGCCGCTCTTCTCCCCGAAGAGGTGGCTCAGGGCCGCGTAGGGCGAGAGGATGCGGAACGTCTCCCTGGGAAACGTGCTGTCCGGCCGGGGCGCATCCCTGTCGATCACGACCTTGCCGCCGATGAAATCCAGATCGATGCCGCCGAGGATCTCGCCGTTTTTCCAGGGGGTGACGGTCTCCTGCAGCCGGGCGCCGTAATTGTCCCAGTCCGTCCTGGTGTCGTAGAAGAAACCCGCCGGATCGCGCTGGTCCTGCCAGTCGCCCGTGCCCCGGTTCCAGTAGAGCTTCAGCGTTCCCCGCGCCGATGCGTACTGGTGGGCGATGGTGAACACCGTCATCTCGTCGTCTGAGCGGTAAGTGCCCTGGCGGGCCGCCGGCCTTCCTTCCGGTCCCGGGTCCTCGGCGAAATTGTTTGTTGCGTTCGCCGTGAGGCTCACGTACCAGGATGGATCGATCTGATGACCGACCCGGGCGAAGTATTCCTGCAGCTCCCCGCTGGAATCGTCCCGGTGCCCGCTCGAGGAGCGGAAACCCTGGAGGAGATAGTAATCGGTTTTGCCGATCTTGCCGCCGTGCTCGACCCCCTCGATGAAGGTGGAATGGGATCCGTAACCGGCCCGGACATTCGTATGAAACCCTTCCTCCGTCTGCCGCTTCGTGACCACGTTCACGACCCCGTAGGCGCCGTTGCCGAACAGGACGGGCTGCGCCCCCTTGTAGATGTCAATCCGCCGGGCCTGGTCGGCGCTCATGATGTCCATGAGGGGGTGGGCCCAGACGCCGACGACCTTCGGGATGCCGTCGACGGCCATCTGGATTTCGCCGCCGGGCCTGGAGCTTCCCATGCCGCGAATGTAGATGGCGCCGCCGTCGCCCCCTCCAAAGCTCCCGACGGGATTCTGGCGGGAGATGATCACGCCGGGGACCATCCGGACGGCCGACTGGAAATCCCGGGCGTTGAGATCTCGGATCTGGTCCTCCGTCACGGTGCTGACCTGGCTCCCCAGGCGGGTGACCGCATTGCCCTCCGTGATGGGCGATGCAACGACGACCACCTCCTCCAGGCGGGCCGCCTTCTTCTCCTCCGCGGCGCAAAGCGCAGGGGTCTGCAGGGCCAGGATGCAGGCCAGCAGCCATGTCCATGCGCAGTTTCCCTCCATTCCGCTCCCCTCCTCCCTCGTCGCGATTTGCGCCGCCGGGCGCTTCGCCCGGCGGAAACCGGCCCGGCCGTAACATGGATTTGATATTTGTGGCACTGATGGCCGAAAAGAAAGAGCCGCGGAGGATCCGCGGCTCGTGGCTCCGGCTCGGTGGCACGAGCCTTGAGTTCGTAGCACAGGCGCCTGGTGCTGTCAACCGATTTCCGGGGCCGGGTCGGCCCGGACGGGTCTGCCGGCTGCCTTCACCGCGTCCGTGCGGGGCGCCTCACTTCTTGAACGACGCTTTCATGAATTCCACGACGGCCTTCGTTTCCTCCGGGGACAGCGCGATGGCGGGCATGCGGCCCTTGCCCTCGACGATATCCTTCGAAATGGCCGCGTCGTCGTTGTTCTTCCAGAAGTCGGGACCGAAGGGGTCCGTCTGCATGATGACGCCCTTGCCGTCGCCGTCCGTTCCGTGGCACAGGGCGCAGCGGTTGTTGTAGATCTGTTTGCCGTCCTGCCCGAGGGCGGGGGCGGCGAGCGCGACCAGAAGGAGAATCCCCAGAATCGTCGCGATGGCGGGTGATGCGCAGGTCTTTCTCATCGACATGATACCCTCCCGGATGGATGGTTTTTAACGGACCGCTCCAAGGCGTGCCGGATGCGCATTCTACCGGATGATCTTTCCGCCGTCAACGCCCTTCCGGCTTGACCGTGCGGGCGAACTCGGGTAGAAGTATCCGATGCTTGAAACGGACGAGATTGCAGGCCGGCTTTACCGGCAGCTTGCGGAAAAGGGCCGACACATTGCCGTCGAGGACGTCCGGATCGGCGCAAGCTACGTCGCCGTCGTCCTGGCCGGGGGCCGTACGGGGCTTGCCGCCAGGCTGAAGGAGGCCGTCGGGGCGGAGATCGAGCCCCGCAGGGATGGAAGGCGGTTCACCGGCGGGGGCTCGGACAGACTGCTCGATTTTCTCGTCCGGCGGGCGGGAGTTGTCGAGCGTGCCCTGGGGCTGGCGGCGGCCAACGCCCTGATTCACCCGACGCCGCCCGGGGTTGAAGCGGACACGATCGATCTCATGGGCCTTCGCGCCGGCGAGCGGGTCGCCATGGTGGGCCTCTTCCGGCCCATCGTCCCGCGGATCGAGGCCGCCGGGGTGCAGCTCACCGTCATCGAGCGCGACACGCCGGAGAGCGAAAGGAGGCGGGCGCTCGGGAGCTGCGAGGTGGCCATCGTCACGGCAACGACGATCCTCAACGGGACCCTCGAGGGGATCCTCAACGAATTGGGCCGGCCCCGGCACGTGGCCCTCATCGGGCCGTCGACGCCTCTGTGCGAGGCGATCTTCCGGGACACGCCGGTGACGCACCTCGGCGGTTCCGCCGTTGCGGATACGGCGCGAATCCTCGAGGTCATAGCCCGGGGAGGCGGGACGCCCCAGATGAGGCCCTGGCTGCGGTTCGTGAACATCAGGGTGAACCGGTCATGAAGAAGATCCCCATCGTTTCCATCGTGGGCTTCTCGGGCAGCGGGAAAACGACGCTTGTCGAAAAGCTGATCCCCGAGCTGATCCGGCGGGGCCTGCGGGTTGCCACGATCAAGCACAACCGCCACGGCTTCGAGGTCGATCACGAGGGGAAGGACAGCTGGCGGCACCGCCGCGCGGGGTCGGCGATGACCGTGCTGGCCTCGCCGGGCAAGGTGGCCGTCATGGCCGACACCGAGGGGGATCCGGGCCTCGCAGAGCTGGGGGAGCGGTTCATCCGCGATGTCGACGTGATCCTCGCGGAAGGCTTCAAGAAGAACCCTCACCCGAAGATCGAGGTCTGGCGCAGGGCCCTGGGGAGGGAGTTTCTCTCCGGGGAGGATGAGGCGCTCCTGGCCGTGGCGGGGGACGACCCCGGGGGGCTGGCGGTTCCGCGGCTCAGCCTCGACGACATCGCGGGACTGGCCGATCTCATCGTGAACAGGGTGATCCGGCGATGACGGAATATATCGTACAGAATCTCTTCTCGACCGAGGCGGGCGTCTTCTGGCTTATTCTGAAATGGGCGCTTGTCGTGCTGGCGGCTGGTTTCATCGGCCAGTTCGGCAAGGCCTTCGCCTCGTATCTGATTCGAAGGGCGGCCGAACGGGAGGAAAAGGAGACGGCGCCGGCGGCGGGGCGGGAGGCGCAGCCCCCGGCAGGCGGCCAGGAACCCGTCCCGCCAGCGGAGCCGCAGGAGGCCACGGTCGCAGCTGCGGGCGACGCCCTGCGGGATTCGGGGGACAAGGAGAGGAAGAAAGCTCTCAAGGAACGGCAGAAGGCTGCGAAAAAAGCGGCAAAGGCAATCGGGAAGCTTTTTAAATAAGGAAACAGGAAGGGCCATGAACGGAGAAAAACTGCCGGAAGGCGCATACGACGTCCTCATCATCGGCGGGGGACCCGGGGGGCTCACGGCCGGACTCTACGCGGCGAGGGCGAACTTCAGGACGCTGCTCGTCGAGTCCGGGATGGTCATGAGCCAGATCACGGTGACGCACCTCGTGGAGAACTACCCGGGCGTGCCGGACATAGGCGGATACGAGCTCGTGGAGAAGTTCAAGGAGCAGGCGAAGAAATTCGGTCTCCAGACGGCCTATGCCGCCGTTGCGGGCCTGGAGAAGGCGACCCTTTCCGGGATGCCGGGCTGGAAGGTGAAGACCGACGCGGGCGATTTCGAGGCCCTCTCCGTCATCGTGGCCACCGGGGCCAACTGGCGCAAGATCGGCGTCCCCGGCGAGGCCGAGTTCACGGGCCGGGGCGTCTCCTACTGCGCCACCTGTGACGGGCCCTTCTTCCGCGACCGGCAGGTCGTCGTCATCGGCGGCGGAGACACGGCCGTCCAGGAGGCCCTCTTCCTGACGAATTTCGCGAGCAAGGTGACGATCGTCCACCGCCGCGACCGGCTGCGCGCCACGCCGCTGCTGCGCGAACGGGCCGCCTCGAACCCGAAGATCGCCTTCGCCTGGGATTCCATCGTGGCGGAGATCGGCGGCAAGGAGGCGGTCACGCACGTGAGGGTTGCAAACGTGAAGGAGCCGAAAGAAACCCGGGAAATTCCCGCGGACGGCGTATTCGTCTTCATCGGGCTCGTTCCGAACACGGGGTTCCTCGAGGGGGCCGTGAAACTCGGCAGGGACGGCTACATCGTGGCGGACCGCGACATGAGGACCTCCGCGCCGGGGATCTTCGCCTGCGGCGACTGCATCGAAAAGCTCCTGCGGCAGGTCGTGACGGCCTGCGGCGACGGCGCCACGGCGGCCTTCTCGGCGCAGCTCTACGTCGAGGACATAAAGGGTGAGGGGTACGCGGGGCGCTGAGCGCCCCCGGCTGCGCCTGAACTTAGGAAGAGCGGAAGAGCGGAAGAGCGGGAAAAGAAAAAAATTTTTTCAATGCCGCTCTTCCGAGTTTCATAGCTTCCTACCTTCGTGAACAACGGGCTATGCCGAGATAAAAGAACCTCACCGGAGGAGTAAGCGTTGGCAAATTTTGTGTCGTTCTGGCAGCACCTGCCCGCGAAGATCAGCCCGACCCTCTTCGAGATCGGCTCCTTCCAGGTGCGCTGGTACAGTCTCATGTACATCGTGGCCTTCGCCCTGACGTACCTGCTGATCGTCTACCGGCTGCGCACGGAGAAATTTCGCTATACGCGGGAGCAGATCCAGGATTTCATGGTCTGGGGCATCCTGGGACTGATCCTGGGAGGGCGCCTCGGGTATGTGATCTTTTACAACCTCGGCTATTTCATCCGGCATCCGCTGGAGATCATTCTACCCTTTTCCTTCGCCAACGGCGTCAAGTTCGTCGGCATCAGCGGCATGTCCTTCCACGGCGGGCTCATCGGCATCGTCGTCGCCTCGGGCATTTACTGCTACGTCCAGCGGGTCCGCTTCCGGGATCTCGCGGACCTGCTGATCCCCTGCGTGCCCCTCGGGTACACCTTCGGGCGGATCGGCAACTTCGTCAACGGCGAGCTCTGGGGCCGGGCAACGACCGTCCCCTGGGGGATGTACTTTCCCCT
>Ga0255341_1003763_pt1 | contig 16713 bp, 17 predicted proteins | sample wastewater_treat_8_FD_192418 | JGI IMG/M metagenome (GOLD analysis project Ga0255341, IMG submission 192418) | Wastewater microbial communities from Lulu Island WWTP, Vancouver, Canada - plant12 | ecosystem: Engineered > WWTP > Wastewater > Unclassified | place: Canada: Vancouver, British...
CAGCCGGCGAATAAAACGCAGATGTCTAATATTTTCTCTTTCCGTTCGGCTGATGTCTGCTCAGCATAATGGTCCCATCGTCTAGTGGTTAGGACGCTGGCCTCTCACGCCGGAAACCGGGGTTCAACTCCCCGTGGGACTACCAAAATTAAATCAAATACTTACAACGATATTTCCTCGCGTAAAATGACAATACCAAAGTCATTTCCAACCCCATTTCCAACCCCAAAGCCTCAAAACGGCCTTTTTCATGGTTTAAAGGATAGTCTTACGGATATAGTAATATAAGATATTATCTACTACAAAAGAAAAGTCACAAATGGTTTCGATCCAGAGGGCTACGATTGCCCAAGGAGGAAGCTGCCATCCGTAGCGGAAAACCTTCATCGGAAGTAGAATTTTACAAAGGACTTAACCCTTCTCCGTTTTTACGCGCTTCTCTATAATGGAACGGCGCTTGTACATTTCTTGAAATGACTTGTCGTTCAGTTCCCATTCACCCTTCTCATTTTTGTGGAATCTAGGATACCAAGCTGTCCCGTTCTCGCCTTCTATCCTCAAGATCGGCTGCATATCCTTTTTGTTCTCTGACATTCTAATTTTTCCTGAGCTTATTGTTTATTAAATTGCGGTTATTTATCTATTTTGAGCTTCCGTTTGATGCGCTCGATGATGCTCTGGGTGTTTTGTACGGGAAAGATTTGTTCCTGGTTAGCCAGCAAATCTCTAGTGCGGAAGATGCAAATGGGGTAATCCTTCACGAAGTTGTTGGGCATTATGGATTGAGGGGATTTTTCGGCAACACCCTCGATCCTTTTTGCGCCAGATTGTGCATCATCTGCAGCATAAGGGTGGATTTGCCGATGCCCGGCTCCCCGCCGATCAGGATGGCCGAACCCCCGACAATGCCTCCACCGAGAACCCGGTCAACTTCCGCGATATCCGTAACGGTGCGCCTGCCGTCTTCCAGGGGTATATCCTCGATGGGTAGAGGTTTACCGTCGAAACGCATCTCCGCCCGGCTGTCGGAGCCGGTTTCAACGATCAGCTCTTCTGCAAAGCAATTCCACCCGTTACAGGAAGGACACTTCCCCAGCCACTTAGGCGACATGTACCCGCAATGCTGGCAAAAAAAACTTGTCTTGCTTTTTTTCAAATCTGATTGCTCCTTGGGTAAGTGAAGGCATAAAAGCATATTTTTTCTAACGGTGTCAACATGAAATAGGCTGAACGAATTATTTTCCCTCTTGACAATAGGACGTTCGTCCTACTATAAATCATTCCTTCGCAGTTCATTTCATGTCCAGTGAGGTAGATATGGCATTGCCGGCAGCCTCATACCACCCCCGCCGTCCGCAAGATACGGATTATTATCACTGCGTCGAGGACTATTTTGAAACTTTCGTTCAATCCTATGATGAACATTTTTCAAAGCAGTATGGATTCTGGCGGCCATATATCGAAAAGGTGATTTACCGTTATCTGGATTGCGGCGATTTGCGTCACGGCTTTGCCCGCGTCAGGTGCAAAGACTGCGGCCATGAATATCTGTTGGCATTTTCCTGCAAACGCCGCCACTTCTGCCCATCCTGCCATCAGAAGCGCGTGGTGGAATTCGGCGAATGGCTCTGCCTGGATGTTCTCAAAAAAGTGCCGCACCGGCATTTTATTTTCAGCATTCCGAAGATTCTCCGCCGTTACTTCTTGTATGATCGAAAGCTTCTCGCCGGTCTCAGCCGCTGCGCTTGGGAAGCCCTGAAAGTTTTTATCCAGCAGGCCGTGCCGGAAAAGGAACCCATCCCCGGCGCGGTTATCGCCGTCCAGACCTTTGGCGACTTTCTTGGTTTCAATCCCCACTGCCACATCCTCCTGACCGACGGCTGTTTTTACGGCAACAAAGGCATGTTCCGCGTTGCGCCGCCGCTTGAACTCAAAAAGCTGGAAGCCATTTTCCGGCACAAGGTTTTCAGGATGCTTCTGAACAAGAGAAAGATAACCAAAGAGATGGTTGCCATGCTCTCCACATGGCGGCACTCCGGCTTTCAGGTATTTTGCGGCAACCGCATCTTGCCGAAAGCTCAAACGTCGATGGAAAACCTGGCGCGTTATATCATCCGGGCTTCTTTCTCGCAGGAGCGCATGCGTTATCTGGAACAGGAAGGAACAGTGGTCTATTCATCCAAAGATGGCAGGACAAGCAAGAACTTTCCCGCAATGGACTGGCTGGCGGCCATGTGTTCGCATATCCCCAACCGGGGCGAGCAGATGGTTCGTTACTATGGCTATTACAGCAATGTCTCACGCGGAAAAAGAAAAGAAGCGGGAGCAGACGAGGCCATCCCCTGTATTCTCGAACCGGAGGGAAATGTGAAGGCATTCAGGAAAAGCTGGGCAAGACTGATTCAAAAAATATATCAGGTTGATCCCCTTGTCTGCCCGAAATGTAAGGGCACCATGCGTATTATCAGCTTCATCGAAGACCAGAAAGTCATCCGGGATATCCTCATCCATCTGGGACTCTGGCTTGTCCGATCAAGGCCACCGCCAAAAATCTGTGCCGCCACATTATCCGAATCCAAAACCTCCGATTCCTACGCGCACCCTCCTCACCAACAAGCCGATGCCTACGCCGACCCCGAATACTCATGGGATGATTATATTCAGTCATAACGCCATAACGCATTAAAAAAATGACGTGACGGAGAGGTATGCCTGAATTCCGGTGGAAATACCTGTTTTGCAGGCAACACAACCAAAAGGTGAAAAATTTTCTTTAAAAGACGGATGTCGAAATGTGCCTCTAAAGGGGCATCCATGCGGCATCCCACATCTTGTGTCCAAAATCATCTTGACACACAAGAGTTCGCTTAATATACTTCCTCCAACTAAAAGGAAGTTCTTATCAATTACAATGGAAGTGCTTATCGAATTTATAAGCGAAACGAGAGTATGCTATTTGGTTGACGTAAGGCACATACGTTTGGTTAGTGAAAGAACGGTAGAGCACTTTCTCCAACGCCTTTTCGAGCGTGCCATGCCAGTCAGAAGTCTTTGCATAGTGTCACCCTTCATTAATACTTTGGAGGGAGCGCGTTACACACTGGTTGATCTCTCAAAGAAAATATCTAGAGAGCAAATACCAACTTATGTAGTAACGCGAACACCAGTAGAAATATATCAAAAAGAAGCCATGGCGGTTCTGCAAAAAAACGAATGGATAGAGATTCGATACAACGATTCAATACATGCTAAAGTCTACGTGGTAGCTGCGCAACAAGAATCAGAATCATTCGCTCTCTTCGGCTCTGGCAATCTTACTGGTAGGTCTATTGCTTCAAATATTGAAGTTGGTATGATAATCGTTGCACAAGGACAAGGTCGCCCATTAGTTGAGGAGCTTTACTATTGGGCAAACAATCGGCTTAGGGTACTGGAGGAAAGCAAATTACATCAGCCTATAAGGGCAAGGAGAAGAAAGAAATGAGTGAAACATTTAAAGATTGGTTCTGTCTAAGTGGTCGGGAAACTTTTACGATTGACCCCAAAGTTAATCCGGCCGATGCACGCTTTTATTTCGGTCGTGATGTAGTACGCGACCGCATGAAGAAACAGATTAGCCGCGCATTCATAGATCCCCGAATCCCAAAAATGATGATCTATGGCGCGTATGGATCAGGTAAGACGCAAACTCTTCATTATCTGGCCTACGATCTAGTTCACTCTACACCTAAATCCTGTAAAGAAAAGCCGCATGTCGTACACTTGGATATTGAAGTGCAGAGCAAGTCTATGGCCGACCAATGGCATCGTCAGATGATGGAATCTCTTGGAATGGCAAAAGTGCAAGAGTGGCTTCAATCTCTGTTTAATAAATCGGCAAACTTTGAGCAAGATGTGGACAACCTAGCTGGTGATCCGAATCTGGCAATGGCATTCAAGCAACTACGGGGCGGAGGCGACATTGCATTCAATGCATGGCGCTGGTTAACTGGGTCGAAACTCACACCGAAAGAACTTGTCGAGATCAAGGTTACCAGGAGTCTCGTGGATGTTGGCGTCGGTGATATGGTTGCCGCACTCCAAGCCATAGGCAACCTAGCCCGTGCTGTAGGTGCTTGTTTGATATTCTTTATCGACGAGATGGAAGAATTAATCAATATTAAGCAAGGTGACGCTGCTCAATCCTGGCATCAATATACCCGGAAACTCGCAGATAACTCCAATTCATCTGTAGGGTTTGTGATTGGATTTAAGGCTGTTACCGTGGATGAGGCTCCGACGATGATTGTACGAGAGGACATACTTTCCCGCATTTCTCGCACTAACCTAATCGAATTGGAAACACTTGCGGCGCCTGCCAATGTCAAGACATTCGTCGAGGAAATGCTGGCTCATATTATCGACCAGAAAGCTGCCGAGAAAATCATCAAAGCCGAGAAGCTCCCTTGCTCAATTAAGACGTATCCATTCTGCGAATCTGCTTTTGACCTGCTTTGCGACTACGCATGTCAGGATGCAATAAAATCGACACCTCGTAATATCATACGAACCATTAACGAATGTGCTATTGCTGCATGGGATGCCTCTAAGAAATTTATTGATGACGACATAGTCAATGATAATGCACCTCTCATATTTCAGTAGGAGATAAATAAATCTCATGAAGAAGTTCACAACACGATCTCGAGTTTTTAAGTCTTCACCCGCTGAGTTCGGTATGCACGGCCGGTCGACTGAAAACTGGGTCTATCTTGGACGGTTAGCCGAATCAGGCCCACTTACAGATGTCCGTTTTGATACGAGCTTAGCGCATGTTATCGGGTTGTTTGGCAAACGAGGTTCTGGTAAGTCATACACACTCGGGACACTGCTTGAGGGATTGTGCACACAAGAGAAAACAACCACAATCAGTGCGAATTCTCGCACACAGGCAGTGCTTTTATTCGACACCCTCGGTATCTTTCAATGGATTAACATTGCCCTCAGCGAGAAAAGCCAAAAAGAGACTATTCTTCAACAGTTTGCTGTTAGGCGGGGATGGAGCATAAAATCCGAACCACTCGATGTGGCAATTTGGATACCCAAGGGCAGTGCCTCTGATAGCACACCAGCAACTCATAAAGAATTCACAATTCGTTGTTCGGACTTTGCGGCAGAAGACTGGGGCTATCTTCTAGGTTTGAACATATATAATGATCGTATGGGACAACTGCTTAATGACGCATTTATAAAAGTCACTCTCGATGGATGGAGCGATGGAAACCATTCACACAAAGCTTCCTCGACATACTCGCTTACGTCTTTAATTAAGTGCATCGAGTCCGATCCTGATGTTAAAACGACCTACGCATCGGAAACACGAAGATCCTTACGTCAGCAACTCTGCACCTATGAACGTAATCCCATCTTTGCAGATGACGGCACATCTCTTCAAGATATTCTTCAACCAGGGTGCATGAGTGTGATTGTCATGAATAAAATGTCGGATGAACTTAGGCTGATCGTCGTCGCCGCTTTTCTTCGAAGACTGATTGCGTCACGTATTCGAGCTTCAGAAACTGAAAAGCATCTAAAATTGCTCGAAAGCATTACAGACGCTCAACGGGAAAAACTGAAAACGGCCTTAGCCGAAGCTGTGCCACCAACTTGGGTGGCAATCGACGAAGCACAGAACATCCTACCCTCAGAACGGGCGACCTCAGCAACAGACGTTATCGTCAAATACGTGCGAGAGGGGCGTAACTATGGTTTATCTTTTGTTGTCGCAACTCAACAGCCGACGGCGATTGATCAACGTATTTTAGCACAGGTTGATACCCTTATCGCTCATAAATTGACTGTGCAAAGCGATCTCGATTATGTGAAGCGCAACATGAAATCAAACATGCCTGATGAAGTGAAGTATGCAAATGTTACGCTGGATCTCGACGAAATCTTGCGAGGTTTGGACATTGGACAAGCATTGATTTCCAATACCGAAACAGACAGGGCATTTCTACTTGATATTCGTCCACGTGTCAGTGTTCATGGAGGCTTTTAGTTATGCCAGTGAAGGTACGTATCCTTGGTTCAGCTAATCGCACCATGCAAAGAACTGGCTTTCTGAAATTGCTTGCTGCCCAGACGTCACGGGTAGAAACGAGTAGTCTTGAAACGCTGGGGAAGCAATGTGTCCAGACACTGCTTAAGCGAATACAATTAACACCGCCTTATAATGAATCCTTACGAGAATATGTTCGGCTTCGCCTAACAGATAAGATTTATCACGATATGAGGAAAATCTTACTTAATGAAAAAGGAAGCATTGCAAATATTTCAATTGAGCTTCAAGATCTCTATTTTTCTGATAACAAGATGCCATCAAATGTCGGTAAATTAGTCGAAACCGATTGGCGGCGTTATCCCTACCTGGCAACTAATTTAGATCTCATTATGCCGGGAACATACTCAATATTAACCCGTTCACTTGTTCTTCTGGCTGTAACTCCAAAGGAACAGATTGCGGCTTTTGACCGATATGACCCAAACAACAACCCTCTTCTAATGAGCGCTGAACAAGCATCTGTTTTACTTTACTGTTTTATCGACAACGATGCTGAAATTATTTATCGTTTGTTCAAATTCCTTACTGAGACCAAAGCGGAAACATTCGATGAACGTATGGCCGGCGATAAGCTTCCCGAAATTATAATGGAATCTACAAAGTCATTTCGCAATGCCGTCCTTCCCATAGAGGATAGAAAGCGCTTTGATGTTCTTGAGAAGATCTCAAGAAGTATCGCTGAATGGAAAGGCAAACCCTACACAGGAAGCGGTTCGAGGGAGGAGTTTATACGTGTTAGATTAGAACCTTATTGTGATCTTGGTCTTTTCAGCAAACCGGAACGCCATCGATTTTCATACAGTGTAACGCCTGCACTTCGTAAGCTTATGGCGAATTGGAATGGGCTCGACACAACTGACGATTTCCTCGAAACCAGTTATTTTAAAACGGTAGCCGCTATGAATCGATTACGCGTTCGTGAAGCAAGCGAAGAAGAAGCAAAGAGCGCTTTGCTTACGGCCGGTCAGTCTTTGAAGAGCACACTTGGGTATAGTCCTATTACTGATGTTGGTCTCCTTGCCGGGGTTAGGTTGTTGTTTAAGCATAAACGTATTTTAGAATTATCCAGGACACGAAGCCTTCTCCGTAGCTGGCAGAAAGAAGCTCCGACGGTGGTCCGTTTCACTGTTGACCGAATGGGCACACTTGCATATGTGAAATTCATACCGGCGCCGAATCAGTTCAAGGCAAAGGTATAATGAAAAAAGTTATATACGACATCTTCCAACGTACACTTACTTCCTTAACAAAAGAAACACATGCATGTCTGCGTTTGGAAAATGTGAGTCCAGTTGAGGATCAGCAGACTCTTAAAGCACCGGCGGGGACAGCACTGATACTCGGGCTTGATGATAAAAAGCTGGAGCCCCTCGCTTTGTTTTGCATCACAACGCCATCACTTTCGACTGATCATCCTGGCTTACTTGCCATGATCGTTAGACGTGCACAAGCTCATAAAGCCCCTTATTTCGTTACATGGACTCTTCGTGATGCTGTTCTATGGAGAACACCTAAGCTGGGGACCCCTGCCCAACGAGCCCATTTGGAAAAAATTCGTGATTATGAAGACAACTACGCGATTGCCCAAGACAGCGGAGAACAAATTTTTGATGAATCACTCCTGCTTCGTACTATAGAAATTGGCAAGAAAATACTTGACGATCTTGAATACATCTTCAAGAATCAAGCACTTGAACTTGTAAGAATTGACGCAACATATTTTGTTCAAAGCCTCCTAGATTCAATTCATGCGCTTCTTCCGATTATTACAAATTCACTGCATATGCGGTTTGAGAATGATTTAGATCTCCGCGCAAAGTTTAACGTTTGGGCACTTGCCCAGGGTATCGCTGGCGACTATAAAGATCATGATTATGCACTTGCCATAGCTCGACATAGTATCTACCGTTTGCTTGGCAAGATTTTATTCTATCAAGGGCTACGGCGCTCGGCGCGTCAACTTCCAGCATTAGATCTCGACAATATTGATTCTTCTCAAGTACTACCAACGTTACGCCGTGTTTTTGCTGAAGCTTTGAAAGTGGATTACCATGCTGTCTTTTCCGAGGACTTACCGGATACCGTCTCTTGGCCCGGTGAAGCCGCCAAACGGCTCGCCGCGTTGATTCATGACTTCAATACTCGCGATTTTACAAGCCTGCCGCAGGATGTTGTCGGGACAGTCTTTGAGCGGCTCATCCCACCAGAAGATCGCCACTTACTAGGCCAATACTTTACCAATGAGACCCTATGTGACTTAGGCATTGCTTTCTGCTCCCTATCTTCCGATTCGACTGTAGCGGATCTGACATGCGGTACCGGAACATTCCTTATTCGTGCCTACGACTGTAAACGTTGGCTGGGTAATCACGAACACGCGGCCTTGCTCGCACAACTCTGGGGTATTGATATTGCACCTTTCCCCGCTGAATTAGCCGTTATAAACCTGTTTCGACAGAATCTTACTGCGGCAGGAAACTTTCCACGTATCGCTTGCCGCGATATTCTTACAATCAAGCCAGGCGATACGATCCCATTCCCGCCGCCGAAGATGGACTTAGAAAATCCCCAACAGATTCAAGAGCCGATTCCATTGTTCGATGCTATTGTTGGCAACTTTCCATATGTGAGTGCTGATCAGATCGGGCAGAAAGATGCCAATTATTTAGATTTTATAAGGCGAACGCTAATTGAAGGTTGGTTGGATAAATATCCTGCCCTGTTCTGTTATGCTAATAAAACAGAACAAAAGTCATTTGAGCGCGCGATTGCTGCTGGGAAACACAAGTCAGTCAACTGTGATCGCTTGCAACTCCGCATATCCACGTATGCTGATCTGTACGTTTATCTTTTTATCCATGTAACACGATTTCTCAAACCTGGTGGACGTATGGGCATAATTACTTCTAACGCTTGGCTTGACGTGAATTTTGGATATGCATTACAGCGATTCTTCTGTGACCAGTTCAAGATAGTTGCTATCCTAGAAAGCCGTTGCGAGCCTTGGTTTACGGAAGCATCTGTAAATACTATCTACACTATTGTAGAACGCTGTGAGTCACAGAAAGAGCGCGACAGTCAACTCGTGAAATTTGTTAAAGTCAAAAAGCGACTGGCTGATCTGATCCCTGAAGATCAACAAATAGAAGCCATGAAACGCTGGAAAGGCCTTGAGCGCTTGGTGGATACGGTAGAATCTACCGGACGCAAAGACGCCAAGACAGTGCCGCTTGGTATACTGACAGAGGAAAATGACGACTTTCGCATACGCGTCTGCCGTCAAGGTGAGTTAAGAGTAGAACTGGAACGCGAGCAAAAAACTGTGAAGTGGGGAAAATATCTTCGCGCTCCGCAAGTATTCTTTGACGTTACAGACATAGGTCAGTTTTGCACACTATCGAATATTGCAGGCGTTGCTATGGGAAGCAAGGCTGGTATTAATGAATTTTACCATCTTACCCCCGATCGCGCTAAGGAATTAGGTATCGAGCCAGAGTTCCTTAAGCCATTGCTAAAGTCACCGGGCGAATCCGCATTTATCCCCATCGATAATAAGCAGCTTGCCCTTCGTCTTTTTGTCTGCCGCCTAACAAAAGGTGAGCTAAAGAAACAAGGCAAGACAGGTGCCCTTAAATACATTGAGTGGGGTGAAAAACAAGTATTTCAAAAAGGTGCACAACGTGGATTGACCTGGCCCAATGGAGCGGAAGTAAAGGTTCGCACACCAGGCTGGTATGCTATCCCTGAGCACAGGTCGAAATCCGCCAAGGTATTCTTTGCGCAAGCCTTCAATGACCGCCACTTTCATCGGTTTTCCAAAAATGCAGTGATAGCAGATGCAAGGCTCTATTCATTGACACCTGCCGGTTCGCTATCTGATGAATTAATCGCAGCACTGCTAAATTCTTCTCTTTGTGCTTTATCTTCCGAGATCTTCGGGCGCGTGACTATGGGCGATGGTGTACTAGAATTAAAAGTAGAGGAGGCAAACGACTATCTCCTCGTTCCCGACCTGCGCAAAGCAACAGCAACTAAGAATAAGGAAATTACAAAGGCGTTTGAAATCCTTTGTCAACGTGAAATCGGCAGTGTGTTTGATGAAGTTAAGAAGAAAGATCGACATGTATTGGATTCCGCGATATTGTCGGCTATCGGCTTAGAACCTAAGAAGTATCTAAACCCTATCTATGAGGCGCTGTGCGAGCTCGTGCATGAGCGTATCGGACTTGGAGAACAACGCGGAAAATCGCGGAAGACTAAATCTCGTACCAGTAAGGCCGAGAATACCAGCTTTAAAGAAGTATTGGACGAATATCTGCCTGACGGACCTAAAAGGTTTCCCAAAGACTTATTTTCTATCGAGGCGGCAAAAGGTGAAATGATCGAAGTGCCTCTCCCTAAATCACCCCTTCGTCTAGATATTGTTCTGACAAACGCTGCTTTGTATGATGGAAATAAAATATTTCATGAAGTCAGATTCCCTGCTGAAGGTAAGTTTATTCTGTACTGCCAGCAGGCGGGGCAAACTGTTGCGCAATTGCCTTCTAAAACCGTAGAGATTACAAGAACCGTCGCAAACTATGAAAATTATCTTCGTGACTTGCGCAAAACACTCTATGACGCCTATTATCGTCGGACTCTCGATGTAGCAGTTGCGGCACGTCTTACACAGGCAGCTTTTGATCGTTTTAAATTACCCAAAATATCAAGTTAATAACGGTGATCATATGGCAGATCAAATAATAACAGAAATATCTCTTGGTGAAAGTACAAAACTAATCTTCAGCACAAATGAATGGCGTGGCCGATACTACGCCAGCGTTCGGAAGTTTGTTTCTACTCAGAAATACAATGGACCCACTAAATCTGGCCTATCGATAGACAAGCAATTACTTCGTGAGATTATTATCGCGTTATCTAGCCTAGAACGCTCACTGCCGTCGAAGATTGAACAAGAGATTAAATGTATCCCCAAAAATAGTACAGAATGTATACGAATTGCTACATTGCCCTCGGAAGATGGCGAAACGCTCCCCGCTGTGGATGTGCGTGAATATGTTGATTCGCCAAGGTATCAGGGACCAACAAAACGCGGGTTCCGTTTTCGATGGAACCTTCTACCGGATGTTCTTGCCTGCCTTAGGGAACAAATGAAAGTCATTAGTGAAGGTGAGCGTAATGAACCATCGCTTTTTGGTACCGGCTACTTTGCTGAGCCTGAAAATAATTTACAAACGACTTCTCAAGAAGATAAAATTGATACTATTGTTGAATTGCTTGGTTCACCGTTAAAGACTTTTCCTGATGAATTTTTGGACGGATCTCCTCGTGGTGACAATCAAATAATAATACCTGAAGAACCCCTGAATCTGATTCAGGACAATGCTGGAAATTACTACTTAAAGACCAACGAATGTGTCTTGTGTAAGGTCCGTAATCCAGCCGAAGGGAACTTCATAATGTACTCACAGCTACGCGGACATAAAAAAATCATTATCCCAAAGGAGATGATCCATATTTTTAAGACTGTTAAATCCTACGAAAACTATGTCCGAGCAATTCAATCAAAACTTATTGCTAAAGTTCTTAAAAAGGTCGGCCAACGATCCGTCGCCGAGTACGAAGTTAGAAAAAAGATGGTGGAAGCAGGCCTCCCCTGGCTAAGGGAATCCTAAATATTCCCCTTTATGAGAATTTTTCAAGTGTGTTCCTAATTAATTTTTACTGCAAAAATAGAGTAGCAAGAATAATCCGGCCACCCAAATCCAAGCTGGAATTCCCCAATCTTCAGATGGATGAGATGAAGAATTGAAATGTGTTGTATTAGCTGTATTGGCTGGCACTGTATTAGTTGGCACTGCATAAGATGAACAATGTTCTTGAGGTGAAGTTAAAACCTTTGCCGAATCAATCCTATCAATCCTAAATGTTCTAAATTCGTTTCTTTTATGGCAATATGATTCAACATAATTATGTCCAAGCCTTTCAAAAAACCTGTATGGTTCTATTGTTCTTTTTGTTGGCGGTTCGCTGCCTCCAGTATACACTATGTCAACTTTTAATTTCTTATCGATAGCATTTACTAAATTATTTCCAATTTCCGATGTTGATAGAAAGCTGTGATCAACGTTTCTTTTGGGGGTATGGTTCCAATATTTTAACTCATTAAGTTTGCCCATTAAAAATCCTTTTGTAAATTTATTACCAAGCATTAAATTCATCTGAACTAACAGAAAATAACAGCGTATTTATACTCTCTTAGAAAAATAAAATCAATGCTAGGGTGCCTCACCGAATTGCCTCAAATAAAATGTTACCGAAGGGTTGAGTAAAGGGATATGTTGACTCATAAACTGCTCTGCGCAGAATTTGTCATGACAGTATATGACAAGTCAAGCGTAGTTCAGGACAAATCCATAAAGAGACAATTCTTATTTCTGTTTTGTGTTTACTTTTTGATTTTCTCTTCCGTGAGTGCTAATAATTTAGAAGCAGAAAGTTTGAACGCCTTTGCGAGTTGATAGATTGTTATCAATGAAGGCTGCTTATGGCCGCATTCCATCAGCGAAATGAAGCTCCGGTCGAGATTACTACGCTCAGCGAGTTTCTCCTGTGAAAAGTTATTTGATTTCCTGAGATCTCTTATTACTTCTCCAAACGCCTCTTCGATTGTCAAGTTCGCCTCCTGTTGGAAGAAACCTAACAGAAACGAAGATGATATTCTGTTGACTAATGACAACATTGGTTATATAAATAATTATACTAATTAAGAAATATTAACTTACTTACCAAGTTCAATTACAATCACTGTGGTGTTATGTATGTTTGGAATTGAGTCAAAGCAATTACAGCCTATTCATGATGTAGCAAAGAAGTTAGAACCAAATTACAATCCGGAGAAATTAGGGGCGTGGGGAATCTTATTTCTTTGCTGTGGAGCTTTGGCGGTAAGAAATGATTTGTGGCGTAATAGAGCTAAGAGAAGTGATATTTTCATATGCTCGTCAGATTTGAAAAATATCATTCTGGGATTGAATGTCTGCACAAGCGATGATTATGCTTTACGTTTCAGTGAATTTATTAAGAAATGGTGTAATGACAGTCACGCTTTAGCTGTTGCAGAACAGAGGATGGAAAAATTTAGAAACAAATTCAGCGAACAAAATTTCATCAATTATAAGACATACCTTACTTTAGCTTACGCATTGAACAGTTTTCAGGACACCAGCAGAAAAGAACTTCTAGGCTTCGATTGCAAAACCTGGACTAGTATGTCGGGCTCTTCGACACGTACTTATGATTGGCCTGAATTATTTTTTGCTGCTGGCTTTATTTTAAATAACGAACCAAGCGTGGAATGGCCAAAAATGGCGTCAGCTATTAATACCATGGGCAAATCAGAGAATGTAAATGTGGCTGGATTGTATGAGCAATATGCAGGAGAGAATCCTTTTACTAAAAGTGCAAATGCAAAAATACGCACTGACCAAATCAAAAAAGGTACCAGAATTAAGCTACGTAGCGGTTGGGAAGCAATCGTTGAAAAAAAATGTGATGGCGTAACATTAATTGCCAAAGTATTTGGTGCTTTCACGGAGACAGGCAGTATATATGCGCACGATGTTGTGGCAGCCTATATAGATGGTACATGGGAAGAAATCGAATTGACTGAGGAACAAAAGCAGTCATGTGAACTTGCAAAGTTTTTTAACCAAAGATAACAAAAAAGACTGAACAAGTTTTAATGATTAACGGATGTGCGAGAGGATGAATACAATGCGGTGTGACGTCTGCGACACAGCGATCAAACCCGGAACTGGAGAACGCATAACGCCAGATGTCTTCAGTTATTTGCTTGACAATGGGTTCGGTCTTGATGAGACTAATATTGTGATGCTTACCGATGCTGGTATGCCCCGTTCTGAAGCCGAGGCGGCTCTCAAGAACCAATATCGACAGAGCAAGTCAGACTGGCTTCTCTGTCCCCATTGCGTTGCTGAGGCAATGGCAGTAATGGCTCGGCGGAAAGAATTATGGGTTGCCCCTGATTACCTGGCTGTTACCCGTTCGGCTGAAGAAGTGGGATTGGGATTTGCTATTTTGGGAGCGCCTGTCGCATTGAGCCGTGCGGTTTGGTATGAAAACGTTGAATGGTCCGACGAAGATACGGATCGTCAGATTTATCAAGAGCAGGATGCCCGACTTTGGGATGTAATGTTCGCCGCAGGTGAAACGCTACAATTGAAGATCAATCAGTTTATGAGAAATCAAATTCACAGCTATTCAATACTATGCATTCCCCGCGATGGAGCAAGCACTGACGCTATTCAGGTGAAGCTAGAGATTAGGCCAGTTGAGATACGTGGCCAAAAGTGGCTTTTGATAGACAAATCCAAATTAGAGAAATCAGAAAAGAGCGCTACGAGCGATCACGAACTGGAGAGGGGGATAATTTAAGATATGAAAGAACAAACACAAAAGAAACTGCCGCCTCAATCGAACAAAAAAGAGCTAAAATCAATTCACCAAAAGACAATGTTAGATTTGAGAAGGGCAATTCACAAGTCCGACAAAGCCATGGGGCTGAAACCGAGGGATTAAGTCATGAACATTCCGCAAATGGCAGCACAGGCAAGAGAACACTGGAAAGTGACGAATCCGGAAATCTATCAGCAAATGGTAGAGGACAAGGCACTCGAAGGGGAAAGCGAGGCAGCAGCCAAACTGACAATGAGGGAAATGAAGACCTTGATGTTGGGGGGCTTGACGGAAGCGGAAGCCTGGCAGGAGAGCCGACACCTATTCATCTTCAAGACAGCGGAGCAGATAGCGAAAGCATATCAGCCGGAACGGGACGAGAACGGAATAGTTATACAACCAGACTGGCAACGGGAAGGCGAGCCATTACCGAAGCAGACCTCGATACCGCTCAAGTCAATCAACGCAAAGATAGCCTCATCAATGCTAAAAGAAATGCTTTCAGGGAAAAACGTGCCCAAGAAACCACAGGAGAAGTAAGCCATGAAGAAAATAATCATTATTCTTGCCTTATGTTTTTTAATCATGTCGCCATTGCTGGCACGATTTACACTTACACCGATAAAGACGGCAATACCGTGATCTCAAACACGCCTATGCCCGAAAACTACGAAAAGAAGGCAAAAAGAATAGAATCATACGAGCGTGACTCACCGGCAGCGATAGCAGCGTATCAAATGAAACAAAGAGCGGCAGAAGCTCGAGGATTCCGAGAGTGGCAAAATAGCCAGAGCAATTCCACCCCAACAAAATCGGCGCAAACTTCAAATTATGTCGAATCACAGAAAAAACGCCAAGGAAAAATTGACAACACAGATAAGCTGCGAAAGGAATATTGGGACGAAGTAGAGCGTTGTAGGCGAAATAAATGTAAAGTAAGCCAAAATTTAAGTGATGAATATCACAAAGCCGTAGAAGAAGACCCCCGTACGATTACAACCATAACGACAACTAAAAGAAGCAGAAGATGAAAAATGTTGTAGAGGATAAAAAATGAAAACAAATAAGTTATTCGTCATTGCTTTCATATTAATAATATTATTATTGTCTGGTTCCATTTGTCAAATACAGCCAGGGAATCAATTGTTCCATGCTCCTGGTCTTCCGAAGATAAGGCGGTAATATCTCTGAACGGTATGTTATCCGCTCCGATTGCTGGGAAGACCGATCCCGGATCCGGGGAGATGCCACGGAAACCGGGCCAATACCGGTTTGGATCTGACGCTCGGGTAAGTAGCCGTTGCGCACAACGCGCTGATGACCCTCTTGATCCTTTAAATCTTTATATTGATTTAAAACCGTCTCGATCTCCATCTCCAATGCCTGGGCTAATAAATCCCTGGCGCCTTGTCGTAATATCCCGGTTAAGGGATCATCTATAAAAGTCTCTTGCTTATTGACCTGAACTACATTACCTTTTCTCATGGTGTGTGTATCCTTTCCTTTTATTTTTTGGCCGACTGACTGTCGCGAAACAACCAGCCGGTGGATACACCACCTATCTTCCTAAACACAACTTTTGTTTATATCTCCCATGGATTTGGGTTTTCCCAAGAAATACCTACCCATCTCAAGACATCTTTAACCCAATAGCAGCAGTTGTACTTGGTCTTACTATAATCTGGATGAGGCATCTTATCTGCAATTGCTGATACTTTATCGTCAAGATCATATTTGTCATATACCACTGTAGTTTTAGGATTCTTGATTGGATTTGATGGTGATTTTGCTGGACTATATACTTGATTATCATATTGAAAATCCCATGTTCTTTTTGTGCCATCACATTTTTCAACAATCAAGACACAATGAACATAGCCACCTGACTTTACTTTCATGTCTAGCGATCTAGTAAAAACAGAAATACGCTCTCCATCCGGGTCCACATAATTCACCGGATTGTTTTTTGTGTATGCATAGAGATTAAAATCTCCGCCGTCAAACCCAATCGGATCCTTCGTCACAAACCTGCCGACTTTGGGATCATAATATCTTTTCGCCGCCGCTCCGATCCGGTCGCTGCGCAGTTTAATCTGGCTGGCCGACTCCTCACCGGAAACGTATAAAACCTT
>Ga0255341_1003765_pt1 | contig 16688 bp, 4 predicted proteins | sample wastewater_treat_8_FD_192418 | JGI IMG/M metagenome (GOLD analysis project Ga0255341, IMG submission 192418) | Wastewater microbial communities from Lulu Island WWTP, Vancouver, Canada - plant12 | ecosystem: Engineered > WWTP > Wastewater > Unclassified | place: Canada: Vancouver, British...
GGCTCTCCCGTGGAACACGCAACCGTCGGGTTCCAGAAGGACATCAAGCCGGGCCAGTACGTTGACCAGCTTCTTCAGACGGTGAAGATGGACGGGCTGGGGATGGGGCAGGCCCGGGTGCGTCCGTCGGCAGGGACGCTCGACATTCTTGTGAGTGCGCACGACGATCAGGGTCACAGAGCGGATCTCTATCAGACTCTCGGAGTTCAGAATGTGGAGGAGTCTGTTCTCCTTCGCACAGACAAGGCCGTCGCCGCAGTCGGGCAGGAGCTGCGTCTCACTGTGCTCTCATCGCAGCGGTCGGGCTATGTGTACGTGGATGCCGTCAAAGACGGACAGACTGTGCTGACGCGCACGCTGCCGTTCGCCGCCGGCGCGGGCTCCATGGAGCTTCCCCTGACGGCGGACATGGCGGGGACGCTCGAAGTCCACGCCTATCGCATCTCCCGGACGGGGAATATCATCCGCGACACGCGCACCGTGTACGTTCAGCCCGCCGATGAGATGCGGATCAAGGTGACCGCCGACAGGGGGCAGTACCTTCCGGGCGGCCCGGCGAAGCTCGATTTCACCGTTACCGACAGGCGGGGCAGGGGGCTGGCCGCGGCGCTCGGCGTGTCTATTGTTGACGAGAGCGTCTACGCTCTGCAGGAGCTTCAGCCGGGACTCGAGCGCATCTACTTTATGCTCGAAAAGGAGCTGGCCGAGCCGAAGTTCGAGATTCATGGCATCACCCCCGGCGACATCGTGCGGCCTGTAACGGGAGAAAAGGGCGCTCTGGAACCCGGTAAGCAGCAGGCCACGAAAGCCCTCTTCGCCGCGGTGCAGAAGGAGAAGCTGGAGGCGGCAACGCCGGTCTTTACGCTCAATCAGGACAGCTACGCCGCGAAGATCGAGAAGGCGCGCGAGGAACTCGCGAAGAGGGCAAAGGCCGACTGCGAAGCAGTCGCAAGAGCCATACGCGCGTTTTACCAGGCGTCGCCTAAGGCGAATCTGGATGAGTTGGGTGGCATTCACTACCTTGTCCGTGAGGGCAAGCTGCCGAAGAGCGTACTCACGGACGAGTGGGGCAGGGCGTATGAGTTCCAGGCGAGCCCGTGGGGAGGCTACCGGCAGGGGCTGGCAATGCGCAGCACGGGCCCTGATGGGCGCAAGGGCAATGTGGACGATATCGTCGTGCGCAGCTTCCCGGAGGCGCAACAGGATCCGCAGTTGATCGCGAACGCACGGGTTTGGGAAGAAGAGGAAGACAAAGCGAAGCTGTGGTTCGATGGTCTCGGCGGTTTCGGTGGCGGCATCAACCGGCGCGGTCTGGGGATGGAAGTACCGGCTGCGGCCGATGCCGCGGTTCTCGATGCGGTCGTGACGGGCGATCTGACCGATAAGGCCGTCGTGTTTGCCAGAAGCTCTTCCTCGCCCGCCGAAGGGGGCAGACCGCAAGTCCGTGTTCGTGAGTTCTTCCCCGAGACTCTCTACTTCAACCCCGCAGTCATCACCGACGACCGCGGCCGCGCCAGCGTCACGCTCGACATGGCCGATTCCATTACGAGCTGGCGTCTCACCGCCATGGGCTCGTCGCTGAACGGGCTGCTCGGCTCGACAACGCAGGGCATCAAGGTTTTCCAGGACTTCTTCATAGACATTGACCTCCCCGTCGCGCTCACCCAGAACGACGAGGTATCGGTGCCCATCGCGGTGTACAACTACCTTCCGAAGGAACAGAAGGTCGAGCTGGTGCTCACGAAGGAGCCGTGGTTCGAGCTGGAAGGAACAGAGAAGCAGGTTCTGCTGATCGAGGCGAACCAGGTCCGGGCCGTCCACTATCGCATTAAGGTGAAACAGATCGGCTGGCACAAGCTCACCGTTCACGCGTACGGCAGCAAGATGAACGACGCCATCCGCCGCGAGATAGAGGTTGTCCCGGACGGGCAGCGCTTCGACGACAGCATCAACGACCGCCTCGAAAAGGACGTGACGCGCACCGTAACCATCCCCGCCAGCGCAATAGACGGGGCCAGCAACATCCTTGTGAAGGTGTATCCCGGAATCTTCAGCCAGGTAGTGGAGGGCATGGATAGCCTGCTGAGAATGCCGTTCGGCTGCTTCGAGCAGACCTCGAGCGCGACCTACCCGAATGTGCTTGTTCTGGGGTATCTCCGCTCCACGAAGCAGTCCACGCCCGAAGTGCAGATGAAGGCGGAGCAGTACATCAACCTCGGCTATCAGCGGCTGCTTTCGTACGAAGTGCCGGGCGGCGGCTTCGAGTGGTTCGGCAACGCGCCCGCCAACCAGGTGCTGACGGCCTACGGGTTGCTCGAGTTCAGCGACATGAGCAAGGTGTACGAGGTGGATCCGGCGGTCATCGAGCGCACGCAGAAGTGGCTGGTCTCCAAGCAGGCGGCAGACGGGACGTGGACACCGGACAAGGGCGGCATCGCGGAGGGCGCCATCAACCGACAGACCGACGACTTCCGGACAACCGCGTACGTCCTCTGGGCGCTGGCGTCGTCGGGTGAAAGCGGGGGCGCCGTTTCGAAGGGGCTGTCGTATCTCACGGCCAACTGGTCAAAGGTGGATGACCCTTACGCTCTTGCGCTGGCAGCCAACGCGTTCCTGGCCTCCCCGGACGGCAAGAGCAAGTGCATTGACATGTGCCAGAAGCTGGCCGACTTGCGCCAGAAGGACGAGCGCGGAGTGTACTGGACAACGAAGGGCAACACCGCCGTAAGCTCAACCGGCCAGACGGCGGATATCGAGACCACGGCCCTCGCCGCCCTCGCGCTGGCGCAGACCGGACGTTACAACGACATCGTGACCGATGCGCTGACATTCCTGATCAAATCGAAAGACCCGCACGGAACCTGGGGCAGCACTCAGGCCACGATCTTCTCGCTGAAGGCGCTCATCTCTTCGATGGAGAACCGCACGCAGGAGATCAACGCGGACGTAACCGTGCTTGTGAACGGCAAAGAAGCCGGCAGCTTCAAGATCACGCCCGAGAACAGCGACGTGCTGCGGCAGGTGGACTGCAAGAAGTTCATTCAGGAAGGCGACAACAAGGTCGAGATCCGGTTCAGCGGCAAGGGTTCGTCTCTCTTCCAGATCAGCAGCTATTACTACCTGCCCTGGGTCCGCGGCATTCCTGCCCGGAAGAAGGAGATGGAGATAGACGTCAGCTACGACCGAACCCAGCTCGATGCGAACGACGTTGTCACGAGCACGGTCACTGTCGCATTCAACGGTCTGGCGGACGGCCGGAATGGGACGGCGAACATGGTGATTGTGGATCTCGGCACGCCTCCCGGGTTCGAAGTGATGGCCGAAGACCTGGAACAGCTCGTAAAGGACAAGACCTTCCAGAAATACAGCCTCACCGGGCGGCAGGCGATCATCTACATCGAAAAGGTCGAATCCGGCAAGCCGCTGACGTTCAAGTATCGCCTGAAGGCGAAGTTCCCCATCCGCGCCAAAACGCCGGAGTCGGTGGTGTATCAGTACTACAACCCGGAGGCGCGCGGTGTCGCCGCTCCGGTGGAGATGGTCGTCCGGTAGCCTCCCGGCGGCCTTTGAGTCCCGGGAGCCGCAGCCTGAGCGCCGCGGCTCCTTCGCCTCTCTCCGGGCCTGCTGCTGAAGGGCGTCCGGCGAATGCGCGCCAGTCCCTTGAGTTTTGGGGCCTGTTTGAGGTAGCATTGCCGCGCGGAGCCCTTCGCCGCGCTTTGGAGTCACTCAATGGCAGGTCTGCTTCCTCCAGTTTCCGCGGATAATCTCGACGCGTCCTGTGCCGGCTGGCAGGGCTGGGATGCGCGTGTCTTCCGCGCGCGAGCCGCCCTCTCAACGGGCGAGCGCATCGAACTCGTTCTGCCACCGGCGCGCAAAGACTCTCCCGCGGAGCGACGAGAAGCAGAAACCCAGGGCGTGCGGCTTGTTATCGAGACGTCCGAAGCCCCGGCCACGCGAGCGTACGACGAGACGATCACTCTCCATCTGCCCGATGGCGCATCGCTCACCGATCTGCTTATGGGCTCGGAGTTCGAGGGCGGCCCTCTCGACGGGTTCCGCGCGCATCCGCTTCCGTTCAAGGTGGGGCTTGACGGGGCGGACCAGTCTTTCAACCTGTCGGGACTTGCCACATTCAGCGGCTTTGCCGAGGGCTGGATTGTTGAAGACGGAAATCGCGGCCTGCTGGTGATGCGACTCCCGTCGCCCGACCCCGACACGTGTTTCGTCCCTCTCGCCGTGCGCGAAGAAGGCGGGCGGCGCGTTGTCCAGATCGGCTCGGTGGGCCCGGACGGAGACTGCCATCGCACGCGCAGCCCGTACCTCCATCGCGCGTTCGCCGGTGGCGCGGTGCGCTTCCCCGCCACCCGCTGCGTCTTCTTCGATGGCGGTTGGGAAGAAGGCGTCCGGCTGTTTCGCGCGATGCTGGTCAGGACGCTGGCCGGGCGGCTGGAGGGATATCGAGCGCTGCCCGTTACCTACAACACCTATCACGATTTCGGTCCTTCCTACTCGCGCGCAGACCTGATCCGGGCAATGAAGCGCGTTAGCGAACTCGGCGCCGGACTCATCCACCTCGACCCCGGATGGGAGACGGTGTGGGGCTCCACCGCCTGGGACGAGCAGCGTCTGGGGCCGCCCGAGCAGATCGTCGCTGATGCGGCAGCATATGGTCTAAACGTGGGTTGTTGGACATCCCTGCACACCACGGACCCGGAGATTGCCGAAGGCTGCTACGCCCTCGGACCGGACGGCGATCGCTGCATCGCTGAGGATTTCGGGGAGGTGAAGCTGTACGGCGTCTGTCCCGCAAGCCGTTGGGCGGAGGTCTATCGGGAGAACCTTGGCCGCCTCATCCGCGCGGGCTTTGTATTCGTCAACTCCGATTTTCACGACTGGCCGTGGCCGGGAACCTCGTGCCACGACCAGTCGCACGGGCATGCTGTGCCATTGTCCAGACCAGATTGGTGTGAGGCGCTGAACAGGATGTTCGCGCAGCTTCACGAAAGCGGCGGCCCGGTCACAATCGAGATGCACGATCATGTCGAGTCCGGCGAATACCGCACTCCGGTCTGGTATCTCTATTCCCGGCCCGGAAGCTACGATGAGAAGTGGGCGTATGAGTTTATGTGGAAAACTTATTCAGACCTGCTCTCGCAAAAGCTGTTTGCTCTCTACCACCTGCGCAAAGCCGAACCCGTCCCGCTGTTCCTGCACATGAACATGATCTCCGACAACGAAAATGCGCTCGCGTTCTGGTACGTCGCGTCGTGCGTCCATCATATCGGGGTGGGGGGAGCGCTGAAGGCATCACCTGCCGTCTTCGAGGGATACCGGCGGGCGATTGCGCTCTACAACAGGCATTTCGAGGAGTTCACACAGGGGCAGTTCATCGGGATTGACGAGCTTGCGCATCTCCACATTCATCCGAATCGGCTCTCAGCAGTGCTCGTCTGTTTCAACCTGAAGGACGCACCTGAGGAGAGGGATATCCAGCTTGATATCGGCCGTGCCGCGCCCGACGTTGCGGCGATGGGCCTGCAGAGCGACGCCGCTGTGCAGACCGGCGGCGACGGCTGGTGTGTGCGGGCCTGCGTTGGCGCGAAGGATGTTTCGGTCATCTCCTTGAAGTTCCTGCCATAGCTACTGCCCCGGGTGGCCGGCCGGGGGCATGATCACGGAAGCGAGGCATATTATGTTCATAAAAGGAATCAGCTACTGGTCGTTTCCAGGCGGCCTGGAAGGCGCCCTGCCGGTTGCCGGTGCGTTCGAGAGGGCAAAGAAGGCGGGGTTCGAATCCATCGAAGTCTGCCTGTCGCCCGCGGGGGACCTGACCGCGCGAACGACCGAAGCCCAGGCCAAACAGACTCTGCGCCAGGCAAAGGACGCCGGCATCCAGATTTCTTCGGTGGCCTGCGCCATATTCTGGGAAAAGTCTCTCACAGACGAAGACGCGGCCGTGCGCAAGGAGGGCTTTGACCTTGCGAGAAGCCTCATTGATCTGGCTCACTGGCTCGAAGCTGACGCTGTTCTTGTGATACCGGGCGCGGTGGATGTGTTCTTCCTGCCCGCGCCGCCTGTTGACTACCAGACAGTGTACGGCCGCGCCACGGATGCCATCGGCGCGCTGGAACCTCATGCGAGGGCCGCCGGGGTGGCGCTGGCCGTCGAGAACGTCTGGAGCAAGTTTCTGGTGGACCCGCTCGCAATGCGGACATTCATTGATCAGTTCGGCTCGCCATGGGTCGGCAGCTATCTGGATGTCGGCAACTGCATGGTCAACGGATACCCGGAACACTGGATCACCATGCTCGGCCACCGCATCAAGCGCGTGCATCTCAAGGACTTCCGGCGCGACGTCGGCACGGCTGGTGGGTTTGTGGACCTGCTGGCGGGGGACGTGAACTGGCCGGGAGTGATCTCAGCGCTGAACGACGCGGGCTACAGCGGCTATCTCACGGCCGAGATGATCCCCGGGTACAAGCACTACCCGGAGGTGCTTATCGAGAACACCTCCCGGGCAATGGATGCCATTCTGGGCCGCCGCGCGTAGGACGCGGCGGCCTCAAACGGCTGGCTACTGAAGGATGAAATAACGCGTCCCCTGAACGGTCGTCGTGTCGTCCAGGAACACCTCGACCTTCCACTGCCCGAGCAGTCTCTGAGCGCCGGTTCCAGCGAGCGGCACGTCCACGGAGACTTGCTGCGGATACCCGTCGCCAGGCGCCGAGAACGCGGTCGTGAACTGCTGGTACAGATGACCTGACGGCGTCCACCAGCGGGTGGTCTGCACATGCGCGCCCGGTCCCAGTCCGCGCCAGGTGGCCCTTGCGCGCAGGCCGTAGAAGTCATAGGCGCCAAACGGGCCGTCCGGATACAGCAGGCCTGTTCCCATCTCGAGTCCGAAGATTCGCAGCTCGTCACACCGAACGAAGGGAATGGTGAGGCAGTGAATGCGGCCGCTCGCTGATCCGAACATCAGCCGCGACGCCTGCCGGTGCACTACCGGATCGCCAACCGCGCTTGCTATGAGAATATAGCTGCCCGCGCCCGTTGTCTCCGAGAGTTCCCATATCTTGCCGTCGGACGCCCCCACGTACATCTTGCCGGCGATGTCCGAAAGAACCACCTGGCTAGGGCTCTGAACCTGCGCATATCCCGAGCCGGAGCCCCAGGCGGGGTTGATGGCCGCTGACGAGCCCTGATCCAGAATGCTCCAGACCTTGCCGTCCTCGTCGGCAAGGAACAGCATCGAGCCTGTATAGTGAACCCACGGCGCGCCGTAGGGCTCTCCTCCGAACGGGAAACTCCATACAACCTGTCCGGTTGTGGTGTTGACCTTGTAGAGCACTCCCGCGTCGCTGGCGACGTAGACCGCCGCGCCGTCCAGACTCGTTGTGGGCGAGCCCGATATGTGCCCGAGAGTCAGGCTCCATAGCATCTGCCCGTTTGTGGTGTCCAGTGCCCAGAGACTCGGCTGTGACGCGCCCACGCCCGCATAACTCGCGAACACCGCGATGTTCGCGGCCGTGTTGATTGCGGGCGAACCCGGGATGATATCGAGGTTGCCGGGCGCGAACCGCCAGGCCTCCTGCCCTGTTGCGCCATCCAGGGCAACAAGCATGTTCCCGGTAGGCGTGGAAGTGTTATACGTGGGCGCCAGGATCAGCGTCCGGGTCTGGCCCGCGAACGGGCCGGCTGTTACCGGGGCCCATATCTGGCCCGCTACCTTCCCGACGATCTGATTGCCCGAACCCAGCGAGACCGACCACACCGGCTGTCCGTCGGCGGCGTTGTAAGCGTAAACGTATGTGTCCTGCGAGCCCGTGAACACAAGCTGTCCGGTGTATCCGGCGACATACGGCGACACAGGCGGCCGCCCGGAGATGGCTCCGCCGGTCTCGGCAGGGGTGAATCGCGGCAGGCCGTCGCTGGAGAGGAAGGAGTGGAGGCGGCGGTCGTTCGATCCGGCGAAGACCGTCCCCGTCTGGACGAGTACGCTGGGAGCCGCAAGAGCCGCAGCTCCGGTCGAGTAGTTCCACATGTTGACGCCGCTGAACGAGTTCAGTACGGCGACAATCGGGTTGTTCTCGGAGAGTTGGTCCAGTTCATCAGCGCTTGTCAGGCGGTAATACACGATCTGTCCAAGCGCATAGGTTGACGGATCGGTCCATGTTTGGCCGGCCTCCGCCGTGCTGGCGCTGGCCCAGGGGCCGCTGCCGGAGCCCGACTTCTCGACCACGGTGGTCTGAGCCCCCTCGCCCTTGATCCAGGTGAGGGTCATTATGCCATTTGCCCCCGTTCCCGTGACAAGCCTCGGGGGCAGAGGTTTCCCGACCCTGATGAGATAGGGGCCGAGCGTGAGGGTGACGCTGTTCGGAGTCCCCTCGGAGTTCTCGCTCTGGACATGAAGATACCAGCTATTCGATGAGGTTCCATACAGCGCGAGGCCGCCAGACGTCCACGCTTGCTCGGACCCGTCGAATGTGTGCGTTGGCTGTGTGTTCCATGTGTAGTTTAGAGCGCTCGGCTTGCCGCCCGTTCCGAAACCGAGTGTGTTCGTGAACGTGAACGCTGAATCTCCAGCGTACATCTGACCTGTGCTGCGGTCGCAGGTGACGTTCTCCGCTGTGGGCGCCGGAGGCAATGTGCAGACCGCCTGAGCCGCGCTTGCGGGGCTTTCCACGCCGTCAGCATTGCGTGACTTCGCAATCAGCGTGTACGTCACGTTCGACTGCAGGCCGGTGCTGATCCACGAAGTATGCGCGCCTGCTGTCCACCCGGAGTCCGTCGTATCAGTCTGGTTGAGGACGATCGTGGCCGTCTGGCCTTCGGGCGCATTGGTGAGCGCGCCGGATGTCTGGGCTGCTATCGTTGCCTCCGTGACAGCGCCTATGGTGAGGGTGGGGGTCTCGGCGAGCGTTCGCGTTGCGACAGGTCCTTGCCAGTCGGTGTAATTGTGCCACGCGCCGCGCGCCTCTGCCGTGTTGTCGCGCGCCTGAATGTAGTAGGAATACGCTGTGTTCGGGGTCAGCGAGTTGTCGGTTGCGCTGGTGTTCGCGCCCCAGTCCGCCACGACAGTGCCCGACGTGGACCCCCGCCGCACCTGCACACCGACCGCGCCCGCCCGGTACCAGTTGGCGTTGACGTCCGAGGAACTCGAGTTGATGGACTCTGTCGCGCCGTCTGCCGCCGAGGGTCCAGACCCGCTATCCAGCGGCACCATGAGCGCCAGAGAGACCGACGTTGCCGCTGGGGTGGCCGTTGTGATCGCGGGTGCCCCGGGAGCGGCGTTGTCAACGAACATATCGAAGTAGTTCGACCCGCCCGTGTTGTTCCACTGGGTCGAGGCCCGCCCTGTTTGCGACAGCGTCTGGAAGTGGTGCCGCACGTGTCCTGCCTGTGTGGCCGTATGGCTCCAACTCGCAGTGGTAGAGCCAGTCCCGACAGGCAGCCAGCCCGGGCCGGGGTCAATGTTGTTGGAGCCCCACGAACGGGTTCTGACCGTCCACGTCGCCGGACCGCCGGACATCCCCGCCGTGCCCGTAACAGCCACGGACGGGTTGTTGGCGAATATCTGGGCACCCGGCGCCGGGTTGTTCGCCGCGCCATTGATGGTTGATATCTGGAAGGTCGGCGTCCAGTCATCCTTGCGCCATGTCAGGCCGGTTGTGTCTGTGCTTCCGCCTGAGTCGTCCGCGAACCGGAGAGAGAAGCCGAAGCCTCCACCTTCGTCGTGAACTTTCACGAGCAGCCGGTTCCACCCGGCGTTCAGCGTTACGAGTGTCGAGTTCGCGTCGTAGACGTGCCCTCGCGGGCTGAGATACTCGTGGACTTTCACGCCGTTCAGCCAGATCCGGAGCTGATCGTCCGACCCGGTGAACATGTAGACGTTCTTCGCCGTGGCTGTGTAGACGTAGCTCCATGCATACGCCGTGCAATTGTCCGGCGCCCCGAATACCGTGTCCATGTCTATGTAGCTGCCCGCCGAGTCGTGGCTCTGCCAGGAATCCCCGTTCAGAGAGACAGCGGATGACGCCCAAAGCGACGCTTCATCCACACCGAGGCTGTTAGTTTCAATGCTGGTGCTGCTGTAAGGGCCGATGAGCAGCCAGCCCTTCTGGTAGTTGTGCGACGGGATGACTGTAACGGTTTCGGAGTGCGTCGGGCCGAACCAGGCCACACCGTCGCGGACCATGCGCCAGTCGGTGGTGTACGTTCCGGGCGCGGGGGCCGTCATTGTGAAAGTGAACGTGTACGTGTTGCCCGGGCGCACATCGCCCGAAATGGTGAACCGCGTGGAACCTGTGAACGGGTCGCTGTCGCCTGCAGCCCCGAGCCGGAATGCCCGCCCCTCGCGCCAGAGCACGCCCCTGTTGCGGAATGTCACGCTGACGGTGTACGACTGTCCCTCTGTCATTGTGGACGGAATAGTGTCGCTCACATATTCGCAGGAGTACTTGTCCCATGTCGGGGATGTTCCGAAGTAGGCGCAGATGCCGTTGTACATCCCCCACATCGCCACCGACCGGAAGAAGTCGTCCGTCAGATAGATGGCATCCTTATCGCACTTGTCATGGAATGCGAGTTCCACGAGACAGGCCGGCCGGTTGGGTATGCGAATCTCGCCAAAGCCCCCGGCGGCGTCCTTGACGCCCCTGTTGGCGAGGCTGCTGTCATACATGTCATATATGGCATTCAACGTGTTGTTGTGAACACTCAGCGCCAGATTGTAGCTGTTCGTTTCGTGGGCCGGGTAGTCCATGGCGGTGTCGCGGTAAGTCTCCATCCCGGTGCCGCCGCCGGCATTCGTGTGGTGGGCGATGTAGATCTCCGAGCCCCGGTAGTCCGCGAACTTCGGCCGTGCCCGGATGTCGTCGCTGTTGCGGCCGGTTGCCGTCTCCTCTCCGCAGTTGCCGGTGTAACTCGCCCAGACAGAGCAGGGCAGGCCGTTCGAACGAAGCCAGGAGTAGGCAGCCATCTTCCAGTAAGGAAGGCCCTCGTACGGGTTGCAGCAATGGCTTTCGTTCAACTCCCTCGGTACATGGACCGTCGCTCCGTCCTGGGTGAGATACTGGTACAGGAACTGCATCAGCCGAATGGAGTTGGTGTCCTCGAGCACGGCCTCCCCGTACCCACACGGGTCCGTGCGCTGCCAGTACCAGCCCGAGCCGTTCCAGAAGCGCCCGTGCGAAGGACCAATCGTGATATTCCTGCCGCCGAGCCCGGCGAGTCCCACGGACTTCGGAATCACTGTGGGCGCCGAGACACCAACCGGTTCGGACACAGGGAGATAAGTTGACAGAAGCTGTCCCTTGCACGTCAACTGGACGGCAGTGATGGCGGGGAAGTCGCCGACCGTGGAGTGGAACTGCTTGCTTATGCCGAACAGCCGCGCCTCGTCGAGACCTTTCAGCACCTCGGCGGACATGTCCACGCTGAGCGTTTCGCCGTCAAGAGCCGCTTTCACGAGTTTGGCGGAAAGCGGAATCGCGCTCTCGTATCCCTGGGCGGCCTCCTCCATGGTGGGGCCGGCGATCAGCGCCTCGACGGCGGCGACCGGCAGCTGTACCCCGTCGGGCACTTCTCTATACACCGGCATCAACTCGCCGTCCAGATAGTAACGCACCTGTATCGCGGCGGCAGAAGCCGCGCACACGCAAGCGCTCAGAGCGACTGCAATCAGCAAGATAGCGATTCTTTTTCGGGTCATTGTAGAGTTCCTGTTCCCCGACTCAATCGAAGCAAAGCACAGCAGCCGCGCATGAACTGGCGCCAGCCAGAGCCACGCTAGTTGTCCGTACAAACCTTGTCATCTCTGATTTGACCTGGAGAGGTGACGGCCGAATGACGCGCCTCCTCTCCAGTGTATCATTTGTCACGGCAACGGAACGGCGACCTTATAGATGCGGCCGTCGGCGGCGCCCACATAGAGTTGACCGTCGTCCGTCCCGAGAACCGGGTCGCCGATGGTGCCCGCCGCCGCGCCGAGCGACTTCGTCTTCGTCGCACCGGTGTCCATGACGATCTCGTAGATGGCGCCGCCCGAGGCGCCCACGTAGAGCTTGCCCGATGCGCCCACAACCGGGATGGAAGGCAGGGACACGGAAACCGGCCAGGGCGAGCCAGCCGATGCGCCGTTCGAAGCGCTCAGTTTGTGAACCTTGCTGCTCGTCGACACGAACAGCGTAGCGCCAGCCGGCCACGGAGCGCCGAACACCGCCCCGTCCCCCAGAGCGTTCGTCCAGAGCGCCGGGCTCGTGCCGTTTGCCGTCGAGAACGCATACACCGTCCCATCGTCATTGCCTACGTACAGCACCGATCCATCAGCCGATAGCGCTGGTGCGGAACTGATGCTGCCCGCGTCACTGCGGCTCCATATTACCGCGCCGTTCGTCAGGTTGACAGCCCAGATGCTCGGGCTCCCCGAGAAGGAGTAGCTCGTGAAATAGGCGATATTGCCGTAGATCACCGGGCTGCCCGTCACCGTCGCCAGGGTCCCCGGAGTCGTCGTCCAGAGAACCTCCCCGTCCGCCATGTCCATCGCAACGAAGCTGTTGTTCACGCTGTTGTCATACGTCCCGACAACCACGATGTTGCGCGGGTTGGTCTTGCCTTCAGGCAGATTGCTGATGGTCACGAGCAGCTTGCCGCCCGGCTTAACTTTGACCGCGTACCCGGCCGTCACCGCCTGCTGAGTCCACGCCGGCGCCCAGTCCGACGACTCATACTTGCGGGCGTACACGTTTCCGTCCAGCGAGGACGCGAACACCATCGGGTTCGGAAGCCCGTAGGCCGCGAAGTCCCGGATGGGCGCCGTGCGGTCGAGCACTGTGTTCACCGTGCCGACGGGGCCAAACAGCATGTCCCCGTCGCCCGTCTCCATCCCGTGGAGCCGGTAGTCGTTCGAGCCGGCGAACACGCCGGTAGCCGCCGGAGAACCGACATTCGGAATCAGCCCCGGCGCCGCCATGGAGGATGCCCCGGTCGTGTAGATCCACGCCGTGCCATCGAGCGTCTTGCGCGCGCTGATGGTGTCGGTGCTCACATTGCCGGCGGTGTCGCTTGTCGTGACCGTGTAGGTGGCCACGTCGCCTGCCGCGAGTTCGGTCTGCGCCTCAGTGTCAACGACCGCGCCTGCGGCGGACAGCGGGCCGCTGTCGAAGCCGTTGAACGCCGTGCGGGACACCGTGTAGGGCGCGGATGTCAGTCCGGACTGGTTTGCGCCGCTGTCGCTGCCCGCCTCGAAGTTGATCGTGATGCCGCTCGAGTTCGACGTGGTCGAAACAGCGGGCGCGGCGGAAGGAGCGGTGCCGTCATACTTGTATGTGAACACCGTCACCGGGTCCGACCAGTTGCCGGCGTTGTCCTGCGTCTGCACGCGGAGGTAGTACGTCCCGTCGGCGGTGACTGCCGGGCTGATGTCAGTGGAGTCGGTCCCGGTGACCGGCGCGCCGTCCGAAATCGTCCCGAAGTAGTAGCGGTAGCGCTGGCTGGAACCCAGGGCCTTCAGTCCCGACGCCGTATCCTCCGCGCCGCTGAGCGTGAATGTGGGAGCGTTCCCGTTGCGCCACTCTTCGCTCGCTTTGCCGTCGCTGCAGCTTGCGCCCGGGTTGGTGGGCTTTGTGGCGTCCACCTTGAACCCAGTGCCAGCCGACCAGCCCTGGCCGCCATTAAGATTGGCGGCCGTTGTGCCGCTGGATTCGCCGAAGCGGTAGTAGGCCCAGGGGCTGTGCGCGAGCACGTGCTGGCGGTACGTCTCCGCATTAGTGCGCGCGGCGTAGTGCGCCTGGATATCGGTCTGACTCAGCGGGCGGTCGTAGATCGCGAACTCGTCCATGCCGCCCGCATAGTAGGCGTCACCCGTCCAGTTGCTGCGGCCGATGTAGTTGAGTGTGCGGTTCAGCGGGTTGGGCATGTAGAGTGTGCCCGACGCAAGCAGGGTTCCATCACGATAGATTCTTGCGGTGCGGTTGCTGTCGAGAACAGCCGCATAGTGATGCCACTCGTTGTTGATGATTGCGCCCGCGGCGGTGACTGTGCTGGCGGCGGCGTCGTCACGCACCTCGAAGATGAGGTTGGAACTCGTCCCGGATCGGTACAGAAGTATGTTGTCGCTCGGAGCCCCGTTGCCGAAATCCAGGAACCGGGCAAAGCTGTTCGAGGCCGTCGGATTGGCCCAGAACTCGATGGTCATCCCGCTGCCGAAGCTGTCGTTGAACGCGGGCAGAGCGACATGGTCGTCCGTCCCGTCGAAGCTAGCGGACGTGTTGCCGGTGACTCCGCCCGACTGGCCCAGCGTCACACCGCCGGTGTATGCCCCGTTGCGGGCCGACTGCGAGACGCCGTCCAGCACTCCCACGCGGTAGTACCACTGGCCGTCCGCAAGTATTCCGGGCGTGTGCGAAATGCCCGCGCCCGCCACGTAGTCCGTATCAACAGCAGGAGACCCGAAAGCCGAGTCGTCGTCCACCTGCAGCCGGTAGTTGCTCTGCGCGTTAGGGTCGGCGTCAGCATAAGTCCACGCCAGGGCGGGGGTGTTGTCAGTCGTCCAGGGGTTCCCTGCGAGACTGGCATTTGCCGCGGTGGGTGGGGTGTTCAGTACTTTGTAAGACCGGTATCCCCACCCGCCGCCGCTGCCTCCGAACCGCCGGTCGTGGTTGTCGCTCTCCTGCGCGACGTCGTTCTTGACGCGCAGGCAGGCGTAGTACGTCTGCGGGTACCCATGGGCCAGCGTGTAATCCGTGTACCAGCTCTGGCTGCCAGTGTCCCAGGTCATCAGGCCGGCTGTAAGGATATCCCACGAACTCTGGCTGGTCGCAAGCCACGCGACTCCTGACAGCCCTTCGTTGACGTGGTGAATCCGCAGCCAGTCCACATACACCGTCTGGCCGTTGGCGGCTCCCACGGCAACGGGGTCGAGCCGCACTTGATAGATGGTCCCGCTCCACGACGTCGGCAGTGCTATCCGGTAAACGTGCCACTGGCCGTCACTGATGATGCTCCACTCCACACGCCGTTCTGCGCTGAATCCGCCGACGCTGCTCGACCAGAACATCTCGGCAGTGCTCCCGCCACTGCTGGCCATGCGAATCGTCATATACTTGCACGTGGCGGCATTGATGGCGAGTCCGTTGGAACTGACGCAATGGGGGTCTCCACCCGTAACGTTGATGCGCAAGCGGTCGTTCGAGTCCTCTTGAGTCACGGTGCAGGCGTTGGCGGGTTGCCAGCCCTGGGCAGTCGTGCCGTCCCAGTCCCAGGCGTACGAATTGCCCGTTCCCCAACTGTCCGCGCCTGCGACGGAAAACCGGACCGTCTCGCCCTTCTTCTTTCCGCCGGTGTCCCACCCGTCCGTGGCCCCGGGCGTCTTCCGGCTCAGGCGTGTCCATGTGCGCATGTTGGCGTTGCTGAAGTTCCACTTGTCCCCGAACCAGGACACCCCTTCGTACACCATCTGGAAGTCTTCGTTGTAGTCACCCGTGGTGGTGGGGCGCATGTTGAAGTAGAGGTCCATGGTGCCGCCGGGGCCTGTGCCGGGGCCATTGTTGACACGGTCGCCGTTGTACCAGCCGGGCCCGCTCGTGACACCGCCGGTGTGGGCGAATCGGATAGACGCTCCCCAGCTCCCCCAAGCCGAGGACGGATTGCTCATAAGGTAGCGCCATTGGTACACGTTGCCGGCGTACATGTAGCTCTCAGTGGATTTGCCGGCATACGTAGCATCGTATTCCGGGTAAAACTTCGCCCAGTCGGCAACAGTGTCCAGACCACCGCCGCCATCGGAGCCGACCTCCAGCCAATCGTCACCGTTGTAACTTGCGCGGGCATTGAGCGTGGATTCCACGCAGCCGGATCCTTGCTGGCTGACGCCGTATGACCCGCTGTACGACCCTTCGGCGTACGACCACTGGTCGGCGCTGGTATCACCATTGGCGCGCCTGCCGAAGGCATGCCTGTAGGTCATGTACATATCTCTTGCGACGCCGGCGCTGCTGGTACTCCATCGGGCGCGGTCGGTGCCATTGCTGCCCCATCCAACCCAGATTGTCCCGCAGTAGCAGGCGCCAGTGTACGCAGCCCAGCCGCCTGCCGAGGTCGTGCGGGTACACGAACTCCATGCTCCGCCGGCGTACGCTGCGGACTTACACGATACAAGAGCGATTGTGAGCAAGACCATCACTGCCCACTGTCGTGACTGTTTCATAGTGTTACCTTCTTGATATGAATAGCTGGCAATCCTCTCACCGGCCTGCGGGGCTCGCAGTATCCGGCGAAGAAGGCGCGGCCGCCTCGGGCGGCGGGGGCATAACGTACACTGACATTGTTAGCGGGGCGGTGCGCTCTCCGTCTGACCGTATCAGCACGAATGACACAAGCGCCTGCCCTTCCGGGAAACCTGGGGCCAAACTCAGACGACCGGAGAACACCGCGTCGCCCTTCACCCTGTCGCTGTGCTCGGCGACGTCGCCGGAGTCTTGCAGGGCCACGGCCTTGTCGGCCGCAAGCGCCGCGTCAATGGCGGCTTCGATGCTCTTTTGCGTGGGATCCTTCCATTTGCTGCCTTCCACGCTGTTCCCCGGCCCTGTTCCCCCGCCGTGCGTGTAGGCGGCGGTAACGACCGTAGCCGGCCCCGTTGTGATGGGCATGTCCTTTGCGGACTGGTCGGTCGGGGTGCTGAGCGGCTGCTG
>Ga0255341_1003766_pt1 | contig 16685 bp, 10 predicted proteins | sample wastewater_treat_8_FD_192418 | JGI IMG/M metagenome (GOLD analysis project Ga0255341, IMG submission 192418) | Wastewater microbial communities from Lulu Island WWTP, Vancouver, Canada - plant12 | ecosystem: Engineered > WWTP > Wastewater > Unclassified | place: Canada: Vancouver, British...
TCACAAAGTCTGGGGGTGTGCGAATCTTCAAGCCTTTGAAATCATTGGGAGTATTGATGGGTCTTTTGGAATTGGTATAAGTTCTGAAGCCATATTCCCAGCGGGCTATGTATTTGAGCCCTGCCTTATCGAGATCGGGCTTTATCCAATTCACGAATCCATCGCCAGCAAAGAACTTATCCACTGCCGTATAATCCTTGAACGCAAAAGGCCCAGTGACCAAGTTGACCTTAGGCGACCATTTTGCTAGAGCTGGCTCGGTTGGCAGCACCAAGTCAATTGCCCCAAGACAGGTCTGTTCAACCATTTCCTGTGAGTTTCCCAGCTTGCTATCAGGGAAGATTACGATCTTGAGCGTGCCATTGCTGCGCTTGGCGACATTTTCCGCCAATTGCACGGCAGCTAAATGCATTGGGTGTGATGTTGCAGAATAGTGCCCTAGCTTCAACTCTACGGTCTTTTCCTCTCCAGTGGCAGCAAAACCAGAAATCACCGCTGCGATTAGAAAGATCACAAGAAATTGCTTTTTCATCTTTGCCTCCTTCCTCGATCTTCATCTTTTTATCCTTATTCCACAATGTGGAATAAGGTTCCATATTATGAATAGTATAGAGCTAGAAATAAATTCTTGCAAGCATTTTTTTTAGAATTGTTATCTGAAAATGAGTTTGCTTGAGTGGATAGATGCTAATTATCGAGTTCTAAAAAACCCTTTACAAGCAGTTAGATGGTTCCTATCTCATTGAGTTATTAAATCTATTAAGATAAGGCAATATCTAAACAAAAGAGGCCGTCCAACTTTCTGGACGGCCTCTTCTTATTCGAACTAGGAAATAAATCCTCGTTTGATTATTTTTTATTTTCCATATTGTCTAGTATATGCCTTTTGATTCATATCGAGAATCTTCTGCAAGCCTAGCTTGTCTAAGTTAGCAATATATGTGTTCCAATCCTTATCAAGATCCATTGCTCCTACAACAAACTTTACCATGCTCTGGCGAGCTGCAAGCGGTAACATAATTTTAATGTCATGCGGTAAGGAGTTTTTAACGTAGGACGGTAAGATGTTTTTTATGTCTCACGGTAAGATGATTTTTATGTCACGCAGTAAGATGTTTTTTATCTCGGACGGTAAGCAGTTTTTTACGTGAATAAAGGTGGTCTCCAGCCTAGAATAGAAAGTCACAATAACTTTTATTCTTTGGAAGGAGACAGCCATGAGACAGGTTCAGTTACACAAAGCTATGCTCATGCAAGAAGTCCAGCAACTAAAATCGGCTAATGTGCCGAAGATCGAGGCCTATAGGCGCCTCAATGCAGAAGCCAAGAAGATATCCTGGCCTACATTCCTCAAATACTACAATGCAGACGAGGTGCCGAGTGCAAAAAGTATAAGCGGGAACTACGAAAAACAGAAGGTCTTTGACGTCGAGCCTTTTAGAAAGGAAATTATGCGCTGTCTAGAAGCAAATAGAGACAACAAGGATCTAAAGGTAAGTAGCATCTACGACCTACTAGAAGAGCTCTATGTGGATTCAGGGTGCTATATGGCCTTGCCTGGCAGCGAACAAACACTTCGAAACTATATCCATTTTCTCAAAGCTAAGGGGATTGTAAAGCTAAAAGAGCCCTCCTTTAGAGAAATGGACTATGTAGATGAAGAAGCTATCCCCTATGGAGAACAAACACAACTGGATTATGGCCAAGAGCTCCTTGAGGATTCTTCTATAGTTCATTTTATCGCTTTGGAGCTAAGAAGAAGCCGTGACAAGGGTGTTCAAAGATTTTCTTTTAGAGCAAGAAGTGAGCCTCTATGTCTGCCGTGCTCAGGATCCTCAAACGAAAGGCCAGATTGAAGACCTTGTGAAATACGTAAAGAGTAATTACTTCAGCGCAAGGCTCAAAGATGGCCTCTCAGTCGACAAGGCTATAGCCGGTATCCCTAAATGGTGCGACAGAAAGAATAATGCAATCCGCTTACCATGTATATGAAATAGAGAGTGACAGGCTTATCACGGAGCATGTCATAAGCGACCAACAGAATAGGATCATTGCGAAGGAGGAGCATAAGCGCAAGGAATCTGTATCCTGGATGGAATACAGAGATAAGCTCCTTACCGATTGAGGCCTTCGAGCTAGATGAGCTAGAGGCTGGAATCACAAAAAGTCAGATCGATGCACTTAAGGAACTCACCTGGATTGCAGCTAACCAGAACCTCTTTTTCATGGGTCCTCCAGGACTTGGCAAGACCATGCTCGCAGTCGGCCTCGGACTTAAGGCTATCGATGCAGGCTACTCGGTCTGTTATGAACGCATGGTGAACCTTGTTGATATCCTCGACAATGCTCCTTACCAAAAAATCCCTAAGTATAGACTCGCTAAACTAAAGAAAAGCCAAGTCATCATCATCGATGAGATTGGCTATACACCTATAACAAGGGAAGAAGCAAATAGGTTCTTCAGCTTCATCTCAGAGCTATATGAAAGATCCTCCCTAATCTTTACTACCAACAAAAGGATCGATGAATGGGCTCAAGGTAATGGGGGATCCTGTGCTCACTGCTGCATTACTCGATCGTATACTCGAAAACGCTCTCTGCTTCTCGTTGAGAGGCCAATCATACAGACTTAAAGATAAAACTATAAGAAAGGAGGAGAAAGAACCTGTCAAGGAATAAAAATCTGCTTACCGAAGCATGTAAAAATTACCTTGACATTAGCAGCCAACTTAAGCAGAATTATCTAAAAACTCTACGCAAGAGAGGTTGCGATAATGACTTATCGGGTTGAATTCTATCTTGTGGTAGCCCTAATTTTTATTGCAATCATCATTTTAATTACCTTGAGACTTAAAAAAGTAGCGAAAGGCTTAGAAGAAACCAAACTCGTAAACCAAACGCCTGAAGAAAAGTGCGAAGCTCAGGAACCAACCACAAAGAGCATTCCTAAGCCTATAAGTAATGATTTATTTAATTTAAAAACCAATGGAGAAGATGTTATCGGTGCTCCATCATTGATAGAACCATCAAGTGGTTCTTTATTAAAAATGGAGGAAATTCCTCAACAGCAGGATTCTTTGCTTCAAAAATCATCTCAAAAAATGCAAGACCAAAAAGCTTTTTCTAATGCAGAAGATAGTCTGATCTCATCTAAACACATAGGAATAGGAAAGAAAGTTTATCCAGAATCTCGTGGTGGGAAATATATAGGGACAGAAGGCAAGTCACCTCCTTCTCATATTGAGACTACATTCGAAAAAATGGATGAATGGGGCTGTTTCCTCAGCTATGTCTGTACAAGAAGACCCATGGAGTGGAGACTTGAAGTAGAAATTGAACCTAAGGATCAACATGTTCATATAGTGTCAGCATTGCAAGATGCTATTGAGCTTGAAACCACAAATGAGTCCACCTGTTATACGCTTCGAAGCATTTCTTCACCGCTTTGCATTGTACTTGAAAGAAATGGGATCGAAAAGCGATATAATCCGGCTACGCTTCATTTTCCAATACTATTCAGAATTGAAGCACAAAACAAAGCTGTACATTCATCGTCATTGTCAGAAGGTGAATATCTCGTGCTGACACCAGATTCTTGGCTTAGAAATGATTCTCTTGCTGGAACTGCAGCAATTTCGCCAGAACACACAAACATTCCACATATTATTGCACATTATTTTTATTTAAACGAAGACGGCGATCATTCAATTTCATTTTTTGACCATAGAGGTAAAGAAATCAATATCAACTCAAGGAGAAAGGGACAATTTGTACTTGAAGGAGACAAACTGGCACATGATAAAGAGAGTGGCATAGAGTATTATGCAAATTCTTTCCCTTTTTTGCGCTACCGCAAGAAATCTGTCGATGACATGGCAACTTTCGAGGGTACATTGGTATTTGGGATAAATGAAGGATCTACACCCAGTAGAGTAAGGTACAGCCAAAGATTCAATCGAGAGAATAGCGCTTTGTCGCGCATAAGCTTACAAAATGTTTTCAATGAGCATGAAGAAAGTGCTTCCGAGAAACCTCCTACTGGCAAGTATTATGTGCGGATTTATGATCATGAAGACATACTTTTAGAAAGCTTTGCCTTTTATTTCATCGCAAAGCATTTCGCGTTTGAAATTGAGAACAATAATATGTTACCTGAAACAGATGGACATAAACCTATCATCGTTAAATTTTACCATGAAGCAGATTGTAGCATTTTTCACGATACGAATCATGCAGGAATTTCGGTAATAAAGAACACTGAAGAAACAACGGTTTTCAAACTTGATCCTTCTTGTAGCAGAGAAAGGATGCTTTTTACAATTGAATTCAATGGGTATTCACTTCCTCTCCCCTTCTATATTCCAAAATTATGGTGGGCGATTCAACAAAACAGAGAATCAAATCAAATTTGGCAAGATTGTGCAGCTGAACTTTCAAGGAACGATTATTCAGCCTCTTCAGAGACAAAGGTTATTCTTTATGTACCTGAAATGCTCCACGATGTTGATATTTCTATAGGTTTCAATATAGAAAATAAAAAGTCATATAATAGACATACTTCCAAAAGCTCTATTGAAATAAATCTAAGGGATTTCGGAGATGATCCGTGCCTTTTAATACCTGGAGTCCACGATTTTAAATTATGGGTGAAAGAAAAGCAAAAACGTGTATCTGTTACCCTATGTAGGGCAACCGTTAAGCTGGCGTGTTGCGCTTGTAATTTTATCTCAATCAATGAAAATGAAATGATAAGCCATTATTTTGAGTATCACCTTCATAATGATTTAATTAATCTTTCTTATGATGAGCTTAGAATGTTGCAGACAGATCTTCCGGCTAGAATTTACCAATGCAACTATTGCGGATATTATGTTGCTGAAACAATAGAACAGCATGCCACAACAGAAATATGTCGGCATATTGAGGAATTTTGTCCCAATGTGAATCACAATTCATTAGAGCTCACAAATAAGTGCTTTAGAGTTGTAACCAACCCTGAAGAAATTAAACAAAATGTATTTAAAACACTTGAACTTCACCGCAAATGTAAGTATTGCAATGAAATAATTGATGAAGAAAATATATTTATTGATCACCTAATAAGCAAACATGGCAAGAAAATGGTGTATAAATTGCGCTAACCGAGGAGGAACATGCTATGGATTTTAGTGATATGGCGCAAAATATCGAAGAAAAATATAGAAACTATCTTAAAACGACATTCTATTTTCGAGATCCTGAGTTCAGGAATTCATTTGAGGAAAATCTTGTAAAAGGGTGTCTGTCCAAGGGCCCCTTTCTCGAAGCAATTCCTTCATTTGCGCAAGGTGATACGCCTAGAAATCTTTTAAAAAAACTTGGGTATAAAAATATTGATGACTCTTTTCTTTCATCGTTAGAAGGGGACAGATCTCTTTATAGCCATCAAGAAAAGGCATTCCGTCGCGCTTTATCGAATGAAAACTATGTAGTCGCGACAGGTACCGGAAGCGGAAAGACTGAAGCTTTTCTGTATCCAATTCTTTTTCATATCTATCAGGAGTTTCTTAACGGAAATCTAAAGAAAGGAATAAGAGCCATTATTCTGTATCCAATGAATGCGTTAGCAAACGATCAAAGGGATCGTCTTGGTAAGATCGCAAGTATTCTGGAAGAAAAGAAGTCTGCGTTTCGTTTTACGTTTGGTCAATTCATTGGAGAAACCCCCGAAGATGCAAATGATAGCACAAGAAACGCAAGAGACCATCTTAATCACAGACTCCCTGGAGAGTTGGTATTAAGATCTGAAATGAGAACTACTCCACCCCATATTCTTCTTACAAATTATTCAATGCTTGAGTACCTTCTTTTACGCCCAAATGACAGTCCCTTATTTGATAATGGCGCTTCGCGTTTCTTTAAATTCATAGTACTAGATGAAGTGCACCAGTATAATGGTTCTCGTGCGACTGAAATGGCGATGCTCCTTCGCAGGCTAAAGTTGAGGTTAAGAGATGGAGGTTGCACAGATCAATTACAATGCATAGCTACAAGCGCAACACTAAGTGATCCTAATGAATCAAATTTAAAAATATCACATTTCGTCACTGAATTGTTTGGGGAACCATTTCTTAAAGAAAATATCATTACCGCGGAAAAAAATAAACGGGCAGTATCGGAGTACACACTAGAACCTGAAGATTACCAGGTTTTGCAAAAAGCTTTATCTGAAAATGATCAGAAATCTATTGAAAAAATTCATACACTTTATATCGAAATCAAAGGGGATCAACCTGACTTAGTGGATATCCCAAGGTTGGCCGGAGCGATTCTCAAACGCGATAAGAAAGCATGTTCATTATTAATGATTTTAGAGCAATCGACCAAGACGATTGATGAGTTGGCGGAAAAGCTCTTTCCAGAAAAGCAATCTATTGAAAGGAAGTCCCTTATAAACCTGCTGGTACAATTACTCATAAAAGCAAGAGATCCTGAATCAGGGACTGCGCTTCTATCAGCGAGATACCATTTTTTTCTAAGATCTCTCGAGGGTGCTTTTATTTCTTATTATCCTCAAAAACGCATTTTTATTGATAGGAAAATCACTGATAGGAATGGAATGGTTTTTGAGGTTGCCTTATGCAGAGAATGTGGCCAGCATTATATCATAGGGAAAATTAAGAACGGGCATTTAGTGGAAGCAGTACAGGATCCAAGCCAGACAGAGTTCGGCATTTCGTATTTTCGCCCCCTCGAGAATGCAGGCTCTTATGTAGAGGAAGATGAATCAGAAAAGCAAGATACTCAAAAAAAATACTCTCTCTGTCTCATTTGTGGGGCGATTGCTCAGGAGAAAAATGGCGATCTTAAATGCGGTCACAATAAAAGCATTACTGTAGTTAAAGAAGATAGTTCAAATGAAAATGGAAACAAACAAATAAGCCGATGCGGATTTTGCGGTTTTACTGGAGGAAACAGAGATCCAGTGCGATCAATTGTTTATGGTACCGATGGGCCAAATGTAGTCATTGCAACTTCATTGTTCCAACTTCTCTCTGAAGGTAAGAGAAAAATTCTTGCATTTGCAGACAATCGACAGGAAGCTGCCTATTTTGCATGGTATCTTGAGGATTCCTATCAGGAAATTGCTCGAAGAAATGCAATGAATAAAATTTTATGCGGTATAGAGCAGTATCCTTCTGATGGTTTAAGTCTGATTTCTCTTTTTGACCTAGCATACAAGAGGTCAAAGAATTATTTTCAAGATCAACAATCTTCTGACGAATCGACAATTAAAAAAAATATACAGATTGCCTTCTATCGAGAGCTTATGACAAATGAAAAGCGCATATCTCTAGAAGGAGTTGGGTTACTCCAATGGAAAATTAAGTTGCCTGAAGGGCTTGTCGTCCCAATACTAATGCTTAATCCACCATGGTCACTTGATGATACTCAAGCAAGAAACCTAATTGCATATCTCTTAGATACACTACGAAGTGATAAAGCTATTGAGATTAATTCTTTGCCGGATGCCCCAATTAATTTTGATGATCTTTCTATAAAAGGGACTCAATTAAATATAAAAATAGGAGAGATACTTGGAAATCGGAATATGCGCTCTTGGGATGGTAAGCGAGGAGGTAGAGCGAAATATCTAAGCAGAATTCTTATAAAAAAAGGAATCCGAGAAGAAGATGCTCTCGAGAAGGCTGTTCAATGTCTTAGACAGATTTGGGACAATATTCGTGAATATGATGAAAACGCAAGTTTAAACGATAGGATCTTTTATCCCATCAACGACGCTCGGAGGCTCAATCCAAATTGGTATAGAGCTTTCCCTATACATAAAGAGTCTCATATATTTGTATGCAATATTTGTGGTAGGGTTCATGCATCTAGCTTGTTCGGGATATGCAGTTCACCGCACTGCAATGGTGACCTTGAACTCATTGATGCAGTAACCTTGGAGCGTAATCACTACAGACAACTATACCAGTCTGAGATGATTCCAAAAATGAGGGTTGAAGAGCATACCGCCCAACTTGATCATGACGTAGCCAGATTCTTCCAGCATGAGTTCGGGAAAGGAAAAATTGATGTGCTTAGCTGCTCAACTACTTTTGAGCTCGGTGTCGACCTTGGTGATCTGGACAATGTCTTCCTAAGGAATATACCTCCTGAGGCTTTCAATTATGCGCAGCGCGTAGGCCGATGTGGAAGAAGACCTGGGAATCCTGGTTTTGCGATTTCTTATTGCAGGCGTGCATCTCATGACCTTTTTTATTTCTTGAATCCTGAACGCATGATAAATGGTAAAATCAAAGCACCTTCAATTTCTCTTCAAAATGAAAAGATTCTTGTTAGGCATATGACCGCATATGCACTTACCAAGTTCTTCTATCGGTTTCCTGACAGATTCCGATCAGTAAATGAATTCATTATTGATTTCGATAATCCAAAAGCAACCAGTGATTTCAACACATTTATCATCGACAACATAACAAGAATGACACAGGATCTTATGAAGATTATCCCTATAGAAATGCATACACAAATGGGACTACATAATGAAAACTGGGTTAAAGTCATATCTGGTATTGGAGAAGAAAATCAGAACGAAAGCAGGCTGTATCTAGCGGAAGTAGAAGTTTCCAGCGATTTTAAATCTGCCTGCTTGTTTGAAGAACAGGCAACAAAGGATAAAAGATATAAACTTGCTCAATGGGCTAATGATCGAAAGAGGACTATTGCTGACGAAGATGTACTTTCATTCTTATCACGCAAAGCAGTAATACCCAAATATGGTTTTCCTGTAGATGTTGTAGAGCTTGATACGAATAGAATTCGTACTGGACAAGAGTCTTCGAAAGTAACATTGCAAAGAGATCTGTCAATGGCAATCTCTGAATTTGCTCCTTCCAGTTCTATTATTGCCAATAAGAAAGAATGGACGTCTTTCGGAATAAAAAGAGTGCCAGAGAAAGAGTTGCAGAAAGTACACTATAAATATTGCGAAAAACATAATGCATTTATGACCTGGAATCCAGGAGAACAGGAACCGGAGCTGCCATGTAAAGATAATGGCAAGAAATTTGATTATATAATCCCACAGTTTGGCTTTACTACCAGTATAGATCCACCCAAGAATCCAACCGGAAGGGTTGAAAAGGTATTTTCTACAAGACCCCACTTTGTTGGGATACTCGGGAACGATATCGCATCATTCCTCACACCAAAAGATGACCCGATTATTGAGATAACAAAATCCATAAGAGGTAAACTTGTTGTTCTGTGTGAAGGAAAGAAAGGTGCTGGATTCTATATCTGTGAACAGTGCGGAGCAGGATTTAGAGAAAGACCGTCAGTTTTTCATAAACCGCACAATACAAGTATGAAGCAGCCTTGCACGGGACAACTTGAATGGGTATATCTTGGGCATGAATTTGTGACAGATATTGTTCAGATTAAAATTAAAAAATTATTAGGAGTTATTAGCGATCGATTATGGTTTGCATATTCTCTTGGATATGCGCTTCTTGCGGGTACGGCTCAGGTTCTGGAAATACCGGAAAATGATATAAACATAACTGTGGGAAGGCTCACTGAAACTGAAGAAATTTCTATTATTATGTACGATGACGTGCCAGGGGGTGCCGGCTTAGTATCGCAGATAGAAAAGCCTGAAACATTCAAGAAATGTCTGGAGGCTTCGCTTGAGAGAGTAAACGGTAGCTGTGGATGCGGCGAAGATACAAGCTGCTATGGCTGCTTACGCAACTATAGAAATCAATTTGCACATCCAAATTTAAAGAGAGGGGATGTGCGGTACTTCCTTACTGAATTGCTATCTAGGATATGAGAAATGATTTCAGAGAAGATCATTCATCAACTTCTGAAGCCTTAATCTGTATTACAATTACGAAAATGTCAAAATTAAAATCCAGCATACTCAGTCGAAAAGTGTATAATCGAGTTCGCAATTTGGTAATTGAAAAAGGTCATTGGAAGCTCAAAAATGTGGTTTGTACCACAAACACAAAGGAGACAACCAATAACCACTACCAAGGATAGCACGTTCTTTGAAAACAAGGTATTGGATTTTATTGCCAAAGCCAGATCCACTGTATGCAATGATACAATGGCTAAGCGAGCAACTTATGGAAATCGATGTATCTGTATCCAAGAAGGTGAATGCGGAGAAAGGAGTACACAGCAGCGAACGAACTACGTATCGCTGTGGGACACGATTACGACGTTTTGATACGAGGCTTGGCACGATGTATCTCTTGATCCCGAAACTCAGGGAAGGAAGGTATATACCCTTCTTTGTGACGGAAAAGAAGCGAAGCGAAGAGGCATTGATTGAAGTAGTGCAAGAAGCCTTTTGTGAATGGGATTTCGACATGGAAGATCGATAGGCTTGCAAAGAGTTTAGGGATAGAGAATATCAGTGCGTCTCAAGTGAGTGAGCTCATTAAGGGTCTTGACGAGATGGTAAAGGAGTTTCGAACTTGACCGCTAGAGTAAGAGCATCCTGTTGTATAGATTGATGCTCTATATGAGAAGATACGGGATAAAGGACGATCGAAGCATATGGCGATCATGGTGGTAAAAGGGATTACGCTTGCTGGTATGCCACAAATTCTTTCAGTAGAGGTTGTTGAAGAGGAGACTGAAGAAAACTATCCAGCACTTTTTGCCTCCCTAAAGATACGAGGGCTCAAGAAGGTTTGGTTGTGTGTATCAGATACCCATAAAGGCTTGCAGGCTGCGATCCAGAAAGAATTTCCTGGAGCAAGCTGGCAACGGTGTAAGGTCTACTTTATGCGCAATATCTTAGCCCGAGTATCGCAGAAGGATAAGGTAGCATTCGGCCAAAAGCTTAAAGCAATTTGGTTACAGCCAGATAGAGACTCTACCATTCGGTATGTACATGAGATTATCGAGGAGTATGCAGCACGATATCCTGAAGCAATTCGTGTCCTGGAGGAAGGCTTAGAGGATTCATTGCAATTCTATGCATTTGGAGAACTTGATGCACGGAAGATATCATCGACAAATAGCATTGAGCGACTGAATGCTGAGATTCGGAGGCGCTAAAAGGTGTTGGGGATATTTCCAAGCGTCGATTCATATCTGCGACTCTTATGTTCGTACCTCATGGAATACGAAGAGGATTGGCAGACAGGGCGGTGTTATATTTCAGAGGCTTCGCTTGCAAAGCAGCAAACTTTGCTATATCAAGTAACATAAGGGAAGGGAAGCTCCTATGACTGCTTTGAAACCAAATTGCGAACATAACTTGACACGATCGTATGGAGGCCTATTAAATGACAATTCAAAGGTATTCTGTAAATCAATATCCTATTCAGACAATCATCAGCTGGATTCAATCTAATGAAATTGCTATTCCTGAGATTCAGCGACCCTTCAAATGGGATGCAACAAAGGTTAGAGATTTTATTGATTCATTGTATTATGGCTATCCTGTAGGATATTTTATCATTTGGCGCAATCCAAATGTTCGCCTTAAGGATGGCACAATCTCTATTGGCAAACGTATCCTGATAGATGGCCAGCAAAGAGTTACTGCAATTATGGCATCACTTTTATCTACTGAGATTGTTAATAGCGAATATATCAAGAAAAAAATCACTATTGCTTTTAATCCAGTAAGAAAGGAATTTGCCGTTTCTGATGCTGCAATAAAGAAAGATAAGAAGTGGATCTCGGATATATCTGATGTATTCCATCCTGACTTTTCTCTTCTTGACTTTATTGAAAGATATTGTGATCAGAATGAAGAGCTTGACAAAAATGCTGTTTTCAAGAGCGTTGAATTATTAAAAGGTATTGTAAATAATAGTATTGGCCTCATTGAACTCAATTCCGATTTGGATATAGATACTGTCACAGAGATATTTATTCGAATAAATTCCCAAGGCGTTGTTTTAAGCCAAGCTGATTTTGTTATGTCTAAGATAGCAGCAAATGAGAGCTATAGCGGGAATTTATTGCGAAAGGCTATTGACTACTTTTGTCATCTAGCAGTTGAACCATCATTTTACAGGCAGCTCAAAGAAATAGATAAAGAATTTGCTCAAACAGAATATTTTCAAAAGATGTCTTGGTTAAAAGATGAAATTGATGATTTGTATGATCCGTCATATACAGATGTTCTTAGAGTTGCATTTACTTATAAATTCAAGCGGGGCAGACTTCAAGATCTTGTTGCCCTTTTGTCCGGAAGAAATTTCGAGACAAAACAATATGAAGAAACTATAGCAGAAGAATCCTTTTATCAATTATCAGAAGGAATTAAAGCCTATATAAATGAGAATAACTTTAAGAAATTTGTCATGATTATACGCTCCGCTGGATTCACTACCTCTTCCCTCATTCGATCTCAGAATGCACTAAACTTTTCATATATCTTGTATCTTTCTCTTAGAGAATCTGGAGTATCACAGGCAGAAATTGAATCTCTTGTACGCAAATGGTTTGTTTTATCAGTACTTACCAGCCGCTATTCAGGCTCGCCAGAATCGGTATTTGATTACGATATTAAGCATATAAATAATGATGGTGCTAAAAAATATATTGATGACATAATTGCTGCGCAACTTCCTGAAAATTATTGGGAAATAGCCCTTCCTCTACAAATGGATACCTCTGTTACGAGTAGCCCTTTGTTTAATGTTTTTCTTGCCGCTCAGATTAAGAATAATGATAAAGGATTTCTTTCAAGAGATGTTGCAGTCAAAGATCTCGTCGAATTGAAAGGTGATTCCCATCATATTTTTCCTAAAGAGTATTTAAAAAAACAAGGATTCAATCGTTCAATATATAATCAAATAGCTAACTACGCTATGGCCCAAAGTGAAATAAATATTGCTATAGGCGCTTCTGCCCCTTCTATATATCTTAATGATGTTTTAGAACAGTGTAGGGGAGGACAGTTGAAATATGGAGGCATACAATCAGAGGAAGATCTAATGAAAAATATGCAGATTCATTGTATCCCATTGGAGATATTTCAGATGACCGCTAGCGACTACAATGATTTTTTAGAAATTAGGCGTAAATTGATGTCCAGAAAAATAAGGGATTATTTCTTATCTTTATGAGCTTCTTTTAAAAGTCCAAGAATATTCTGACATGAATTGTAGGAATAAGAAATAGAGACAGGATTTTGCAGGATAAACCATGAAGTCAGGATTAACAGGTACAAAAAAGTAAGAAAAAGGGCATTAAGTGAGCTTTTTGCGAGGTAAAAGCTTATAGCTCTATTCGATGGGTCATGAGAGTTATGGCTTAAGATATTCGTCTTTAGATGAGGCTAGGTAGAATAAACTGCTCAAGAATCTTGATTGCGGCAAGGCAGATTACTCCACACATGAGTTCAAAACTCACCTTCTTACCTCCCACGCACCAGTAGCTTCTCCGGTAAGAGCCAATCCTTAAGATGCGAATTCGCTCGCTCTACAACTGAGCGCTTCTTATAGTGTTCCTTGGTTACTACATCAAAAGCCTCTCGTGAAGGCTTTCTTCTTGGATTCTGATCGATGATTGGAGTCCTACCTCTATCCTGCACAAACTGAAAGATACTCTTCGCATCATAGGCGCTGTCCATAAGGCAATAGCGAAAGTTGATCCTTTGTTCAGTCATACGCTCAAGAGGGATTGCACACTGCGAGTCATGGACATTCGCTCCAGTTATTATCGCCGATACTGGAATCCCTTCTTCTGTCACATCTAAGTGTAGCTTATAGCCTTTCCAGTAAGTGAGGTTCCCTTGTGAGTTTTTCTTGCAACCCCAGGCACAGGAGGTAGGCAATAGTCCTCTTGCTTCTGCAAGTGGCAAGGCCTTCTGCTCTTCGAGCACGGTTGGGCTCTTTTTCTTTAGCTCTTGTCCTTTCTTTGGTCTACCTCTCTTATGGTGCTTTAGTGGCTTCACTTCTCTTTTCTTATTGACTGGTTTTTCTCTGGCACTGATTGCTGTCGAATCCCTAGCAACATTGTTTACTAGTTGCCCTTCATAGTAGTCCTTCACCATCTTCCCCAGGCTCTCTTCAAGAGAAGTCTTGTGTGCGAGATAGCTCATATACCGACAGAAACTTGCTGCACTAGGGATATTCTCAAAGCCACAGATCTGACGTAGGTTCGCATCACTTAAGAGTCGTGCACTTAGGTCGCTTGTGGCGACTATCTTGAAATACCGCTTCGCTAAAGCTGCACAGAGAAAGGGAAGAACACTATAGGAAGGCCTTCCCATGTGCTGATTATCTTCAGGGAAGCTTTCAACAAATGGTTCAACCACCCGCAATAGAGAAAGAAAGCCTTTGTGTTCTTTAGTGAGATAGGATTCAAATACTTCTTGAAGATCGAAATCTAAGGGTAGCAGCAATTGCAATGAGCCAAGGACTTCTGTTATACTTTTCATTGCGGGGACTCCTTCCTTCTATCTTTGGTTTCCTTTATTGATTCCATTATACTAGGTTCGTCCCCGCTTTGCATTAGAAAATACTTCACTTAGAGACTTTTGAAAGAGCCTCGATTGGCTAACGAAAAAACAAACAGTCTAGGCTCAAAGGATTTTGGCATAACTGCAAAATGCAAACCAAATCTTCTTTGAGTAAATCTCTATAAATCAATAGAATTGCTATAAGAACTCTAGCTCTTCTTTCAAGACTGCAATTTGGTTCGAGATAAAGTCCACCATAACATCCCTGGTACTTTATGAAAGAGCATAGCAAACGGCAATTTTCCCCATTTTCCAAGAATATATGACAATACCAACTTATCCCCAGAAATCATTCCTGAATCCTAGCCTTAAATCTTCAACCATAGTGGTCTAAATCGTCGATATTTCACTTCGTCTTGTATTTCAGCTCCGGGAAAGCGGAAAGTAGAAGCGAGGCCAGCCTACGAGTCTTTTCGTTTTTGGTCAGAGGATCGGAGAACCAAAATAAAAGGGAATCTGGATAGCTGCCTCTTGGGCCTATGATGTGGGGATTGAATCCTTCCATGAAGCCTGTCGTCGTAAATCTCAATCTAAAGGAGTATTCCAGGATTTCCGCTGGTTCGTCGGCAGGTATGAGACCTACAGAACCATTGTCGAGCTGAATGTTGTTTTTAGTCCCATAATTGGTGGTGATGGTTGCGTCTGGATCGAAACGAAATACTATGTAGGCATATTTGGGGAGCTTTGGGTTTAGAGTGTCGAATCTGTAGAGGTAATCTCCCGCGCCTGTTTCTTGTATTTCGACGAACTTATAGTCGGTGAGCATGATTCGGGCCATATTGTTGCCAAAATCGCGGAGGCATTCCAGGAAGGGCTGGATGAGTTCTATTCTGGCTCGTTCCATCGGTATTTTCTCGATTTCGACAGTCACTGGCTTGTAGGTGACGCAGGAACTAAAAAAAAGCGCTATACATAAAATTACTCCAAGTATAACAGCCCATGTTGTCTTTTTCATGGGAACCCCCTCCTGAAAATCAAGGCGCCAATTGGTTCTCTAGCGCTTGTATTTCATTGTTTTATCTTTCATATGAACGTTTTTATTTATCGATGTTTCAAGATTGCGCAATTCAAGATTGCGCATTGCGCATTTGATAATTGCACATTTCAAAATTGTAAAATTCGAGTTTGCGCAATTTCAGTCTAGGATGCGAGATAGCTGGTGTCAAGGTTTCCCCAGAGATTATTAGTGTCGAATGAATAGAGAAATCTATCGCCCATCTTTCTAATTCACCCAATCTTCGTTATCTCGAACACATTCAAGACGACAGCGCCGTGGTCGCATTCTACCCTGCCTTTTATGAGAAGGGGACGCTCTTCATAGAGCAGATGATGATAGCGCTGAAAGCTCGCGGGAAAGAGGACGGTCTCATAGAGGGCCGTTTCATCTTCGAAGCTAACGAACTCCATCGGTTCTTCCAGGCAGGTGAGGACTGGTTTTGCTGTGATGGGCCAGCCTACCAATGTGACGGTGCTGCCCACGAAGTGCGGTAGGTCGATGCCCTTGACTCGCGGTTTAGAGTAGGCCTTGGGCCAGAGTACAAGGGGGTGGATGTCGAGGGTCGTGCCTAGGTATTTCATCTGGGATTCGAGGATTCTTTTGGGTGACTCATAGGTTGACTCGTATGGAGCGCAGAAGCTTCGAGCATGGCTATTTTTATCGCGCGAATCTTGACTGATGCTTATGTCGAATACTTCTTCGCCGAATAGTTCCTGTGATTCAGGCGCTTTGGAAGACGGCCAGGTTGTATAAAAGCTGTCGGTCTTCTGGACTACCTGGACACATTTCTCGACCTGGGTGAAAAGATACATGAGCTTCTTGGCGCGCGTAAGTTCCGGAGAGAGTGAATCGAGCGCGCCAGCTCCAACAAGGGCTTCGGCGTCGGTTCTATCCAGAGGAACACGACGGCTAAGGTCTTCTATGGATCTATAGGGTCCTCTACGCTTTCTCTCGCTAACTATGGCCTCGGCTGTCTTGGAAGCAAGCAAGCGAATGAGTTCGAGGCCTAAGCGCAAGGTTTTCTCCTTGCCTCGACAGCGAAGCTCGCTTGCGTTGATATCTGGTGCAAGTACGCTAAGGCCCATCCTCCTACATTCGCTCACATAAGCCAGGGTCGAATAGAATCCGCCTCGATTACTCAGAACTGCAGCCATGAATTCCGCTTGATAATGGCATCTCAGATAA
>Ga0255341_1003768_pt1 | contig 16682 bp, 14 predicted proteins | sample wastewater_treat_8_FD_192418 | JGI IMG/M metagenome (GOLD analysis project Ga0255341, IMG submission 192418) | Wastewater microbial communities from Lulu Island WWTP, Vancouver, Canada - plant12 | ecosystem: Engineered > WWTP > Wastewater > Unclassified | place: Canada: Vancouver, British...
TCGATTCCCTCGAAAATTCTTCCGGTACGCTTCTTCGACTCGTGACCAAGGGATGACACCTGCCAACTTAACCCAGCGATTATCCGAATTCAGTGGAAGACCTCCAAACAGGAAGGGTTCATCGTGAAAGGCGATTTGACGACTATCGTGCTCGTACATAACTAATCTCCATTTTCAAAGTGCAAGGGTTTCAGCGCTTTTACGCCTTTTCCCTTGCACCTATTGTACCGAATATGTCCCTGTAATGCACTGATATCAGGCACTTCATGTTCGTTCAGTAAACCCTATGATAAGGATATGCTTCACATAGCGCTTCAAATCGCCGCAAGAAACGCGGAGACAAATCTGTTTGGCTATGCGCGAAGGGTATTAGAAGATTGGAGGATGCAGGGGATTAGAACGCCTGAGAAATATCGGGAAAAAATGAAGCAAGGAAGAGACGATACATGATCACAATGAGGGCCAAGAGTTTTTTCTGGAAAACTCCGGCTATAGAATGCCGGCTTTTTCACCGGTAATAAGTGCGATCACTTTACGATTTAATATATTTATTATCTTCTAGAATCTCCTCGTTTCGTTTTCTCAAATTATGTTTACCTGACTACTCCATGGGCTTAATTGAAGAGTTAATATGCTCCCTTTCTTCAGCTGTTAAAGCGTACTTATCAAATAGTTGTTTATCGATATCTTCAATTGGCTTAGACCAATCAATATCGGAAGTGTTTGTGAAATCTTGAACCGGAACAAATCTAAATGTTTTTGATGTGCTATCTTGACTTGGTTTAGCTAATGAATGCATGTATCTTGCAAACTTTGTGGCAAAATATTTGCCTAAGTTTAATGCCGATTCATTATTCAAACCTAAATCTGCCCCAACCATTAAGTAGGTTTCGGTACAGATTTCATTAGGTCTTCCTAAATGGGTGTTTAAATTATCATCATTGAGCTCGGTAGCTATGTTATTCGCTCTAGCAATGAATACTTTCCAAACATCTATGTACTCTTTGCTCTTAGTGATTAGTTCCCGTTCTACATATCCTTCTCTCATGCCCTTGCCATAACATTTGACAGGATTGCTTAAGTTTTTAGGAGAATGATGATAATCATCGCTATCTGTAAAATATCCTCTAAAGCCAAAGGGTCTAAGAGAAGAAATATAATCTGAAAAAAACACTTCCTCTTTTGTCTTTACTTTTTCAATGATTTCTATACCTACACTATCTCTTATGAAAATGTCTAACCCTTCAATCTTTAATTGACGAACACTTAGTGCAACAATTTGATTGTTCCTATGGGTATATATTTTCACATCTGCATCAGTTTTATCCTTATCCATTAAAAGGTAGCAAACGCCACCACGATTGTGTGTTACAGGGAATATATCTTCAGGTGTAGTAATGTCATGCAGTTCTACAATTGAGCTATTGTGCAACATATAGTTTCTAAAAGCATTTAAGCCTTTTCCGCCAGCATACCATCTTGTAGGCATTATAAAAGAACTATATTTTGGTTGTAATAACTCACTAATCATTACAAAGTGTTGATATATAGGCTTTGAACTAGCTTGCGCTCCACCATCGCTAACTTGATATGGGGGGTTCCCTACTACTGCTCCAAATTCCACAGTACTACCTCCTGTAATTATTTCTTCGTTTGTTTTGATTTCATTGAAATTAGTGTCTTGTTGAAGAATATCTCGAACTTTTTCATAATCAACGCGGTTGCCTCTTTTTACTTCTAACAAATCATAAGAATTAAACTCATAGGCAATGTTATGAAGATTTAAGTCTAATATTTCATAGAATTTTCTAGTAAGCTCATAAGCTATTGGGGATGTTGGAATAGCATAGATTTTACTCTTTATGTCATCGTGCTCATAACCCAGCTCAATTAGTTTCTTATAAATTGAAACCGAATACTCGGCTGCTTTACTAGCTATATCTAAAAACACCTTTTTTTGTTCAATAATCTCTCTATATCCACTGTCCGGTATTAGATTTACCATCTCATCAGATACAGATTTAGGAGTAATAATTTCAGACTCAGATAATCTGTTGAATTTGTTTAGTGATGTCAATGCTCTATCTAGGGGTGTTTTTGATTCGTCAAAGGCTAATTGAGAAATATTCTGTATCTTATAGTCTAGAGAGTTCCTAATAAAAGGATCCATTTGTTCTGCAATTTTTGACAATACAGTTTTATGAAGTCCTAAATTCTTCAAAATTCTAGAGTTGTTTTCATCCCCTAGGGTGTTAATAACATCGTCTAACGAATAGACTGGCATGTTAACCAAGAAAGAGTAAAAAAGGATCCTTTGATAATAGGTTTGAAATTTTTTGTGGTAATTAATTTCTTGAGCACGATCTTGAGAAATATGCCCATCTTCAATTTCATGTCCATGACCAGCACTATCTTCGTTAAATGGTAGGGCATCATCAATTTCATCTGGGTATTCTTTTTCAAAAGAATCATCTAGATCAAACTCAGTTTCCTCTCCATCATGGGCTGAAAAAGAAAGCCCGGCTTTACTATTAAAATCTGGTTGTCTTTCAATGATTGATTTTATTAGTTCATCATGAAGCAAGCTCATATCGATCGGAATGTCCGTTGTTTCATCTGAAATGCTTCGCTCGCTGTTATATTCACTGATAATTTCTAGGATATCTGTAGAGGTAACTTGTTGAATTTGATTCTCATTCAAAACTATGATAGGGGAGATTCGTAATTCGTCATCAAGGCGTTCTTTAAGTCTTAGATTTCCTCTCTCATCGGTATTAACATTGAAAATTAAAGATTTCTGCTCCTGTAACACAAATAATCTATTAGGATGGAAATCAACTAATAAAGTTTGTGGCTTCAAGTTTTCTTTAATGATTTCATCCCCGCTGACTAATGTTCGTACATATTGATTCTGAAGACGGAAAGTAGCTTGGTCATACTCTTGGGGAGAGGCTGTCTCTTTAAGGAAAATCATTGTGTCCCATTCTTCGACAGTTGACCCTGTAAGCATGCGATTAACTGTCAAAGTAATTGTTTTCTTTCCTTCAGCTTCACAGCTCGAAATAGTACGTTTAATATCCAACGGTCTTCTGTACGAGTTGCTAGAATCAACACCTGAAATATTTATAATTTCATAATCGCTTAAATTCTTAAAAGAGCTCCTGTAGTCACTTAACAGCTGTTGCATGGCATCACAAGAGGCACAATATGGCAAGACCATGACCATGTGTCTACACATTTGTCCTTCTTTTATCTTGTCATAATCTAAAAAGCCAAAAATATTGTCATCGTATTCTGTGCCATCTATAGCTTTTAGGAGTGCCAAAACTTCGTCATGATAAATGAATTTTTTATGTTTATTGTTGCGATTATCTTTTTTGATAGATTGTGGTTCTAGGAGTTTTGATAGATTGAAAGAGATACCTGCCTCCTTCTTCTCTTGCATTTTTCTAACAGATAATTCATTGGGTAAAAATGCAAAGCGAAGCATTTGAGGAAAGCCATAATATGGATTGTCCCATTCTTCAACATTATCTTTGTATAAATTTGCCTCGTCCCAGCATTCCTTTTCATGAACGATGTCTGTAAATTGAACGAAAGAGATAATATCTTCTTTTTCAAACTCACTTCCCATCAAAATTCTGTACGGAGTTCCGGATAAATGTATTCTCACTTTAGATTTTAAGAGTTTAATCTCTTCGTCTGCCTCGTCTGGAGAAACAAATTCATCTTCTAGTTTTTCAAGATTCTTTAATTCATTGCTGTCTGGTCGAAGGACAGCACCAAAAGATTCTGCTCTAGCTCCAAAATGCGTTTCATCGACAATCAATAGATCAATTTGGTTTTCGAATATTTCTTTGTGTTTCTCCTTAATTTCCTCGCCTTGTAAATCTTGTAAAGTGAGGAAAACAACAGCATTTCCATCTTCTAATGAGTCCTTAAGTTTGTTTTCATCAGAAGCTAAATCATTAGCATTTAGATACACATAATCCTTAAAGTTTCCAGCACTTTCGACCGTCTTTTTCCATTCTTCCTGTACATCAGCTTTTGCCGAAACAACTAAAATCAATCTAGCCTGCATTGCTAATCCGCAACAAAGAGAAGTGAAAGATTTCCCGAAACGCATGACTGCATACATTAAGAGATTTGTTCTTCCTTTTTCGAAAACAGCTGTTTTGAAATTTTCAACAACCTCTTGTTGATTTGGTCTAAGTTCCCAATCAGATCCACGCTGATATTGATGGTCTGTAGGGCGCATATCTTGTGTGCGGTAGTAAGAATATTTTCCAGAGTTGATGTCGTAGTGTGTTTGAATGTCAGAAACAGCATCCTGCACCTCAGAGACAGAGGTATTTCTAAAAAACTCATTGCTGTAGCGGACATTGGATTCTACTTCGTCTTCACAAAGTCTATGTTTATTTAAATCTCCCTCTAGGTATTTATGAACTGAGTAATCACGAAAATATACGTCGTCATTAATTGTTGCCGGACTTTCATATTCTTTTTTTAAAGAAGGGTACTCTTTTTCCCACTCTTTAAGCCTGATATTCACAGGTCTACAAGTATCTCCGACTTTTAAATAATTCGGGATCGTATTTGTTGTAAACGCGTAGATTTTAGGTTCTACACGACCAACAATAAGTTCGTCTAAAACTTCTATTGAGTCATAATATCTCGTATCCACTAACAAACTCCTGTATTAAATCCATGAAAGCGATCTTTTCATTAGTTCGCCAATCCTTGATCAAGCAATCCACTCGTTTAGTTTCTTCAATGTCATCAAAGAGAGATATTTGTCTGTCTAGTTTCTGCTCAGTTTCAAAAGGGATGGTGAATGTTATGCCGTCCATCTGCCAGATATTCCATGAGATGATCTTTGATATTTCTAACAATTCTTTTTCAGTAGCGTCTCTGTTAAACCTATCGTGCAAATAGTCACAAAAAGAAATCAATAGATTTTCTCTTGCCAGCAGTAGACTGTCTCCTTGAAATTCAAACCCATAAATACTCTGATAGGCTCTTTTTACCCATTTAAGCCATTCTTCTTCTGATGTTGTATTTTCATTGACTATTCTTAACTTGCGATCAAGAAGGCCAATTCGCTTCTCGACTTCAATAGGTTCACCTGTTACTGTGTCATACCTGCTGACGAGATAAGGTGCTTCTCCACAAGTAATTTCAAGCCTTTTTTCGTCAACATAATCTTTCCAATTTTTACCTTTTGGGAATACAATTTTTTCTTTAGTGATAATCCAACTCTTACCATCAGATTTGTTAAAAATATTCTTCCTTTCAAACCAAGCTTCATCAATCAAATTGTTCTGCTCGTTACAAACCCAACTAGGGGTGTAAACCTCTGCCATATCTTTTGTTCTAATTGTTTGGTCTTGTTTTGATTTTAGACTTCTGGGTTGGATAACTTCTGAATAATCACCTGTAATCAATTCAGGCATTATTTCGTTTTTTTCGTAATAATCAATACCTAGTGCTTCGTAATCATCGGTTGCCCAGATGATATTTGCACCGGTCGTTCTGTCGATAAGTAAATTAGCCAAAACTTTTTTTGACCAACTGTCCTCTTTTATGTCGACTAAAAAAGACACTATAGTTCCTCCGAATGGCTGTAATCCAGTGAAACAATATCTCCGATATTAACGTTTAACACGGATGCAATTCTACCTATGATGGATAAAGAGACAGGTTCCCCTTTTGTCATTTTTGCGGTAGTGGTAGGAGATATTTTCGTCAACTCAGTTAGGTCTTTTTTCTTCATGTTTTTATCAATTAGTATTTTCCATAAACCATTGTAGTTAAATTTCATTTTTACCACCTTAAATTCCATAATATTGAAATTCTAATCCAATTATATTTAATTTGAAAACAAATGTACACTTGTTTTTGGTAAATTAGGGATCTTACATATGCCCTTATCATTGTTAGCCTGAATGCTGATGGGTACAATAGAAATGGCTCATTCTTCAGGTCACCCGCCACTTTGAAGAGTTTTTAGATAGATAAGCCGAATTCGAGAAGATTGTTAAGGGGCTGAAATAATGATTGATGTTGAATCAAAAAGATTTCAGGAATTAAAAAACAGGTATAAGGCTGTTACCGGTCAAATCTTGCCTATGGAAATGATTCCCCTTTCAGAGACCTACGAAGTGCTTGAGCAGCACGTAGAAGCTTGTGAAAAAGCGGGTAAGGATCTGCTGCCGGAAATCTACGGATGGGATCTTTCCGGAAACATTTACTATTAAACTGCTAGGGATTTGATAGAAACTCTAAGGCCGCCGAATAACTTAATTGATTCTTTTCAGATTCGCTTCTTACTGAGCATGTCACAGATTTTTTTATCCCTTTAAAATGTAGTTCTGTCAGTTAAAAGAGAATTACAAATTCAGGTGCATGAGGATTTTAGCTAGTTTTTTAGAATGATTTACTGGTCAAGTTGGGAGAACGCTATTCAGCTATGATGTGCGAAAAATCGACCGGGAAGGGTGGAATTTTCACAATATGAGTGTTATTTCCTGCAAAAAGTCAACTGAATCTAGATTTTATGTAACGTCTTCATACACGTTCTGTGTTACACTACGGTTGGAAGTAGCATAGTTTGTATTGAGCAAGGAGGAACGTGCTATGGCTACTGTTTTCGATATCGCGAACTTCTTTATCACGGCAGAAAACAAAAGAGAGCAGGGTTCGATGACGAACCTCAGACTTAATAAAATACTTTACTTTGCACAAATAATAAGCCTTCTGGAGAATGGTAGGCCTTTGTTTCTTGATGATTTTGAGGCGTGGGATCTTGGACCCGTTATTCCCTCTGTTTATCGCAAATACAAAGCCTATGAAAATACTCCAATTCAGGAACCTGAGACAATCGATTACAGTGCCTTTACTGCTGAAGAAATTCGGCTGTTATTTGACGTGTATAGTCTTTATAAAAACATATCTACATCACGACTTGTCCATTTATCACATTATCGGAACGGCCCTTGGCACAGGGCATACACAAAGGGGAGAGGGAAGAAAGTAATTCCTCTCAAAGAGATTGAACAGTTTTATCGTCAGGCGTACGTAAAGAATAAGTTTCCGAGAAGGAGTGAACAGTTATTGTCACTAATTCCCGAGGCGGAGCTTTTGCCGATCGATTAATTAAGTTATCTAGTACGATAATTAAAGCAGGTATAAAGGTCACGTATGGCGAGTTTAGGCGAGATTTGGATGGCAGACTTTCCATACGAGGATGATTCATCACAATCAGATGAAAGACCTGTTGTCATTGTAGGGGTTGATGGCGAATTGTGTCTTTGCGCAACATTGATGATTACGTCTAAAGATTCAGCCAAAGATCACTATCGATATGAGATTCGTCATTGGCGATATGCAGGCTTAATCAAAAAATCATACATCCGGGTATCCCGTAAACACACTTTTTATATCTCACAACTACATAGGCATATTGGATGTTTGCACCAAGAAGACCAAATTAACCTATGGTTTAAGATAGATGAACTATATGGGGATGAGATTAGTCTTTTCTAACTAATATCTCAAGGATACTTCTTCTGTAGGGCTTCTTATGCAACCTTCCAGTTTTTTTTGTTTCCTAATAGTGTTAGCGAGGTAACATCATGAGCATCAAGGAAATTGCGACAGACATATTTGACGTTACAGCAGAGCCGGTGGTAAGTATTGTGTCTTCAATTTTCATTGAGGGTGTAATAGGATCTGTTGTGCCAGGAGTGGTGAGCGCAATGATGGCATATCGATACAAACGCTCAGAAAAGATGTACGAAGCCTTTATGCGCGAGGTAAAAGACAATCAAGAAGCTTATGATGAGCGCCTTTCAGCTCTTGAAGAAGAGCGTTTGCAGTGGTTTAAGGATTGTGTTTTCCCAATCGTTTCAGATTATGTGGTTTCATGCAACCAAGAAGAGAAAATTAAGTACCTTGCAACGGGATTTTTAAATATTGCGGGGGATCCCAATATCGAGGAAAATATGATTCTCACTTACTATGATACGCTTGATCGTCTAAGTATTGCTGATCTTCTCGTATTGAAGAGGCATAGCTTTTTTCATAAGCCGGATGTAGATGAAGAGGATATTCTTAAGGATCTGCTGTCGCTGGATATGATAAGGTCTGGAGCAGTCGATAATATTAAAAGCAAGCTGAGGTCTATGTCACTCTTAGAATCTAGCGCGGATAAGCAGTTAGAAGTTTTAATCAAAACGGTAGAGAATATTCATGAGCATTTGAGCAACCCAAAGAAGAAGATAAAGAAATCAGACATAAAAACGAGTTTCCTAAACAAATACTCTCTAACAAAGTTTGGGAAACGCTTTTTACGTTTCTTTTGCAAAATAGATACTGATTAGAACACTCCTGATTCAGGATTATCAATCTCGGAGAGGTGGAGAGCATGTTTTTCTTATTGGCACGAGTACAAGCAACAAACGATTTCTGGTCAATAATTGACAGGTTTGATACGCTGATTCTCGCTGCGATTTCGCTCATAGCTGTTATTGTAACTGCAACTTTAACAGCCAAATTAACTAGAAGAAATGACCAGCAACGTGATATATGGTTAAAGAAAGCTCAATTGTACGACGAATTATTTACTGTGTTGAATGTCATAATAGAAACTCGTACCGTGGTAGAGGAAACCGATCTTGGTCTTCGGTACGTAGAAAGGCTTGGAATAAATCGCGAGGCTAATACTCTCAGATTCTACGAATTGTGCACTAAAGTTTATCTTTGGGGCGATTACAGTACGTATAAGGTTTTGCAAGACTATGACGAATGCTTTTTCAAAGAAGATAGTAGCAAAAAGGATATCAATGATGCAATTGCTAAGGTCGTAGAGTGCATGAAAAAAGACCTAGGAATAATACGCAAAAATTAATTATATGAGAATCGAATTTCAAGAATGATATTCTTGAATGAGCTCCTCGGCTCTTTCTCGTGTAATGGGATCACACCAACAATCCCCCATGAGAATGCCTTCGTAGTATCGATTGCGAACCCAGTTTCCATTTTCATAAACGAAGAACCAAACCCCATCATCTTTCACAAGATTTTTGTATACTGGGTCAAAGTAGAATTTTTCTTTTTCTTTAGACATTTCTATCAACCCTTTCCAGTATCTCTATCGTATCACTTGGGGGATCGAATTATACCGATTTGCAGCGTGCAATGAACAGATAATAACTTGACGCAAAAAAGCGATTTTTCAGTGAATTATCAGTAGTAAGGTGGCTCCCATTACTTACTATCAGTCGCTCATGTGGGGGCTATGTATGTCTTTCACTCATTCAAAATCATCTGTGAGCCATGGAATCAAAGAATAGATGCTTGCTTACTATATATAAGATAATAAACATATGGATAGTATAGATAATGTTACATACATAAGATAAGGTACCTTATATACGCTTCTAAGCATACAGATAAGGTATCTTAAATACGCCAATAAGCATACAAGTAAGATACTCTATAAGTGTTAGTAGCATACAGATATGATATATATAAGTTTGTTAGCATAGGGGTCACTGAACTGGAAATCGCGCTCGCAAAATGCCAGTGCCGCGGCGTTTAAAGTCCACCCGCGCGGGCAGCAAAGGCCACCCAGCGCGGAGTACGAAGGCCAGTTAGTGTAAAGCCAACGGTTTTTCGAACTTAATGTTCTTGTTTTCTCATGGATTCTTTGCTTTCAACAACAATTTCAATCGCCTGTGCGATCAACCTGTCTGTGATCGCTTCGGCAGCCACTTGTATCGGCATTTGCGCAATCCATTCATCCGGTCTGAACTGAGAAAGAACGATTGTTGAGTGTCTCGCCGTTCTTCGATCGATAATCTGAAGGAGGTTTTGACAATCTTCCTCGCTGATTTTGAAGAGAAGCCATTCGTCGATAATGAGAAGTCTTATATTGGAGTAATACTTTTTGAGCTTTGTAAAAGCTTCAATGGAACGTTCTTTTGCCAACGACAGTTCGTCCAACATGTCAGCTAACTGCACGTATCTCGTTGTGATGCCGAGTCTGCAAGCCGCCTGTCCTAACGCTTGCCCCAGATAACTCTTGCCCGCCCCCGTTGCACCTAGTATCGCTACGTTTCTGGCGTGGTGTATGTACTGGCAGGAGGCAAGCTCCAGCATCTGTTGTTTTTTCAAGCGGCGTTCCGGATGGTAATGAATATTCTCAATACACGCCTCAGAGTTTTGGAAACGAGCTTGTCTGATTAACCTTTTGATCTTGTTATTTTTCCTCTTGCTGCATTCTCGATCGACGAGTAAGCCGAGACGTTCTTCAAAGCTCAGTTCCTGATAGCTTGGTATCTGTTGTTGTTCTTCCAATGCTTCAGCAAAGCCGGACAATTTGAGCTGCTTAAGTTTTTCTATGGTTTCATTGATGAGCATGTCTTACCCCTTCCTGTAGTATGAAGTTCCCCGTTGAAAACCTTTTGGGCTCTTGGTTTTTTCGTCGTCATCTCCTGCCTTTAGGTCATCGCCATTTTCTAAGACACGCTTGATCTGACTGTAGCTGGGTGTTCGGACATCTCTTGCCAACAAAAGAGCACAGGCAGCCTCAAGTCGTTTGGCTGTATACTTGTCTTTCAACGAAAGGACACCGAAGCAGGAACGGTAGGCGTGTTGTTCAACGACTGCTCGTTCCAAGATTGACCGGATGATGGTGGCGCACGCAACACCGATACCTTTTGCCCAGTTGATGAAACGTTCTCCGTCCCAGTCGACAAAAAAGAGTTTGCCCGGTGGCATATGATCCTGAACTGTAGCGTACTGCTTCTTTCCCCACATTCGTTTGTGTGAGGCAATGCGCTGATGGTGATAGAATATTTCTACCGTGCTGTGCGTGGCTCGAACATCCACGGTTTCACCGACATGTTCGAAGGGAACGGAATAGAAATGGCCTTGGTAAGCAATATGACTATTGGGCTGCACTTTGGCCTCTTTCCATTCTGAAAGCTCATACGGTTCTGTGGGGAGCATGAGCAGGTAGTCTTTCTCTTCTTGAAGGAAGGCATCCCACCGGCTCATGTTCTTCCCTGTGAGGGGAGCCGTATTAACGGCCTCTAAAGCCTCCCGAACGGCATCGCTTAAGTCAAAGAAGTTATTGAACTTTTTATTCCTGAGCTTACCGAGGATTCTTTGTGACGTGATCTTGACTGAATTTTCTACGGCTGCTTTGTCACGCGGTTTGCGAGATCTGGCAGGGAGGATAACGGTGCCGTAGTAATCTGCCATCTCTTGGTAACTTCGGTTGATGGCAGGCTCGTAGAAGTTAGCCTTGTCTACACCCACCTTGAGATTGTCGGGGACAATTGTTTTAGGGACACCTCCGAGGTACTCAAAGCAATTCACATGAGCCTTGATCCAAGAAGGTAATTTCTCATCTCTGAATACGTCAGCGTAGATGAGTTGACTGCATGGTAGCACCGCCACAAAGAGGCTCGCCTCGCTTAATTGGCTCTCCTCTTCGTCGTAGAAAGCGATACGCGTTCCTGCCCAGTCAACCTGAAGTGAAATCCCCGGCTTGTGGGTGAGACGGATGGCGCTCTTCTTGCTGCGTGCGAACTGATGCTAATAACGTCGAAACTGGGTCTCGCGGTAATACTTCTTGTTCTCAAGCATACAATGCTCGACATATTCTTCCCAGAGCATGGATAACGTAACATGGGCCTTCCCAAGCTCCTCATGCACGTACTCATAGTCCGGGAATTTGTAGGATTGATCTCTTTTACCTTGCTGACCGGAAGAACCTGATAACAGAGTAACTAAATCTTCCTCTCTTATGTCCTTTAAATCTTCTGCTCGTTGCCAACCTTGAAGCTTTGCCTGTCTGAGCAGGATGGCCACAGTATCTCGAGACACATGATACTGTTGTGCTAACTTGCGCCCGCTCACTCCATTCAATGCGGCGCGCAATACCTGTACGTAGTTTGTGCTCATGCCAAACCTCCTAAAATTGAAATCCGCCTTAACGGCGGTTACTCAAGTTTAGGTGGTAGACATCTCTTTGTCACTGGCCTTTGTACGCCGCGCTGGGTGGACTTCCAACTCCGCGGAAGGTGGCCTTTTTACTCCGCGCGACCGGACTTTTTAGAGCGAGGAGGTGGCCTTCAGCGGCCGAGCTTTCCACTGAACGAATCAGCTGTCAGAATTTTATCCCACCGTTGCAACCAATATCAGCCGTCTTTTTGCGAAAAATCGCGTGGAAAAAAAGAAGATGAAAAGATCTCTCAGGATCTTCTGTAAATTCATCACCAAAAACGCAAGGTGAATCTGAGTTTCACTCGTTTCTTGAAGCCTCGTCTTCACAAGTCCCAAGCTGTAGCGTCGTTTGCCCTCACCGAATTTGCCTTCTATGGCATTCCGTTCACGCGAGTCTTCCCGTTCTAGGCGTAACTGTTTGTCGTAGATCGTTCTGTCCTTGGGCGGTCGACCGAGAGGTGGGCCGTTTAGATGAATGCCACGTGCTTGGCAATACCGGCGATTGTGTCGTGTGCGGAATATTTTGTCCGCCAGAATTCGGTGAGGGTAGTGACCATAACGTTCTTTGTAGGCTTCAGTTGCCTTGATCAAATCCTGAGACTCGTTGTACGCATCCCAAGACAGCGTCGTGACTTCCGCGTAACCGTCCACTAATGAGACCGTCAGCTTCGCGCCGAACTCTGTCTTCGCCGTTGCCTTGCCGCGAACGATCGGGCGAACATAGGGCTGGTGTAGGCTGACTATACGATCAGCACAACCATGCGTGCGACTGGCATACATGCTCCGCTGTTGCTCGTAAACACGTGTGACAATCTCAAGATCGCGGCGCTGACGATCACTTAAGACCACGGTGGAGTCTTGTTGCATCTCTGCGACAAGACGCAAATCTCGGGAAACATACTGCAGCTGCCGCCTCAAAACAGTGCGAATCTCTTTTCTCGTTGGACGGCGATTGCGACTAAAGCGCTTGTATTCCTTATTCGCACGCTGACGGTAGTTGCGCGGCTTTCTTTCCTCTCGTCCTGCCTGAAGTGTATCCATCATCTCTTCAAGCTTTTGACGTGACTCATGCAAGAGCCGTGTATCCGTCGGGTACTGGATATCCTGTGGTGCACAGCTTGCATCGAGGATCAACGTCCCATGGTTCTCTGACTCAGGAACAGAGTCAACAGATGGTTCATCGGGCACGTTGCCGCCATGACCTCCCTCTTCGTCGTCGTTCTCTTCCTCAGACTCTTGGAGACGTGCCGCATCGACAACCCACTGGTTCACTTGTGCGACCACGTCCGCGGGAAAGCGTTTCCTGAAATATGTCAATAGCGATGGGTCAAGAGAGATGTCGTACCGGTATTCTGCATACCCCAAGAAATATTGGATGTACGGATGCTCACGGATCATCTGTACCGTCTCGCAGTCAGATAACTGCAGCTGTTCCTTTACAATGAGACAACCAAGTGCCAGACGAACTGACTTGGCGCGAGCTCCTCGATTCCCTCGAAAATTCTTCCGGTACGCTTCTTCGACTCGTGACCAAGGGATGACACCTGCCAACTTAACCCAGCGATTATCCGAATTCAGTGGAAGGCCTCCAAACAGAAAGGGTTCATCGTGAAAGGCAATTTGACGACTATCGTGCTCGTACATGACTAATCTCCAATTTCAAAGTGCAAGGGTTTCAGCGGTTTTAGGCCTTTCCCCTTGCACTTATTGTACCGAATATGACCCTGTAAGACACTAATATCAGGCGTTTGAGACTCGTTCAGTGGACCCTAGCATACAAATATGTTAGGTCGCTAACGCGCAAGCATCGGATTTGGATATCCACGGCCATTCGGGCGTGAATACCTTCATCCCCCGGCTAAACCGGGCTTGTTAGGGGACACCCCTAAAACCCCCAATTGCAAACACCTACTACAACTAAAGAGAAAGCTGACAGATAGGGAGTTCATGCCAGATGTTAATAAACTATAATCTTTAGGATTACTCAATAAGGAAATTAGGGGAGCGCGACATTAGTTTACCCGGTGACCCTGTTGACTGCTTCATCCTAAGTGATATGTCCTACGTCACTTATGAGGATGCTCCAAACAATAGGTATCTGTTAAACGGGCGTAACGAAGAGTTAATTGTTGAGAGAGTATCTCAAGTAGTAAATGCAGCTAAGAGCAGAGATATGTTGTTACAGGATTAAAAATTCCATGATATTGAGTACGAGCCGAGAATAATTAATATCCTTAGTCATTATCAATGGGACTTAGGCCAACAGATAACCCTAAATAATGACTATTGTTGGCTTAGAGACACTAGATTCACAAGAACAGGAAGAATTGCTAAAAATGCGTATAGCCTGAATTTTTGGGACGTACCAATTAGAGGCTTTTAGGTCGAGATAATTATCAAGTCTTGTTTGGGGAGGTATCAATAACATCTGAACACAAAGTGAACAAAGGCCGACTGATTCAATGGAAAGGAAGAAACAGTCTAGTCGTTGCAGTAAAAACTGTGGAGGATAGACTAGTTATAAACTATATCGAAGAAAATGGACAGAATGTATATATACATAAAATAGGCGCCTCCCTTACCAACTCCTGATAAAGAGACGGTTGATATAATAGAAGTATTCAGGGAGAAACAGGTTAGATGTTGCCTAACGATAGAGATAACTGAGTAACGAGAGTAAAAGAAGAAATGAATACGTTAACTTCGATAAGTGCTTTATCTCCGACAAAAGCATATTCAATAGCTCCTGACATTGCAGAGCTTCTATGGTTTGCAGATGGACCTAAACAAAACTATTTCCCCAAGGAAGATAGCGCATATTCGTCTTTTAGATATTTTGACGTTATTGTAACCTTGCCCTATAGAGAGGAACCCAGTGCACTATACATGAACCTGCCAATTTCAAAAGTTGTGAGGACTACTGATAGGCCGCCCTACTACCCTAGCTACAAAAAACTATCACCAGATCAGCGAAGACATTATTTTGAGTTTTTGATGGATCCTTATAGTGGAAAGTCAGACATAGGTTATGTTTTTATTTTCTATTACGGCTTAGAAAGGCATTTGCTTCAAGGAAAATATGAAGAAGCATTCGAAATTATACTAAAACTCCGAGACGTATATGATCACCCATCTTTTCAGTGGTACTCGGCCAACAGCATTATTCTTTCTTGTATTTTGCATCAGAAGACTGATTATGCAATAAGGTTTATTGAATCAATCGACAATGTTCACGAGCTAAAAATGCCAGCCAGTTTATATTTCCTTTGTAAAGCAGGATTAAATATTCCAGTATCTGCCTTCGAAATAATGACTTATGCTAAAGAGATTGGATTTAATAATAATAGATACATCAAAATGCACCCTGACCTATTTCTTGAATATATGATGAAGAATATTAAGCAACGCCATGGAACAGAGGTGTTATTTTTTCGCAATTTGTTCGAATCTACACCACACCTACATCAAAGGATAACATATAGAAAATACTCCTTATTTGCTAATACCTCATTGGCTGGAGAAGAGATCGAGGTGCCAGATATATTATCGGTTGGGTCAGTATCTGATGAATTATTTTCCTTGTTGAAAGCTACTCATGAAAATGTGAAAAGTGAGTTGGCTGCCCGGCGGAAGGAAGCAAGAAAGTGAAGTTAGATCCTTAATGGAGGATTTGAATTTTTGAACAATATACATGTACAAGAGGTGATAGCCGAAAGCGCGAAAAATCAGAAAAATATTAAAAAATAGTATCAATTTAGTATCAAGAAAAAGCAATACCCCTGTAACAGCTACGTTACAGGGGTATTTGGTGGGAGCAACCGGGCTCGAACCGATGACCCCTTGCTTGTAAGGCAAGTGCTCTCCCTGCTGAGCTATGCTCCCATGTGGCGGCAGTCAGCTGCTTGTGCATGACGACTGACGCGAGTCTTATTCCCTAACTTTATGGCGGAATCCGCATTGTCGAAGGTCGCTCGATGACGCCGCACGCTTAATGATTGCATAATTGACGATTTTTGACAAGTTATCGCTAATGGCGCAAAATGCGCCAGTTTGTAGCATATTCAATGCGTTTTCTTGAGCATTTTCCAGTCTCAATTCATACTTCACATACGTATGGATGAGCAGCGCCAAATATTCGGGGATCGTCTCAAAGAGTTGCGGAAAGAGAGGAGACTTCGGCAAGATGACGTTGCCGAGAAGCTCAATGTTAGCAGGCAGACAATCTCTAAATATGAACGAGGCGAACGCCAACCTGACTACTATATGCTTATGAAAATCGCGGAATATTTCCAAGTTTCCATCGACTACCTATTCGGTCGGACACCCATACGTCACGTCAGTAGGATTGATGATCGAGAGTATTTCATCAGCTTTACTCTTCCCATGGTGGCGGATGAATCATCCGACTGAGTAGAGCGATTTTTCCTGAATAAATCGAGGAGGCGGTGTGCCGAAATTGGTCGGACTGTCTGCGTCACTTGCAATCCGATTAACCCATCATTCTACCGTCGTGTTAATCGTTTCGAGCGTGTTTCGAGTTCATTTTATGACCGGTTGACAACCGTTTCCTTTATCTGTTATCCTTGCATGGCGTTCGAAAACGAGGTGTACGGCGCAGTAGTTCAGACGGTTAGAATGCCAGCCTGTCAAGCTGGAGGTCGAGGGTT